>Ga0126342_10011501_pt1 | contig 15816 bp, 15 predicted proteins | sample Cyp1metagenome_FD_92528 | JGI IMG/M metagenome (GOLD analysis project Ga0126342, IMG submission 92528) | Coral microbial communities from Lord Howe Island, Old Settlement Bay, Australia - Cyphastrea 1 metagenome | ecosystem: Host-associated > Invertebrates > Cnidaria > Coral ... | reverse complement strand
CGCCCAACTTTGCGTGGCAGGCGTGGCACTTGGCGACATCCATCTTCGTTTCGCGTGGCAGGTGTGGCACTTGGCGACATCCATCTTCGTTTCGCGTGGCAGGTGTGGCACTTGGTTACATCCACCGGTCACTTCCACTTTGGCACTTGGCGACATCCACCTTCGTTTCGCATGGCAGGTGTGGCACTTGGTCACATTCACCTTCGTTTTGCGTGGCAGGTGTGGCACTTATGGCATCGTGGCACTTGGACCAGACATGGACGCCAATGAAACGACCCGCCAGCGTCGTTGAGCAGGCGCCGGAAGAGACAGCGATGGCGGAGGACGGTGCCTGAGTGTGTAGTCCTGCACCGTACTGCGTAGCTAGATTGAAATCTTTGCCCGCTAGCTGCACTCATTGTTGGCTCAATGTGGGAAGACATGAGTGACGGCAGCCAGCTCAGCTGCCCGACTCATGGTTGACTCAATGTGGGAAGATATGAGTGACGGCAGCCAGCGAATCTATTGTCAGCTGCTTGACTCATGGTTGACTCAATGTGGGAAGACTGGAGTCGCGATGGCCAATTCAGAAAAGCTCGTGACATGTGTCGATTTTGCCCCACTGTGGGAAGAAATGCGACAGGCCGTGTCAAGATGATTTTGATCACTCGGACAGCTTCAAAAACGTGCATGGATGTTTTTGCTGTGTTGTGGTCAGATCTGTGTGCTGTAACCGCATCTTTCTCTTAACTTGAAATGCATGCGCTCTGTGTCTAGATATATTATAGTTGTGTTCAAAGTTGCGTTGACAACGAGTGACATATGTGTTGTGTACACTTGCGGCCAGGTACTTTTCCGATTTGTCATCGTTGTCGGACCCGTGGCTGTAGGACAGGCGCGGCTTTCATCGGAGTTCGCCGTTGTGCACTAACAGAAGACGCCTGGAATTTCAAATGCATGCGCTCTGTGTCTATAGATATATTGTAGTTGTGTCCATAGTTGCATTGACAACCAGCTACATACGTGCTACATACGTGCTCTGTACTTTTGCGGCCAGGTACTTTTCCGATTTGTCATCGTCGTCGGACCCGTGGCTGTGGGACAGGCGCGGCTTTCATCTGAGTTCGCCGCTGTGCACTAACAGAAGACGCCTGTGAGTGGAATTGTACCTGCGTTCTAGTTGTTCTTTTGCAGCTGTGACTTCTTCTGACCATGACGGGGCCTGCCGTGAATCGATCCGTTTCGATTTTGACCCACCGTGGGAAGAAATCGGATGCCAAGCAGATGTCATTGGAGCGCTGGCGCAAAAAAAGTCCGCAGTGATGCCGCATGTCAGTGTCTAGCTTAGACTCAGTTCATGCTGTGTGCCGGTTTACATTTTCTTATCCAGCAATGAACTTTTCGTTTTGTCGTTTCACACACCATCCTTCCCACACCACTTTGTCGCACATCATCTTTCATACACAACTTTGTCACACGCTCTCTTTCACAAACAACTTTCAGACACACACACACAATCTTTCACACACAACTTGGTCACACATGCGCACACCATCTTTCTTTGTCACGCACCATCTTTCACACACAACTTGGTCAACCACACACACACACCATCTTTCTTTGTCACACACTATCTTTCACATACAGCTTTGTCACACACAACTTTGTTTTACTTCTCGATCCTCCACCACCTCCTTTCTCTTTCCTTCCTTCCCCGTCCCTGCTACCACATTTCTTGCTCATTATTGGGAGAAGTTGACTTGTGGGGTTATCCGGTCCTTTAATGGCTCATTTTATAGGAAATCTCTTCCCATACTTCTTACACATATCCTACCAGGGTTTGGATGTACAACAATGTTTAGCATTGACAACAAGACTCCCAGACTCGTATCCTTTACCCCGCTAGTTTGAGGATCATCCCCCCAATGCATCTCCAACCCGTGCAATTTTATACGGGGGATGTATTTTTCCCTGCAGGAAGGGGCCCCCTATATAGTTATAATATGTTATAATTTAGAACCCCACCTGACTAGACATCCATCGCAAATGCTGGTTGTCATATTTACAACCCAACTTAGCAAAGAAGCTGGGGCCCCTTCCAGGGCCACCCTTCCTTCAGGACCCCTGCCGGCCCTCAGTGTGGCCTTCGATGCTCTGGTGGCTGCCCCGGATGCGCCGGTCTTCTGGCGCCACCCGCGGGCGCGCTTCGTCACGGTGACGCCCAGCAGCGTGACGCAGCTGTGCCAGGACCATGCACAGAGGAGCTGCCGGGAAGTGCTTCATTTTGGCTATGAATATTTGGCCGAAACTTGGATGAGTTTTGGAGGGTGCTATGATACAGGCAACTTCCTGTAGCATCTGTAGCTGTGCGATGGGACCTCTAGATTTTGTTGGATGGTTGGATGGAGTTGGAGTTTGTTTTGTTTTGGTTGAATCCTTTGGTAGGGGATTGGTTGGCCGAAGCTGCGGCTGGATCGCGGCATGGGTTGAATGGATGGTTTGGCTGGATTCTGAACTCATATATAGCAGGTAGACACTATCCATATTAACAGATGGGATAGATAATAATCAGGTACATAATTATTTGATTATCTATCTTTTTACTGGCTTTCTGGTTTCCATCTCTGGATGTTTGGTCCCACGACCATCTCACAACTATGCCTTAGAGGCCTTGCCTCGACACAGTGTTCAAGGCAGTAAACCCAGCAACACCCAACGATTTGTCGGTTTCATCCCCGTTGGATCAACCAGGTTCCTTCCATTTGGGGCTCATTTCAGACGTTCGATCACCATTTTTGCTGGTGAAACCCATGTTAAATCATCATTTTGGAGGATGAACCCACTATTTTTCTTCTTCAATCACCATTCTTCATGGTTAACCCTCCATTTTTCATGGTTCAGCTGGTTAACTCTCCATTATTTTACCGGTGGCAGCCGCACCAAGGATGACATCTCCAGCCACTTAAGGGCCTTTGCCCTGGATCATGTGGCGGACGTGCTCCTGGCGGAGCTCACGCGATGTCAAAAGGTGCTGCTGACCTTCGCCAAGGCCTTCTGGCCGCGGGCACCGCATGTGCTCTTTGTGCCACTTGGATCAGGGGGAAACATGGGAAAATGACCAAGGGAAAAGCATGGAAAAATCATGGAAAATCCATAACATGATGGTAAAACTACTTAAAACTGCTATATTTCATAGGGGAAATGATGATTTTACGAAATTACTCATCAAATTTATGGGTACGGTACTCAATAACATGAGCCCTTTTAAGTGCCACTCGATCACATGGGAGGATGGGAAAATTAAGACTAGCCATTTTATTGGGAAATAATCGCGGTGAAAAAGCAACAATATCATTTTGGGCGTGTCTGAAAATGGAACAGCATTGCCAGGATGGAGGAGATGATGCTTCCCCCCATAACTATATAACAGGTTTCCAACTTTTCTATCTATTTGGAGGTTGCTATAGTGCCTATGGACTGTCTATAGTAAAACCACCAAACATATATAGAGGAGTAAGAACTTTATTCACATGACATTTCACATTTTTTTGTTTTGAGTGGTTGCTACTGCACATTATTTGAAGAAAGTTTTGGACACATCCTCTAGTGGTGCTGGCAAGTGCATCGCTACCATAGCGGAGATCTCACAGTTGGCGTACCCTGACCGGCCATGGGGTTAGTAGCCAGCTATTGTAGTACATTCGTTTCTACCCCATTAAACTCCATTAGTTCATCTTAAGTTCCAACATCAAGCTGCAGGTGGTCTTATAATGGCTTTATCGAAGGAAGTTTAGAAGTCAAACTTCCGACAATATGGACAGATGAAAAGCAGAGATGGGAAGAGTCAGAGAAGAGAAGGGAAGAAGAAAGAATATCAAAAAGAGAAAGTCTCAGAAGAAAGACGATCCAGGTGTGCGAAAAGGTAGGAGAGTCGCGAAACACTGCGTTTTTCCAGTGATTTGTGGCTCCGGAGGGTCGAAAAGTAGGCTCGCTAAAGCGGCGGGTGCGGAGCCAGCTGGCCAGATGAGAGATGAAAAATTGCACGCTGAGTGAAAAAGCTAAAACCACCTCACGTTCGGACCGCTTTTGGAGGTTGAGATGTAGAAAAGTGCACGCCGTTGTGGCGCGAAGCACATTTGCAAGTGAAAAAGCTAAAAACACTTCACGTTCGGACCACTTTTGGAAGTTGCGATGTCGAAAAAGTGCACGCCGTTGTGGCACGAAGCACATTTCAAGTGAAAAAGCTAAAATCACATGACATTCGGACCGCTTTTGGAAGTTGAGCTGTCTAAAAAGTGCACGCCGTCGTGACGCGAAGCACATTTCCAAGTCAAAATGTGCAAAACACACCATTCTCGGACCACTTTTGGAAATTGAGATGTCGAAAAAGTGCACGCCGTTGTGGCGCGAAGCACATGTCGAAGTCAACATGTTCAAAAACCAGGGGTTCGGACCACTTTTGGACGTTGAGATGTCGTTTCGCGTGGCAGGTGCAAGGGATTTTTGCACCTTGTCAAAAGTGAGCAAAACGTGAGGGTTTTGAAGCATGTCCAACTACAACCACCACTACACTACACCACACTACACCCCAATACGCGACACTACAACTACACCTTCGCTACATTTCACTACACTACACTCCACTACACTACACTGCATTACACTACACTACAATCCACTACACTACACTACATTACGCTACACTACGCTCCACTACGCTACACTACAGCTACATTACACTACATTCCACTACACTACACTCCACTACACTCCACTACACTCCACTACACTCCACTACACTCCACTACACTACACTCAATTACACCACACTACACTACACTCCACTACACTACACTCAATTACACTACACTACACTACGCTACACTAGACTACACTACACTACACTACCCTACCCTACGCTACGCTACGCTACGCTACGCTACACTACACTACACTACACTACACTACACTACACTACACTAACACTACACTACACTACACTACACTACACTACACTACACTACACTACACTACACTACACACACACAGTACACACTACACTACACTCAATTACACTACACTACACTACATTACATTACACTACACTACATTCCACTACACTACACTGCACTAAATACAACTACAACTACAACAATGCTGCATTTACACTACGCTACACTACACTACACTAATTACACTACACTACACTACACTCCGCTACACTACACTTCACTGAATGACACTGCGCTACACCTACAGCTACAACTGCAAGTCCAACTACACTACATTACATTGCACTACGCTAATGAGGTTACACAATACTACACTAGATTACACTACATCTCACTAACTACAACTACAACTACATAAGACTACATTACACTACACTAATTACATTACACCACGCTGCACTACACTACACTACACCACACTCCACTACACTACACTACACCTCACTACACTACACTCCACTACACTCAATTACACTACGCTACACTACACTACACCACGCGACACTACACTACACTACACTACGCTACACTACACTACACTACACCTACAACTACAACTACACCTACAACTACAACTACAACGACAACTACAACGACAACTACAACTACAACTGCAACTGCAACTACAACTACAACTACAATACGCTAATTGCATTACACCACACTACACTACACTACACTACATTGCAGTACAGTACACTACGCCACACTAGACTGCACTATGCTACGCTACACTACACTACACTACGCTCTACAAACTACACACTGCAAACTACAAACTACACACTACAAACTAGACACTGCACACTACACACTACACACTACACACTACACACTACACAGTACACAGTACACAGTACACACTACACACTACTACACTACTACACTGCAACACTACACTACACCACACCAGACTACACTACACTACGCTACGCTACGCTACACTACACTACACTAATTGCATTACACTACACTACACCACACTACACCACTCACACCGCATCACACCACACTACACTCAATTACACTACCCGCCACTACCCCTCATTGCATTACATTACGTTACATTACATTACATTACCTTACATTACATTACATTACGCTACACCCATTGCACCACCACAAATGCAACTGCAACTGCACTATATAATTCCACTACACCACAACTACAACTCCACTACACTACAACTACAACTACAGCTGCGCTATGCCACACTACATCCCGCAGTTGTGGGTGAGGTGACCGACCAGGTGACCACTGCAACCATTGCAGCCGCTCCAAAAAACACAGCTCCAACCATCTTTCGGTCCATCAGTGGATTCGCTCTGCCATCCGTGATTCACGACAACCGATCTCTCCTATAGGTTTCCTATTTTTGAACCTTCCGCCACCGCCTTGTGCGGTACTACTGGTACCTATCAAAATCCCAATATCAGTTGCCGACTCCCAGTGTTACATAGCGTTGCCATGTTTCCAATCCATCCAATTCCCCAAAGTCATAAAACATCATAGAACATCTCAGAAGAGACTTCAGTCCATTTAGTAGCAATGGGTGGCTTTCTCATGATTTCAAACAGTGCAAGGCCCCACAAGATGGTGCTCCCTAGTTGTGTTTGTTGGTCTATAGTTCCATCAAATTATATATAGGTTGTGATCATCATAAATTATAGTTAAGTTACAAAGAGTTGCAAATCGCCAACATAGCGATTCCGAACTGGAACATCAACATGATCCCTAATATTTTTACATTATATACCCATTCTATCATGTCATATATCCCCGATCCTTGTTGGTAAACCCTCCATTTGTTGCTGGTGAAGCGTCCATTTTGCATCATTTTGGCGGGTGAAACCTCCATCATTTGTCATTCGTTAGTCACATCCATTTGTTGATGTTTAAAACTCCTTATATCTCCACAGTTGTCCCCCTAAAAAAACCTCGGCTGGGTGAACTCCAGCCACTTTTTTCCATTTTTCCCTTCATTTTTACTATGGTTTTCCCCTAAGTTCTCCCCTCCGACCTGGGTCCTCCCAAGGTACGAACCCAACGCCCTGGGCTTCGAGGCCTCCGCGCTGGACGCCATGCTGGGCGCCCTGTGCGCCTGGTCGGGCGGCCTGCTGCTGGCCACGCAGCAGGCCATGGAGGGCGGCACCTGGGAGCGCTGGAGCCTGGAAGACGTGGCCATGGGCTGCTGATGGGCCTGGGAAGGTGGTAAATCCATGGAAAAATCGGGAGAAATGGGAAAAACCATAGGAAAAAACTCGATGAAGATCGTGGAAATCCAAGGGGAAAAAATAACATGAAATAACTATTTATCAATAGAATGAAGATGATAAGAAACACGTAGAAAAATAGTGTGATATGATTGATGATTGGACTTACCACATGTGCCACGGAGGGCGAAGAGATGCAGTTAGAGTGCCCGATATGAAACTTCTGTAAAGATTCGTGCTTTTGGAATCTGAATTTTAAAGACAAGTGAAGCAAATGGATGCCTTTTGTGGATTGAATTCAGCGCCTGATTCTTTCGACACCGTGTATGAAGGGAACTTTGACCTCTCAAAATCTTCCAATCATGGCAGCTGAGTCGAAGTCCGATTGGCAAAAAGTTTCCCAAGGAGGGACTACAAAGCCCAGATTCGCCACGCTCGCGCGTGATTAAATCACAGGCGGCTCGCCAAGCGACGGGTTTTACTCCTTGAATCGGCGGCAGTCATTGATGGCCGCCTGGCCGTGGTAGAAGTGTCAGGTGCTGCTTTGCAAGGGCGACAAGATGCGACAACGTAACCATCATGATACGTGTGTCTATATTATATACTTCCCTAGGTTTTTTTAGTCTTAGTGACTTGTCATTGTACATCTGTAGGCATATGGGTGCAATTTCTGTTTGTTGCAGCTGGGGTGTGGAACAGAATTTGGACGGAGGACTCCGCTGCAGGATTGAGGGCACTATATATATATAAATACATACACATATGTTTTCAAAGAATTATCGTTCATATATGCATGTATATTATATGTATATATATATACATGTATATGTATGTTGACATGGACGTAGAGATCGTAGGGTGCGAATGAAAAACAAACACCTCGATTCTGTTCAATTGTGAAATTTCACGGAGCACAGTCATCCTTCGCAACGCAAATGCCTGGGGATGTTTTTTTTCCAGAGTGAGAAGCAGGCTTTGCAGCATTGATTCAGTCAAGAACTCGTACAGAAGCCTGTCTCAATTTTGTTTCTTGAAATAGTATCAATGCTGCTCCTGTTCCACCCAGCATGATGGGCCCATGAGACTTGCGGTTGCCGTGCTTCTTTGGAAGAGTCTTTGCGCTGAGACGTCGCGGCTGCGCTTTTCATGGCTCTGTGGCACAGCTTCCAAATCGGGAGGGCTGTGCACAGGGCGACTATCGATCTCTCCAGCCCTTGCTGCTGCGCGGGGAACAGCGGCAAAAGAGTCAAGGATGTGGGGATGATTCCAAAGTAGATGACTCAAGGCTCAGATTGCCAAGTTTGATGTGGCATTTTGATGAATTTTGTGGGCCCCAGTATTGAGCCATACCCGACCCAGGTCCTCAGGTGTGAGATACCTCAATGATGCTGATTGATCAAAACCAAATCTCTAGGATCAAGTTGCCAAATCATCCCACTGTACTGCATGGATTGTGAGGACACACCGTGGTGACATGCGCTTCTTTCGGTTCAGAGCTCCAATCCTGCATGGATTGAGGAAGTCATCATGTCTCTGCATGATACACCATGATAGCCACTGGTTCTTGTTAAAACGTATAGAAACGCATGCCAACAACTTAATTGAAGAATAAACAACAACGGAACAACAGTATTGCAGTCAAATACCCATAAATACCCATAAATACCCATACATATCCATAAATATTCAACATCAATTCTCCAAAATTATCCCCCTCTTGCATCACCATCCTGAAATCTCCAGGTCCTCCAGGTTTCGCCATGCCATGGCCTTCCTTTGGCCCATCTCTGGTGAGGAGCTCTTGCGTCTTCGCCGCGAGGCACTTCCCCCGGTGACCTTCGACGGCCGCGTGCGGCGGGTGCAGCGGCTGCGCCCCGTGCGCCAGACGTTGAGCAAAGGACAGGAGGAAGCTGCGGCCGTGGCACGGAAGTTGGAGTTGTTGAGGCCTGAATTGGTGATGCTTACCAGGTTGGTGATGGTTGTGGTTGATGGTGAATTGGTGGTGGTGGTGGTGGTGGTGGTGGTGGTTGTGGTTGTGGTTGATGGTTGATGGTTGATGGTTGATGGTTGATGGTTGGTGAACAAAGGTTCATGGCTGAAATTTTTGGGTTGTATTCGTTATGATGGTTGGCACAATGTGCTGAGTTTTGTTTTTTGGAATTCACTTGGATGGTTGGCGAATGCCTGAGGCATGTTTTTCTTTGAGGCTTGGTTGTGGACAACGGTATAGAGAGATGCGTATTCTTCAATTGATAGTTGGTGGTTGGTGACGCACAATTTTTTGAGGAATGATTGGGATTTTAGCTAGATGTATATCTTGGCGCATCTTAGCCCAGAAAATGGATATGAGCTAGATAGAAGCTAGAAATTTCGTGGGGTGATTTTGTCTTGGGGTAGGTATGCCGATGCTTAAAGATTTTGGTTGGCCGAAGGTTTCGCCGTAAATCATATATGACCAGCTTGGGAGATGGCAATGTACAGCTGAAAAAAATGGAGGACGGGTTGGCGGATGACAATGCTTTGTGAATGAAATCATGAAGACATCCAACACCAAAGTAGCAATGAGAAGTCGAGGCATCGGCGGAAGTCCTCCCAACCTTCATTTATTCGAGGGAAAATCTGCAGGTTGTCATATGTTGTCATCCCTAGTTAGAGAAGTAAACATCTATAGGTTGTCAGATATTTTCAATAGATTTTCCCTTGAACTCCATTGATTCATGGATCATGGATCTCCAGTGGAACTGCAGGTGGCAGCTCCTTCCGGGCGAAGATGTGCGCATCGCCCGGGAGGCTAAGGTGAACCGACAGGACATCGCCCTCAGAGCGGATCGGAGCGATCAAACTTGGCTGAGCTTCGGCGATGCCATCCGGGTGATCTTGCCTGGTGTGGCGGAGGATGCCCGTGATACCTGTCTTTGCACATGCGTGCGGCCAGGAGACTGGGAATTCTCACTGAAGCCTTTTTTTTAAAATGAGTTGAGTTGGAAACTACATGCGTTTTTTTTAAAAGGGTAATCTGGTAGAGCATTTTTTCACCTTGATGTTCCTCGCTTTGCAAACCTTTTGGTTGACGAGCTACTAAAATCATCCAATTGTTGTTTTCCCAGGTTCTACCAAAGTAACCATATATAAAACCCCCAGATACTAAGCATTCCAAGCTCCAAACCAGCCTTTTTGATGATCTCCCCCTTCATCAGATGTAATTGTGGCATCTCATGGCGTATAAACCGATCGAAACCAATATAAAACCCTTGGTTGCCTATATATATATATAACTGCGCATATAGATATATCTATATAAATACACACGTTTTCCCTGACATCAACCCATGATTTCTCCCAAGGTATGACGTCACAGGTGGGTCCTGGCGCCTGTCTCCCCAGCGACGCCGCCTTCGCCGAGCGCCGCCTGGCACGGGACCTCGCGGCTGCCGGGCGCTCCGCTGCCAGCGCGTCCGCTGCGGAGTTCGTGGCGCTGACGCTGGCGCCCGTGGAGGACACCAGGAGGAGCGCTTGGAGCGTCTACAGGGCGGGGGAGTTGGATGGATTCCAGGATTCCAAGGCGAGGTGGTGTTCTTTTTTTTGTGGGACGAGGATGGATGCATTTCCCTGAAAATAATGAGGAATCACGGTGAAGAGGAAATGAAATGCGATTACAACATGCAATACCTTCCAAAATTGAACATGAACTAAACCATGGACGGGAAGATCATGGCCATTCTGGGTTCCAAAGGATTCCACTGATGGATCAACCAAGACATGATTCAAGCCTCCACCATCATAGAGGGCAATCTCCTACCTAGGAGATGGGCTCACCCAACCCTAGCGCGGTTCCACAGCATAGCTGGCAATGTGCTATCATAGTCCCCTCCCCAGCTGCATCATGTTGCATCCTGTTTGTTAATTTTTGAGGGTACGCCTGGTACGCCATGGTATGCCTGAAACCCGTCAGGTGCACTATGGTCAACCTCTCCTGTTGGGCCAGCCGGAAACCACTGCAGAACACCCTCGGCAGGAAGTGCTGCTGAGCTGCGAGCCGCCCAGTCGTGAGGGAGGAATTGGTGCTGCCTATCAACTTCTGGGAAGGTTTGTTGGCTTTGGCCATGCAGCCTTGGACCGGAAGAGCTGGAATACCATCTTCATGTTGGTGCCAGCTGGGGAAAAGCAGATGGGAGATGTGGTGGATGTGAATTTGGGGCTGTGGATTGTGCCGCTGGCTCCATTCTCCTATTTGCATGGCGACCGGATTGCAATGATGAAGGTTTTGAACGTATCTTCTCCCAGATTTTTTTGTTGGCCATCAGTTTTTTTTCCCATTCTTTTTTGTAAACACTGAAAGATTGAGTTGTGAGTCCAAGCAGCATTTGAATGCTATGTTGCTTACCGAGGTCCCCGGCTGATGCAAGCCATGTACTTCGGCTTACCCAACCGCGTGGGTCGTGGCTGCGTGTCGCGCGCCCTGAAATTGGCCGATGGCCGGGAGGAGCTGGTGCTGCACGCGCCGAGGGCACCGCGTCGAGAGGATCAGGAGGGCTGGTGGGATGCGGAATGGACGTTGCAGCCATTGGTGTTGCCCCCCGAGCCCTGCTGCTTGGATTTCGGCTTCAAAACCTCCTGGTAGTTTTTTGATGTTTTTTGTTTTTCTGGTGATGTACAATACTGATAATAATCCCTTCTCCCTAACACTAAACCCCCCCCTCCCCCTAATAATAAACACGGCAGGTAGTTTTTATTATTAGGGTGGTATTTATTATTAGGGAACCCTATTAATAACATTAAACCCTTAGTAATAACAACTATTTTTTCCGATCTCAAAATCAATTAAATTTCTTTATATAACGCAATTAAAATATTGCCAAAAATTGGATTTCGAAGCTTCCCCCTAATATTAAATTAAAACCCTCAATAATAAAAACTATTTTTTCCGATCTCAAAATCAATTAAACTTCTTTATATAACGCGATTAAAATATTGCCAAAAAATGGATTTCGAAGCTTCCCCCTAATATTAAATTAAAACCCTTAATAATAAAAACTATTTTTTCCGATCTCAAAATCAATTAAATGTCTTTATATAACGCAATTAAAATATTGCCAAAAATTGGATTTCGAAGCTTCCCCCTAATACTAAATTAAAAACCTTAATAAAAACAGCTAAAAAAAATCGGACGGACCCTAATAATAAACACTCCGGGGTGAACTAGTTTTTATTATTAGGGGGCAAAACCCACAAATGGTAGCTTTATTTTTAAGTTGTTTTCTAAAGGGGATCAATTAAAAGTCAAATTGGCCAATCTGAAATTTTCTGAAATTGGAGATGGACCCTAGTTTTTAGTATTTGGGGGGGGTTTAGTAATAGGGAGAAGGGATTACTGTGATTTTCAACCTTAGAAACGGGACATAGGACGACGATCCTGAATGACCAGCATATTTTTCAGGCGTGGTGGAGCTGCACATGACGGACTTTGCCCGGTGGGACCGCTTGAGGCAGATTCAGAGATGAGGGATCCAGGGTTAGACGGTTAGACAAAGAACTGGAGTGGAGTGCTGACCCAACCAGTGGGCTTTAATTGCACTAGACATCATATAAATGCACAAACATACACAAACGAACAAATGAATGCATGCATATTTGTATATACGAGAAGGCGATGGAGAGTGAGATAGAGAGATAGATAGATAGATAGATAGATAGATGGATAGGATAGGATGAGATAGGATAGGATAGGATAGATTAGATTAGATTGATAGATAGATAGATAGATAGACAGACAGACAGACAGACAGACAGACAGATACACATGCACATACACATATATATATATATATCGCATAATAATAATAATAAATATATAAATAAGATGTACGTATATGTGTATATATATACACATAATAATAATGATAATAATTAATAATAATAATAATAGCATATGTATATATATAAATAAATAAGATGTACGTATATGTATATATATATATATGTGTGTGTGTGTAAAAACCAATCAACAGTGCACACACAAACGCGCGCACACACACACATGTATATACACGCAGAATCACGCACATCCATATTTGACATATATTCGGGAAAACCCTGCATCTATGGTTGGAACTGAGATGTTCTAAGCTCGGCCGAGTCAAGCTCCCCAAGCAGGTCGAGCATTTTGGAGCGGCTCTTGGATCGACGAGAGGCAGGACATGGCAGGACGTGTCTGATCCTAAATCTGAAAAAATGGGGCGATGGCCCCCCTTGCCCCCTCCACAAGGAGAGTTGGGCTGGCTCAATCCCCAATCGTCAAGTCCGGAAATCACCAATTTCATGGGTCACATGTCAGTTCCCTTTCTTTCGGTGTGAATTTCAAAGACGAATTCAATCCCCTTCTGTTGGGCGGATACTTTGTTCAATGCCCACCTTTTTTTTTGTTTATTAATGTGTTTATTTCAATTATGTGAAACCAATTCAAGTAAGGTATATATGATCAGGTTTCATGGCGGTGATGTTGCTAGTTATAGGATGTGATGGGTTTCATTGTTATGTTTCCCAACTATTTAGCTTTGACAAGTTCCATGGGGATGTCCCAATTTTTGGCTTCGGTCGCCTCGTCGAAGCCAGGCCTTTGCCTTCAGCACCTTGCGGAAGGTCCTGTCCAAGGACACCGCGAACCTTTTTTTTTTCTCCAAGGTTCTGGACACACCATTTTTTAAATTGCATGCAGTAAAACAAATAATATATATATATAAATGTATAGATCGATTAGATTAGATTAGATTGGATTCGATATAGAGTAAGACAAGATATGATAAGATATGATAGGATTAGATGAGATGAGAAGAGATTAGATGAGATGAGATTAGACTAGATAGATAGAGATAGAGATAGACAAATAAATGAATGAATGTACCCAAGATTGTTGCTGAACTCTGGAGAGGGCGATAGAGAGAGAGAGAGAGAGAGCCCAAGATTGTGAGTGACATCATCATCTTGAGAGGTTGTGGTTGTGGTTGTGGTGGTGGTGGTGGTGGTTGTTGTTGTTGTTGTCGTCGTCGTCGTCGTCGTCGTCGTCCGAAGATTACTGGTAGCACACTCCATTTCCACCGGTCATCTTGCCCTGTTTGTGGAGCGGCATGGAGTCTGATCGTCCCCAGGTAACGATCCCTTCTCCCTGATATTAAAGCCACCCAAAAAGCCCGGTTTATTGGATCTAATCATTTAGGGGCCCATATTGATGTTATTTGAATGTACTTGATCTATTTTCATCAGGGGCAAGGCATTCTGAACAAACATACGTGGAATAAACGGGTTTCGTGCAAGGTAATATCCATCATAGTGGCCAATCTCCACCAATGATGCCACAGGACCGGATCTTGCCCAAGAAGGAGCAGCTGGCGCAGCGACGCCCCTCAGCGACCAGATTGTTGTGGGAAAGTCCTTCGTCGGCCACTCAGGTCTATCCAAAACGAAAGAAAAAGGGCCCGGGGCCATTGCAAGTGTCCGGGGACACCTGCAAAAACAACACTGGTGTTTGTATATATATATATATATATATCATATTATGGGCGTGTTACTGAGAAGAATTGAATAGGGTACCCCCAAAATTGGATGGCGTACGGTTTATCATAATTTCCCCATTAAAATTGCCATTTTATAGGTATCTGCATGTCAAGCTGATGTATCCCGTTCTCGATCACCGCCAAGGTCGCCTCCACCTTTCAGTGTAGCTATGGGCTATACATCAGTGAAACCGCCTGCACCTCAGAAGGGGCATACAAGCTGTGAACATTGATGATGGTGAATGGGATTTTATGGTGATCTAAAGGGATTTGATTGTGATTTCATGGGCTTGTATGGTGATTAGAGATTTCACCAACAAAAATGGGGACTAGATCTTGAAATAACTACTATAGCGATACATAGCTATGTAAATCCATGGGTTTCCCTGGGAAATGAGAATGATCCACAAACGGTTTATTTCCCATACCTACTATATTAGTTAACTGGAGAGCAAAAAGGACTATCATCATGGAATGGTTTGAAACCTTCTGCGATATCGCTGGACTGATCCCTTCCCCCAAAGAAAAGGGCCGCGTTCTTTGTATGATTATGGGTATTATTGATTGTCCTATTGTCATTATGTTATTAGTAATGCTGATCATTGTTACCGCATTAATATGTTTTGCCGATTGCTACCATCACCTGTAAATGGTGGCTAAATCAATGGAACATCCACGATAAATGATGGTGATTAATAGGAACATCCACCATAAATGGTGTTTTAATGGGGAAAACATCAACTATAAATGATTACAAATAGGGGATTTTCCAGCAAGCCATGGCCATGATTACAAATGAGGGTAATGACAATTAAATTCGCCATTGAATTCATCAACTGGTTTCGTCTCCATCAGCCATCCAATTTGCCATCCATCAACCATCAACTTGCCAACAATGTCCCATCCGCTAACCATGGTTCGAATCTGCAAATTGTATCTGCGGTTTGGGAAACATGCACAGAGTACCACTGCACCCCCACTAAGGTCTTTTTAAAGTTTTCACAGTCGTTGAGACGTCCTCCGACTGTTGCAACATGGCTCAAGGGCCAATCAACTGACTG
>Ga0126342_10011500_pt1 | contig 15816 bp, 13 predicted proteins | sample Cyp1metagenome_FD_92528 | JGI IMG/M metagenome (GOLD analysis project Ga0126342, IMG submission 92528) | Coral microbial communities from Lord Howe Island, Old Settlement Bay, Australia - Cyphastrea 1 metagenome | ecosystem: Host-associated > Invertebrates > Cnidaria > Coral ... | reverse complement strand
GATGATGATGATGATGGTGATGGTGATGGTGATGGTGATGGTGATGGTGATGGTGATCGTGATGGTGATGGTGATGCTGCTGATGATGATGATGATGATGATGATGATGATGATGATGATGCTGATGCTGATGCTGATGATGGTGATGATGGTGATGATGATGATGATGATGATGATGACTATTGTAAGTGTGGAGCAGCGTCCGGGTTGGGGCGAACATGTTAAATTAGCCCAATTTCCAACGACATCTGCTTCAAGTCGGTTCAGTCGTCCTGCGGATGGAGGCTGAGAGGCCATGCCTTGCCCCCACGTCGCTGTGATGGCTTAGCTCTTTGCGTCTTGGGCCTGAAAAACGGCCGTGGCTCAATGGAAAAGGCAATGTTCAAAATGGGTGTGAACCCAATATGTGGCCGTTTGAATGGGGAAAGTATTGGAAACTTGCAATTGTTTAGATCATGGGAAAAAAAAGATGATTATACAAGCGTGATTAACCAACCTGTCAAATAATCAAGTGAAATGATTTGACCACAAATCACTGTGCAATGAGGCTCTGACGGTGGGGGATCGTGAACTCGAAAATCCAAGTGCTTGAAGGGCAATGTTCCCTTCCTCGGAGTCTGGGGCGACTTGGGCCCAAAAACTCACCGAAATCTCGCAGAATCTCGCAGAATCTCGCAGAATCGCTGCTCTCAAATTCGACCCATACAGAACAAACTTTACAAACATCACCCCTGGTGAGAGGGAGATTGAGACTGCAACAAAACCTTGATGCAGGGTGAATGCCAACTGAACATAACTGAACCATCTTGGAAGGCCGCGCACACTACCGGCTGCACCGCAGGCTTGTGTTTCAACTGGGAAAGCGGGCATTCCAAGGAAGTTTTCCTTGCCTCGCAGGGCAACCTGCTCCTGGTCAAAGAAAGCTTCCAAACAGCCAACTGGGATAGCAGCCTGTCAAGAGAAACAGCACTATGCAAGGTAGCATCTCTCGGATCAAAGTGGTTCAAAGTCCACACTCTGCCGGTCCTTCACGATATACATATCGCGGCCGGTACCATCACCCACCTATGCAGGGGGCAGACTCTCCGGCCAAGGTTCAGTGGGCGTTGAATGACTGGAAGGAGCAGGGTTGTTTATGTCTTGCTTTTGAAAGCTCCTCAAAACAGAAATATATAGCAGCCGGGTAAAACAGAAAAGAAATAGTCACGCTTCCATCTTTTTGAGGGCTACTACAGGTAGAACATGATCGTTTGAAAGTCAAATCGCACCATGTTCGCAGATGCACAGCACGCCTTTCGGAAGTTGATATGGTGCATCCGGCAATCTCAATCCCGCCCACGCCTCGCAACTGAAGCTCCAGTGAGGAAACTTTGCAGAAATCTTCAGAAGAGCGTTGATCACATCTTTCCATACGAGCCAGCTTCCCAGAATTAAAGGATAAAAATCTGCAGGAAACCTTGCAATGTATAGGGGCCAAAGCATCCAAAAACATCCAGAAACATCCAAAAACATCCGAAAATTAAAAAGACACCATGGATTTCCTTTGGTTTCCTATAGATTTTCTGTGATTTTCCTTGCAACTGCAACCAATCTGTTGATTCATCCGACAAAAACTTGCTGAGACTCTCGCATGGGGACCCAGGCCAAGTGCCACAACTCTTCGTTGTTTGAGCACCAATGGCTTTCAGGCAACGATGGTAAGGGGAAATCTGCAGGAAACCATGTTTTTTATTGTTTTTTGGATATGATAGATATGTTTGGCCCCAAGTAAATGTTCCGAGCATAAGAACCTGGGAGTGAAAAGGTCGAAGAGTTCCGAGATTGGATCAAGTCGAATCCAGGTGACGGAAACTGCTCAAAGTCACCTTGATGCTGGGAATGGTTCTCTTGCAAATTGACCTGGGATGTACCTTCAAAGATGAATATGCACAAACCTCACAAACCAACAAGAGCTGGCTCGTTGCGTGATACTGTATTCCTTTTCCCTGCGCCTTCACAAAACAAATCTAGGAATGCTCAGAGGCAAATCGCTGAAACAACTTGATATACTTTCATATCATCTATTTGAGTATGTCATATTGTATTCTCATGTATTCCCTGGTTTCATTGCAGGGTCTACGTATCAGTTTCTCACCCTTTGGCCTGAGCATCAAAAAATCTACAGCGCTTGTCCAGCACCGAGACTTCGTTCCATGCTGTGACTCTTGTCAGGCTTACTGCATTGCTCCACGTGCATCTTCATGATCATGGTTTTCAGATGTTTTCAGTATCTTTTCTATACTTTTCATTACTTTCCTCATCTTTCCTTGTGTGACTGAGGGTCATCGTGGGTCATCCGTTGTCATCCATACAGCACTCACAAAACCAATGCCACTTTGCTACGAAAGTTTCGCAGGGTGCCCATCGCGGTGCACTCACTTCTTAGCGGCCTGGCACATGCCATGTATGAAGAACACACAAATCAATGAAGAGACTCCAAAAAGGCGAAAAACCTTCTGATACCTGGGTTTGTCTGAAAATTTGGTGTGTATATATATATATTATTATTATTACTATTATTATTAGTATTATTATTATATATTATAAACATTATTTACCAATGGATTTCGGATGGTTTTCCCTAAACTTTCAGACAAAGCCACCTGACTGTTCTAGTCTATACTGTTCTTACAGAAAACTCTGAGGATGGCACCGGAATTGCGGTGCTGGCTTTGCCTGGGAGTTTGGCTTTCTCCAAGGAATCCTTGACACCCTCATTCACCTGCAGCTGAAACTCTAGGTTTCCGTAGAGCTGCTGCGGAGATGCGGAGCTGGTGATATGAAGTCGGCACTTAGAATACACCAAGGACGGCAGGATGTGCATCTTTTCAGCAAAGCGCGGCTTCTCAAATGTTCGCTGTGGCTGCCCTCCCAGCGCCTGTGCCATCATTCCTGGAAACTTCGCCTGGCAGCATTGTTGATGGATTGCCCAGCAAGTGTCTCAATTTTTTGCGCTACAAATGTCTGCCTCTCGCAATTCGAGCATAGTTCCTTGAATATCCTGGCAAAATGCACCGCCAGAAGCACTCTGCACAACTGCGGCACTTTTTACCTGTCAACCTGCTCCGCTGATGTTCATCTGCCGTCCTTCTGACCAGGAACGGGGCGGCAGGCGCTGACCTGCATGGCATGTTTTGTTGTCTTGTCAGGACCTCATAGCGCCTGAAAACAAATGTGAGTTCACTGCAACACAGATGGGAGTGGTGCCTGTTCAACAGACAATCTTCACGTTTTTTGGCCGGTGCTTCATTGTCTGAGTTTGAAACATCCAAGTTCTTCGGCATCTCATAAGGCCCGCCAACAGGAAGCTTGGCCACTTCAGCACGGGCGGCCTCTCCGACAGGTTCTGAGTTTTTTTAATGTGACAGCCAACAAAATGGAGAAATGGACATTGGTGGATGTTGACTGGTGTGGATGCCATTGAAAATGATTGATATTGTTGATGAATGTTGATGATCTGATTGATAATTGGTGCTACTTGATGCCGATTTTGCTGTTGCTCAAAGACTCAAAGCTTGGTTCAATCCAATACAGCCACCGCAACCACCTCGAGCTGCTTCTTTTCCTCCAGCAAACGTGGCAAAATGTCCTGTGCAACGATGGGCCGTCTGGGCCGTATAGCGAACCAAAAGCTTCACACTTCAGCGCGGGACGTAAAGCAACATGCAGAAGCTGGTGGTTTCAAAGCTGCGGGGTATCGAGATGAATATTATGTACCTGTAGATATAGAAAGGATTACAAAGGCAAAAGGCATATAGCAAATGAATACATTCATGGATATACTAGTAGTATGTCAAAATCAATCACAGGAGGTCTTACAGCACAAATATTGCTGACCACTGCCTTAACTTGCTCGTATTTGGAGTTCGTATCACGAGTCCGTAGAAACTGTTGCTGCTCACAGTGCTATGGAATCCCTTGGGAATTCTTTGAGATCCCTCTGGTATCGACCTTTGCCCCAAGGCAACATCACAACACTGTCATCGCAACTCAAAATGTGTTTCAAGGAAGAAGTCATTCAACGGGGTCACTGCTTTCAGTCCCCAAATGTCCCAAATCTATGCCATCTACGCATCCCCGAGCTCCCTAAAAATGCCTCAATCAGCTCCAGCTGTTCAAAGTTCACAGGAAGCTGGCGTGCCAAGCGGAGATGGAGGCCAAAATGGATGGTCTTTCCATTTGGGCGTGGCTTTAAAAAACGGGACACGGAATGGCGCAATCTTCATGAGAACATAGTGACATAGAGGCGTTGTTTCTCCACCATGGACCATTTCGGCGGTGGAACAGAGGCGTTGTTTCTCCACCATGGACCATTTCGGCGGTGGAGGTCTCAACTCTGGAATTCGCAGTAGTTTTTTAGATGAACAGTGGAGAGCTGAACTATTCTACAATCAAAAGACTTACAATATGTGTATATATATTTTATATAATATTTCAATATAATATATATATATATATTATAGTTTTTTAATATGTATATATATATATCGCTAGGGGGCTGACCTTTGCCCGAAATCTACGGAAATCCATGCGGGACTGCAATCTGCTGTGTTGTTTCCGTGCGTGTTTTTCGCACGCTGCGAGGATGCAAAATATTGATATTACCTGCGTCTCTTGGCATTTTTGCGCTTACCTAAGACGGTGCCAAAATCACCTTTTGAAGCGTATCTTAAAGATATCCTCCATAATTTGCAATGTTTCAAACCGTTAACTCAGACCTCAGCAAACCGCAAGACTTTGAAAGAACACCAAAATAACCTAACCCTAAATAAACCCTAAACAACCCTAAACCAACCCTAAATCAACCATAAATAACCCTAATTAGACCCTAAAACAACCGTGAGCAAACCCTAAAACAACCCTAAATAGAACGAAAATTAACAAAACAAACCCTAAATAAGCCTTTAAAAAATCTAAACCAACCCTAAGCAAACCCTGAAACAATCTGAAACATATCCTGAACGAATCACAACGCAACTAAACCCCCAGTGAAACGTTGGGCGAACGTCCGCCCGAGGGACATGTATATATATATATATGTATATAATATATATATATATATATATTACAATACCCTCTGAGTCTAAGTTAAACCACGCAACCATCACCAACCATCGGGAAAATTCCTCACATGTCCTGGAAGATCCATGGTAGCTGGGCACGTACAACCATACTATCTCGAACCCTCAGCGAAATGTCCAGAAAGCGCCTTGTTGTCATAAGCGATCTGGGCTTTTCGTGCAAGCTCAGGGTCAAACAACTTCATCTTCTCGATATTTTCCTCTATCGCAGTACACGCAGAATATTGGATCGTGTTGGATCCATTGTGACCCTAAGAATTCGAAGCTTGCAGATTGGTGGGGAAAGCCATGAAAGCACAATGGATCTTGCACAGGGATTGAACAGACCACGTTCCGCAACTGCTTACCGATTCTCAAATGGTGGCTGTAACCAGGATGAAAATCAATTAAAACGATTTAAAACGAAACAATATGATGGATCGCAATGCCTTCCAAACCAATGTGAGTTGGAAATTACCGCCTGCCACCAAGACCTTCATCTTATTCCACTTGGAACTTAGCGACAAATGCTTAAAATCTTTGATCATTAGCATTTCTCCAGCAAAAGATCGGACCTTGCTGTGGGTTCGTGAAACCAAGATCGTTCCTACCCCTAACTATCCTAAGTGAACCAGGACACCAACAACAAAATCAAAATGCCACCACCCTGCCCAAGACACCCCCAGTACGACAGGATGGCACTTTAAAAAAATGCGGATCACCCGAAGTGACATCACAGTGGATAACCAACAAGTATCGACCAAAAAAGGAAACTTAATCAAAGAGACACATTTGCGATTGAACTTGTTTAAGAAAAGGTGCAATCTCATCAAGAAATTGCTACGCCGGCAGTCCTGAGTAAATGAAGCGCGCATGTATGAAATAGTCCTCCGTGACGCAGATCATTCAGGGGAATCTGCCCATCCAGTTCAGATTGCTGAAATCATCCCAGAGACGCGGCAAAACTCAGCAAACTCGTATCGTCCGTATCGTTGAGTCCTCATTTCCAAGAGCTTGGAGACGACAAAGATTCCAGGGTGACCTGAAGCAGGGGTTATAAGATGGTGAAAATCTATGGCTGGCCTAGGCCTGCAGCAGGTGTCAGACTTAGATCATCACTGACAAATCGAAACTGCTGCTCCAAGCCGAACTGCATGAAGACATCAGGCACCTGCAACAGGCTCACTCCTCAAATATATCGTCTCAAAAATTGCCCCGGGAATCACTTGGTGTATCATCACTTTCCACATCTTTCCACCTTTGAAATGCATCAAAATCGCAATTTTGCTGCATCACCCCAAAAGCATATGGGCTCTCGAGGTGTCCTTTTTTCTGACCAGCGACGCCTTCTCTGCGCAGCGGCGAACGCTGCGAAAGAACGCCATGACTTGGCTGACTCCGCGCAGGACGCGACAGAAGTTGAGCCACAGCAGCTGAGTTTCCGCACAGATTGCGGGATTTCTGTGGGAACTCCAATATATCAAGGCATATCAAGGCATATCAAGGCTATTAGGCTATGGTACTAGCCAAGAGGGGAATAATATTTTGATAATCCCAGATGTATAAAGGGTAGTACATCGCTCGAACTTATCATCTTGAACCTTGCGCAATTTTTGGCAACTCTTGCACTGAGCAATGAATCATGGCTGAATCGAAATGATCTTGCAAATTGATGCAGAGTAAGTAATTAATCCAGTTTGATGTACCTCACGTGCACCCGTATGCAAACCACAGTCATCTTTTTCTGAAGGCAGTCGAAGAAGCGACAGGTTCCCTGTCAATGTGATGGCTTTTAGCATGGCAACATGCGGGAAGATTTGGTGCAGCAGTGCGGTTCCTCCAAGCTTTGTACCTTTAACGCATGGATCCTCCAATGTGGATCCTCCACTGTGGATCCTCCAAGCGGATCCTATGCTCCATAATTTCTAAATCTACATGGCCAAGCTCTCTGTCACCAAATGCTCCTCCATTGCCCTGGCACAAGCACGATCTCCGACTCTGTGCTTCGCTGCTTCGTGGACTGGTCAAAATATGGGTATGGGTCAATACCTATATTAATACCTTTTTTAGTGGGTTATTCACATCCATAAATCCCAGCTATTTTGATGTTCACCAGGGGTACCAGGGGTTTTGACCCATCCCCATATGTCAACAAAAACGCAACTCGCAACTCGCCTCAGCGTGGGGAAGTCGAAAACCAATGATGGGCTCAAGGCCATCTGGAACTCCTGGTGACGAGATGATCTCCATGATCTCCATGCAATGCCTAGAGGCCTTGAATTAAACATGTATTATTTTAAAATCTATTATAATATATATAATATAATATATATATATATATAATTATATATATATGTAATTATATATATATATATTATGTTCATTATTTTCATTCACTTTCCATTGGAAGAATGATCCATCGTGGGTTTTTCTGGATGATCCGGGGGAATCCCAGCCATGTCGTTTAGAAACGACATGCAGGGATCAACAGCTTCTGGTTGAGGCTTCCCATGGCATCCCATGGCCATATTGGATTGCAACAAATGCTGGCCAAACTCCATGAAACCAGCGATTCTAAGCCCAAAACAAGGTCGATTCAGTGATTGTGTCTTATGATTCTTATGATATCTCAAAAAACATGTTTCAAAAAAAAGAAAACATCAAGCACCATGGGATCCATGGGTCAATGTCCTTCGCCACCATGCTCATGAGTGCGACACTGGACAGACTGTCCATACCAGCATCCATGAAGGGACTGTCGAGTTCCAGCTCTTCGTCACTGGCAATGGCATCCTGAGGATCTTCGGATCTTCGACATGTTTAAAAGATTTTAAGACAGTCAAATGTTTAGAAATGTGATTTCAAAAAAGTGATTTGGCATGGTTTGGTCATGGGCTTGCAGCTGTTTTAGCTGTTTTCGCCTCATCTTTTCACTGATTCACTGGTTTCATCTGGTTTCTTTGCGCACCTTGACCATGGCAGCTAGCGATTTGCGCACGTAGGCGGGATCCAAGCCCTTGCAAAGGGGTGTGCTGCAAGCTGGGAAAAGCCAACAAGTTGCAATTAAAGATCCTGTGCCAACAAAAATACTGCAAAAATCACGCAAAACGTTCCGTCCAGCAAGGGGGTGCCCTCAAAAATCGAATGGTTTATAATGGTTCATCATCTTTCCACACTAAAATTGCCAAAAATTGGGTGGAGAAATGCCCCAATGTCCCATCTTTCTCACATCACAGCCTTCTGTTCCGGCACCGCAGCCACCGACTCCACCACTGGCGCAGCAGTTGGAGCAGCTCCCGGAACTGGTGCCATCAGCTGGGGCTGCTCGATCCTCGGCGGAACGTTGATCTGAAAAAAGAGGTGTACCCCAAAATTGCCCCTTTTTTATGGAAAATGATCATCAACCATCAAATTTGAGGTCTACCTTATTTCATTTCAACATGATTTTGATGTTGGGCAGTGTTGGGAAGCCCTAATTTCTTGATGGCTAAAGCTCTCACTGAAAAGGATTATATTTGATGTTGTAAAGCAGAAAGCTGAGATTTTGGGGGTAGGAGGAACTCCAAAGATTGCAGCAGAAACACCCTGTTTATAGGAGATGCACAATGATCCGAATGTGGGTGTGTGTAGTTTCTTTCATGTGAAGTGCGATTCAAAGAAGATATGGAACAGCTGGCTGGCTTTATTGGTCCGATGGAGATCCACCATCCGACAACTTCCGACAACCACAAAATGGGTGGTGACACAACTCCAGGGAAATACCAGTAGGGAAATGGATCCATAGGACTGGTCGGTGCCAATTGACAACAATTGATGCCAAGCGTTACTGCCTTCAATTCGGACTCGCTGCGTTACGAATACATGTGAGAAGATAAATATCAGAAACCCCTCTGCTGCTACTTATCAACATTTCCAGCACCATGTAAGGAATTTTTATGTTTTTTTCACCGCATTTCATTGCCATGGTCGCTCTGTCGCAGCGCCGTGCCAACAAGGGGCTGCACTTGAGCCGCCCGTTCCTGTTCTTTCTTCTTCTCGTCGAGGGCTTTGCGGAAGTTCAATACCTCACAGGAGTTTGTTCTGATATGTACATAATGGAATGATTGTGGGGGGTTATCCATAAAAATGGTGGAGTGTTGGTGTTTCATGTTCCACTTCAGCAAAATCTCGGAAAATCACCAACATTACAATGTCACATATGTCGCTATCTCTTGGTGAAATCTCCACCAGGTGCTCATCTTGGTGCCTCGTCCGCGAGTTGATGGTCACCAATGTCCTTGGCGATCATGTCCACCCTCTCGACATCGGCTTCACCCTCTTCAACCTGACCTGGTCAGGTCTTCACAGCATTTCTTCATCGTGCCACAAAAAGACTCATTTGGACTGGGAGGTAGGTCCACCATAATTTTTTTTCAGACACACCCATGTACCCGGAAAAGGATGTGAAAAGGTTTGCTTAAAGGATCTTCCGCAGCTCAATAGATTGTTGTTACCTCTCTTCCAGCAGCCACGTAGCACTAACCAAGAGCGGCTCAACACGCCTAAAGCATGTTTGATGTTGCCAGAAAGCAGCATGCAGCGGCCCAAAGCTTGGTAGTGATCCATCTCCTAGCCGTAGCCCCACACGTGTAGCCATAGAGGCGACAAAAATGCTAAAAAGGGCCCAGAGTCTGAGAATCGTAGATCAAGTCACCCCAGAATCCAAGAAAACTCTGAAGGGTCCAAACTGTTTCTCATTCTGTGGAAAAGCCGGCCTCAAAGATTGCAGCTGACTCTTTCACATCCCTCAAGCCAGTCTGATGCCTGGGAAAAGGGACAGCTTTCTCTGACACTTCAGAATGCAAACTTGCTTCATGTCGCAAACTTGTCCCCGCCAAAAAAAGGGGGAAACCAAGTTTACACACTGCTGCATCTTACAGTAGTATATTAAGTGTATATATATATTTATATATATTTATTTATTTATTTATTTATTTATTTAATATATGTATGTGTATATGTATGTGTATATACAGTGAATATATATATATATGTATCATTCATATTTTCTCATGGATGTTCCCTTTCCAAAACTGCCCCAAGGTCAAAGAGATTCAAAGAGTTCACTGACAGAGTTGACTCTTACGCCGACCGGCCTGCCAGCAAGAACCATTGTCCTCAGTGATCGGTGGATGATCCTGGATGATTTTTTTCGACTGACAGCAACTGACTGGTTTTTTCAATCCCAGGCTCTCAGCCCGTTTGAACAGGACCAATGCTCGCAATGATCGGTTTTCAGCTTTACCAGCAACCTGCAAAGCCTGTGGCAGGCTGCGGTGTGCATGCAAGGCTGGTTTAGGCTTTTCAGAGCAATTCCCTCACCTCATTCACTGTTCTCACCGCCCGGTCAATAATCGGCTTCATGGCTTTGTCCTGCCAGATGATCTTGAGAAGTCCATCAAAAAGCAAACCTTCCTTACTAGTAATGAATGCCAGTCCTCTGGCTTGTCCAGCACTTTGGTGTTGTTCAGCTGAGTGAACAGGAGCAAGGCATCAACTTGCACCCTGGCGGGTAACCCCATCCACATCCTCCCACAAGCGCTATGCACCTCCATGCGCGTTCTATTTCAAATGCAACTCTCAAGATAAAGCCTAAGTGAGACGGTGTCAGCTCAAGTGTGTATATATACTAGTATATGTATAATTCATTATAAAAACAATAAATACATATAGAATATGTTACATAATATCATACAGATATTACATCATATATGATACAATATGATATATTTTTTTTATGTATGTCAATATATGTCAATATCGTATATGCCATATATGCTATACAGTGGCTATACACATCATGTTATCATGAAGCCCCGGCGCCTGGGATTTCGGTCCTTCTTTCCCAAGGTCGCAGAGGCCTGCGCCAGGCGCTCGGCCTCTTCAAAGTTGTCGTCCTCTTCAGCGAGCCCGGAGCCATCAACCAATGGAAAGAATGCCTGAAAAAGGAAGAAATTAGAATGGGAAAAAAATCATAGTATAGAATGGAGTATGGAATGTCATGTATGAATATAAAATAATATAAATATATGTCTATTTTTGTATATAATAGTAAATGATGATGTTTACATGACAGGTAATATGCCATAGGTCTTCAGGCATCATGCCATCGGCGCTTTGTTTTTCCTTGGTGGCCCCATTTCGTGTCTCCTTCATGTGCAACTGCGCCAGTTGGAGCATCGCATTGGCCTGCAGGGGGTACCCGGGTACCCCAGAACCCTCCCATGAAACCTAGCTGGTTTCAGGGAAATCCCCAAACTAACTGGAGGTTTACCATCTGGTTATTTAACATAGCCATGGAAAATCCCTTATAAATGGAGGTTTTAATGGGAAAACCATCTATAAATGGGCCATTTTCCATGGCTATGTTAAATAACCAGATGGTATATCTAGGAAACTCATCGAACTAAACTGTGGATTTTCCAGCAAAGCGTGTTTGAGTTTTAAAGGGAGTCCCTGCGAATTTCCGCCTTGAGCAATGTCGACTATGGAAGCTCAAAAGCTCAATTGCTCAACAGTGCGAATCCATATGCAATTGATTGGAATTGAGAGTGTGTGTGTGTGTGCTTGTCCATAATCACCAACAGAATGTGAGCTGATCAACTCTGCAATGTGAAACATCATCCAACAGGAATGTGGCCGGATAAAAAAACACCCAAAGAATAGGAAAACATCTATGCAACACTTCTGAGTTAAATAGAGCAGGTGTACCCTCTGGTTATCATGGCTTGCCGGAAGATCCCCCACTCACTTCCATTGTTTTTTCATAGCTCATTTTTAGTTCGGGGATTCCCAGCTATATTAGATGACACCGGAGCATAATTCCATTAATCACCACTCGTCACGACTCTGAAAACCAGTCTTAAACCATATAAAACCACATTCAACGTCATGAATCACAATTTCAGCATGTGAAACTCTGGTGAAACTGCCATGTTTCACCATTTTTCACCATGTTTCACCATTTTTCACCATCCAAAAGTTCCCGTTTTTTTCCAACCCATCCTCCATGGAGAGGTCGTGGATTCCCCGCAGCACGGCCAGTCGTTCTTCGGCACATTCCAGCGCTGCATCGAGGTCACCCGATTGAGCGCCTTGGCCACCATAGATTTACAACGTGGGGAAAATATGTGGAAAATATGTGGTAAAATATGGGAAATAGATAGAGGAATTATAAGATATATATGTATATATATAATTATATATATATGATTATATATATATCATTATATATCTGATTGATAAATATTGATAAGATACGTAACTAAGTAACTATATATAATTGATATATGATGGATAGATAACTGATATAGAATGTATCTTCCTATCCCAATATGCCATCCAGTCCAGAAGTCTTACTGTGTTCCGGGCGTAAATCAGCCATGAAGTGAAGGCATTGAGCCTTCGGTCATGCTGCACATACTCCATTGAAACTCTTGAAACTGCGGAAGCGAAGTCCTGCGATTTCAATATATCCAGATATATCCAGCTGGAAGAAATCCACTGAAATCCAAAGAAAAACAAATCAAAAATAGTTAAATAGTTCGCCAACTTTCACCACATGTTCAGCAGTTCTTGGCCTTGCCTCACCACGGGGCCAATAGGATTCTTGAAACAACTCCTGGGCCTGTTTCGCCAGCCTTAGAAGTCTGCCAGATTTCGTGAAATGTCATGATAATGGTGGAGCTACCATGCACTGTGAACAACTCTGACATAATCTTTGAGCTCAAAACTGTGCCTTTCAAACGGATGCTTCTCAAAATTGGGATACCACAAGACCGTTTGTTTCTCTGCTTATATAGAATTTATGAGACGACAATTGTCGGATATGTTCAGATCATATGGATATGGGTCAAAACCCCTGGTACCCCTGGTGAACCCCAAAATAGCTGGTAAATGGATGTTCATCCCACTAAAAATGGTATCTATAGGTATTGATCCATACCCATATTCAATCATGATTCATATTGGGGTCCCCGTGAGGAAACCCCGGAAACCAACAAATCAAAGACTCAAAATCGCCAGGATGCTGTAGCGCTTCATCTTTCTTGCCCATGGATCCCTGCGCCATTCCTTCTCGCAGAAGGGCCCTGAGATCGTGTCGAGAGCAAGGTCAGCTGTGTCGGGAATTGCTTCTGCCAGTGGTGATTATGTGTTTTCACCATGTTGCCAACCACGAATTGAGAATCATATCATTGTCCAAGATCATGAATTGAAGGGTTTTGCAACCAACATATATTTCAACAGTTTCTCTCATGGAAAAAATGCGTAGGTTGTAGAGTATCTGGGATTCCCTGCATTGCTTCCGCGCGCTTGTCTCCATTCTTTTGAGCCATCGTCCGGGCTTCCTTTGCCACTCGAAGAGCTGCTTTTGGGTTCCTGCGATGGAGGACAACTACTTGGGTGTAGCTGAGAATGTGGATTTACTGGGTGGAATGATGCACGATTTTCACAGGAACATACATCCGGATTGCGTGGAATTCTGAACCTCCCTGCGAGTGACTGACAGGCATGGGATTTGGTGCCCCATCCTCTGTCGAAAGAGCAGTGCATCAATCAGGTTCTGCTGCAATCGTGAGGTCTCCTTGCGAACAAGCCCCAGAACTCAGAACCCTATCTTGACATCTCATTACCATGTTTGGCACTGCACTGCACGAGTCTATTGATGTCTATTGGCACTCCAACATTTAAAAGTTAAGCACTACAGTACTTGGCACCATATCGTGAGTTGCAAAATATCACCAGAGGCGTCGCTCTTGCGATAAACGAGTTGCTTTTCCGGTGGCATTCCAGGGCCAGAGGAAATCAGTCCTGCATATCACCAGCTGCCTGAGCTAGTCCAATGGTCTTGTCCAATGTCTCGATCGCCTCATTGGTGTCCTGGTCGCATCGGCCGCATCGCTGATTGCTTTGTTGGCTGATGTTGGCTGTTAGAACCCATCACACACTCAGTCAATCTCTCAAATATAGGCAAAATGTCAAACCCTCAGTTTGTGTTGGCGTTTCGAAATTTCAGAGGTCTCCAATTTCGACCAGTCAGCTATTGAACCACAACTTCGCAGAGAGCTCTGGCTGCCGTTCTTGGAGAGGCAGTGTGCATGTGTATGCGCTTCAGTCTCTTCAGTCCTTGGCCTTCATGTGTGCCTGTGCCACTCCAAAGAGGAGCTTCCTGGGCTGCGTGTAAAACTACAGTACCTACTGAAGCAATGCCAAAGTGCAACAACCATAAGAACATATAACAAGTCCCAGAATGAAAACCTTCAGCAGAAAGAAGAAATTCATCTTGGATTTGCTTTTTTGAAACCCTAAGAAAACAACAAAAATCGTCCCTGCAGATTCCCTCAGTTTTCTGGATTTTCCCATTGGGAAAACTCAAAAACACCCTATCAGCAAACCCAGGTCATCGTTTTTCTGAGCTCTGAACGCGCTCCATCGCTTATCTCCCAGGCTGTCAGCAATCTCTCGCGCTTGATCCACAGCCTCGATGGCCTCGCCAGCTGTCATCAATCCATAGGGATAATCATGTCATAATCGATATACCCTCTGGTAATGACTAACATAGCTATTGAAAATGGCCATTGAAATAGTGGATTTTCCCATTAAACATGGTGATTTTCCATAGTTTTTTGTATGTTTACCAGAGGGTAATCGATTAATGGACTAATAAAAATGGCTATTTTCATGACATTAAATTAAACTAATCATCACTAATCCATCATTAATCCAGCATACAGCTGTCATACATGAATGATGATTCAGATTCAAATATCCGTGAAAAAATGTATATGTTAATCCCTCCAAGTTCCAAGTATTGATGGACTGATAACCATCCCCCAATGTGGCTATATTGGTATCGGAGCATGTATAAGCTATACATCATCCACCTAACGGACATCCGACCTTGTGACCATGGCAATACTGACATCAGCCCTTCTCGGTTTCTCGGCCTTGTCTGGCTTGTCCATCACGATATAGACCCTGCCCATGGCATCTTTCACCATACCCTGACCTAGTTGGCACCCAAGCTCTCCAAATCGCTCAAAGGCGGTCTTTCCAAACTTGATAGCTGGTTTGTACCTCGGGATATGGCGTCACTGCTTGGGAAATCTGAACCTCGAGAATGGGCTATACCGGGCTACACATCAAATTGCAATTTAGTAAAAGAAACAAATGGAAAATGATGCTAAACCAGTGGAATCCAGTGGATTTAGGGTTACCTTGTTTTCAGACAAATCCATATCTTCAGATCCCCAAAACACAAGAATCAGTGCCCAAAGCTGTTCGTGGGATTTGAATTGTGTATCTGTCCATGAAAGCACGGAGCATGCTAAGTCATCAGATGTACGCCCGGCAAGTGTGTTTTTTCACTTGCTCCAGAGGTTCCCGCCTCATCAAGAGACTAGTACAGATGTCTGTAACTATTGACTATACATCTATACATTTATAAAAAGTGTTCTGTTAAAGCATGTTAAAGCAACGTCGAATCTTCACGATTCATGCTGATGGTCTCTACCTTCAGCGCTGGGAAGCCTCCACAACATCTTTGAAGGTGTAAAAACCCTTGGCAGCAGCCACTGCATCCAATGGATTCACCTTCGAGAACATGTTGTTGGGGACGCTGGAATCAACGACCTTGGCCATAGAATTGTACACATCCATCACGGTAGTCTTGGGCACG
>Ga0126342_10011499_pt1 | contig 15816 bp, 19 predicted proteins | sample Cyp1metagenome_FD_92528 | JGI IMG/M metagenome (GOLD analysis project Ga0126342, IMG submission 92528) | Coral microbial communities from Lord Howe Island, Old Settlement Bay, Australia - Cyphastrea 1 metagenome | ecosystem: Host-associated > Invertebrates > Cnidaria > Coral ... | reverse complement strand
CCAAAGCAAACCTGAGGAGAGCAGGTGAAACAGACTGAACTTTGGTAGGTGGTTGAAAAAGAGCTGTGCGCGGAAGACGTGGTGAGTTCTTCATATGTCACTTTGAGATGTATATATATATATCATATACATTATTAAATAACCAAATTTTGTGTCTAAAAACTCATCATTTCATCCATTTGTCCAAGCACGTTGGACGCCGTTCAGGAGCATCGACTCGAGGTCCAGCCCCGGGTTGGTCCATGGGGAGGAAGGGAAATTCAGCGGATAGTCCCCGGTCAATCCCATAGCTATGACTGGTTGATAGTGGTTAATAATGATTGATAGTGATTACTATAGTAATTTATCCAGATTAATGGTGATTAATAGTGGTTAATAATGGTTCATAGTGGTTAATAACCCATATGGTGGTTTGGAACATTTTTGATTTTCCCCAATAGTTGGGATGATGATCCAACCTGACGAACTCATATTCTTCAGAGGGGTGGCGAAAAACCACCAACCAGTATATATTTATAGCATTGTATGATATTGTATAGCTAATGATGATTGGTAAATCATGGTAAATCCCCATTTCAGTGATTGATACATGTGATACAATCAGCTAATCTGATTATGATTGATACAAGATAGAAATTTGGATGGGTCAAAATGATTGGAATTAAGACACAGGCTGGGTTTGCTACTCAAAAGAACAAGATCTGCGGGTCCATTGGCAAATGGTATCCTAATTTCGACCTGTTCATGGTTGAAAGGAATGTTTTGCATCTCACAAGAAGGGGTTGTTTTCTTTACCCTCTGGTTATGACTAACATAGCCATGGAAGCCATGGCCCGTTTATAGATGATATTCCCAGCTAGAAACCTCCATTTATAAGGGATTTTCCATGGCTATGTTAAATAACCAGATGGTATGTCAGCCTTAAAAGGCTTAAATCTCTGTAGTTTCATCCCGGAAGGTCTGTCACGGGTCTCATTTGTGGGAAGGTCACTCGTTTTGCGCCATCCAATACGCTAGTCGGACAAATAGGTCAATATATACATTAATACACAGTAGTATAAAGAAATACATATGCTATCATATGTATATACATGTATGTGTATGCAATTGTATGCATATATTTCAGTTATTTTTGTTCAATACCTTATACAAATCTTCGGTAGGTCGTGCGTCCTGGCCGGACGTGTGCCATGACCGATCCCAAGTTGTCCATTTTTTTTTTGCGTCACCCCGCAGTCTTATCCGGTTCAAGGCCAAAGCCGTTAGGTCCTTGTTAGGTCGTTCGGCAAACAATGCGGTCTGCCTTTTTCTATGATCACTTTAGGGAGGTGCAGCCATCCAATTTTTAAACCTAGCATCTCATTTCAATATTAAGAAGTTGGATTTTGTGGCCAGCCTAAAAGTTTTACCCCCCAAAATCAGCCATTACAAAAGGGGCACTGACCACATTTGCTGTGCAAAAGTGTTGCCCATCTGCACCCTGCTGGGATGCTCAGTTCACTAGAGAGGTGTCAGTAGACGATATCGAATCATGTTTCATGATATATCATTTATATATATATACATATATATACGGGTATATAGATACATAAATATGTACAAACGGGTGTATTTATATATATATATATATAGAGATTCATAAATATGTACATGTACAGACATATATATATATATATATACTATTAATAATAATAAAATAACAACAATGCACTAGCAGCCAGTATAGCAATCTCGTTTCATTCAACCGAATAGCGACATAAGATTTTGTGGCACAGCAACTCCAATATTCGTTTCAATAGAGTCTCAAGTGCAAATCAGCTTTGGTTTGTGGCTCAAGGCTTAAAGTACTCGGAACCCGATTATTCAGTACTGAAAACGACCAATTTTGCCAGTTCAGCTGCTTCCCCGCCATAGAAAAACTCAGGTGCAGCACACATGATGTGACTGGGCAGCATCACCCCAACTGGCTGAACCATCCGCTTTTTAGGGAAACTATTCTGTGTTAGCTGTCCGCTTTACATATGGTGAAAATCACAAAATTATGACGACGGAAATATTAGCGAAATATCCAGTCACCATATGTGAAAATAACTGGAAAAATGACACATCCAGTTGGTTTTCGAAGTCATTTTGTCCCACTTCCTCGTGTTGCTGACTGATTTGGACATGTGTCGTTGGTTGAGGGTTACCTCCGTACTGCTTCATAGTACTACCAATGCTATACCAAACCGAGGCGCGTTATTTGTTTTTTTTTCCAAAAGAACACTATTGGTTGCTATATTTAAATATATTTATATATTTATGTATATATTTATATATATTATATTATATATATATGTATTTATATATATATATATTATATATATATACATATATTATGATATTTTTTGTGATAAACCCAATGCCATAAACCATCCCATGAACCAAGCAGCTCGTCTTAATGGAAAGCAGCTCGACGTGCCGAGGCGATCCACATCGCAACCACTCATGCGAGCAGTGCCTGAACCATTGAAGTGTCGCGGCATCATGTGATCCAAACAACAAAGGTGCATATACCCTCTGGTTATTTAACATAGCCATGGGAAATGGCCCATTGATAGATGGTTTACCTATTAAACATGGTGGATCTTTCCATGGCTATGTTAAATAACCAGATGGTGTATATATATATTAAATATATTATAATGATATATATATATATTTATACACCTTTGCACATGAATATGTATCAACTAGCATACGATGTGCCCGAGAGATACTTCCCCAAAAGTCGCTTGCATTCTGCTGGAGATCCTCAGGTTTGGCGATGGCGTGAGTTCCCCCAAGGATCATCCGCCTGCCTTGACTCAGGCGAAGATGTTGAACTCTCAGCCCTAAATGGATGTTTATATGGTGTTTACATGGTGTTTATAGGGTGTTTATGGTAGATATATCGCAGTAGCAACTTACATCACAGGGCGCCACCCTGTGGTGATGAGGAGTTGTTGTTTGTCATTTGACTCCCCTCAAGTGGCTTGAAGTGGAACATCTCGCAAAACACAAGGGGGAACGTCAAAACAGCCATGTTTCATCGTTTTTTCCCAGAAAAATGGTTGAAACTTGTTGAACACATAATTCAATAAAAAACTTTCCCTTGATTCACCATCTGACCACCAGGCGCGACCCGGGCGAAGACCCCTGCCCTTGGACGGCGGCAAGTCTCCCTTCGGAGGGGAACTGCCTGAGTTGCGCAGAGATATGTTCCTTGGATCATCCTTAAGGATATGCTCATGGGTGTGAAACCCATGGTTCAGCCACAGAATTTCAATAATTTCAATGTGGCCACACAAAAAAGGATCGTTTAACAAGGCTCGGGGAATGGCTTTCCACAGACAACCGAAACTGGCTCGATGTGGGGCCCCATCCCCTTCCCTCCTCTTTGGGATGCAACGAATGGGAACAGATTCAACGTGATTCCCATTGTCATGTCTTCCAAATATCAATAAGTCCAAGATGTGGTACCGAATCCCACTAACAACAGGACACAATATTAATATTGTCCTTTTGGTAAAAATAGAGGGGCCGGTTTGGTATACAATCTATCACCATTTACCTGTTGTTAAAGGGGTAAACAACCCCCTCTATTAATCAACCAACCACTGGGAAAAGGACATCCATGACCCCTGAAACATTAAAGAATGACAGCTATAGGCTATAGCAGTCCCGTTTCGGAGCCGAGCGCTCGCAACCAAGGTCTTTGAGGCTGCCAACGTTGCTCCTCTCATGTAGGAGCGAAAAACACCAGGGGTGCTGGAGGATATGCGGTTGGTATGCGGATGGTACCTCATCCGCAAAATCTGGTGAAGACGGTGAAGACTCCCAAAGCAAAGGACTCCAACATGAAAAAACGAACACTCATTGGATGATGCCCTTGTTTCTAGTGGGGGGCCAAGCCAGGAGTGCCCAGGTCGAGGACTGCCGCAAGCCGATTGGATGGGACAGGTTGAAAATGTGGAGAAACCCGAAAAAGATGAGGATGATTTACAATGGAAAATCAGATTAGAATGGATTACAAGGAAAATCTATGATTCAAAAGCGACATCCAAAAGGTTCAAAGGGGACATCCAACAGTGATTGTAGTTCTTTTTGTATCAAAATATCAGCCAATCTTCCATGATATTCTGGAAACCTCAAAATTATGTGTGATTATACATAGTGTTGTAGTATATATCTGGTTGGTGGTTTGGAACATTTTTTATTTTCCATAAAATATTGGGAATAATCATCCCAACTGACTAATATTTTTCAGGGGGGTGAGTATACCACCAATTAGATATACACACATCATTTTCGACTCTAGATTCTTGGATCGAGAGGAGGACAAGTCGCCTGCAACCCCCCCGCGGCGGGTGGGCTTCGCCTCGAACGGAGGCGCCGATGAAAAAGCCCTTTGGGAAAGCCTTCACCATGGGGAAACCCCACTTTTTTACCCTACAAAAAGTGTGGATTTTCGCTGGGTTTTCCACCATCTATGTTAGGAAATCATATGGGAAATGGGTGATTTATACTGGAATTACCTATTAATTAAAGATGGTGATTTGATACATGTATCTTATGTTAGTTGGATCTGGTTGGTAAGGTATATATATATACATAGTTTTTTTTTGTGAATGATGATAGACCCAAAGTTCTACATTTGAACATAATGCTGGTTCTTAGATGTTCTTTTTGAATTAGTATATAAGTCATTCAGAATGACCTGTTAATAGCCAATATTCAGATAATAAACTTATATTGAGTGTCAGCTTCAAGTTTGTCATGTGAATTATTACAGAATTTATTCAGACGTTATCCAGAAGTTTTTGCATAAATTTCCTTTAAGATCACCCCTCAAAAGGTTCAGAAAAGGTGAGGACAATCACTAAACTTGAGGATTGTATTTTACTTTTCTGCATCTTTTTTAGAGGCTGCTATGAAATACTATGACAGGCTGGTCTTGTTTAGTATTCAACATGAAATTAAACCATTCATTCTTGTGCCAGTCGTTGCGATATCCGCTTGGCCTACCTTCAAATTTATGATCATGGGTAACTACATGGGTGTGTCTTAAAATAGGGTATGCCCCCAATTGATCATTTAATACAGAGAAAATGATGAATAACTATTAGATTTGGGGGTACACCATTTTCAGACCAAAGCATATAAACCCAACAATGGTTGCGATATCACCAGCACGTACTGTATGGATTGATCTACATGGGGAGAACGAAATGTGGAGTAGGGAAATGCCACATGACCAGCAAGAATGTTGATAGACCCAACAGCAACATCAACAAAACAGGGGGATCAGGGAACACCATCTGGACAGCAGTTGGCAAATCCATGCTGGGAGTTGATGATGTGAATTTGTGTTGCCGAAATTTGATGATGTTGATGATATCTTAGCTTCTCTTGGTCAATGATCTTTCATCAAACTTCATTCTAGGAACCAGCCATCTCTAGCTTTGGTGTTGACTGGTTGACTTACGTCAAGGAATAAATCTTCAGCCAATATGTGGCGAGGGTGGTAGGACACCTTGACTCATAGCAAGGCCAATCACCTCAGAAATTCATTTTGATCCTACCAGTGAGTCTGTTCCATGTCTGTTCCAATGACTATTTTCATGTGGGATTCACCCAAAATATCCCAAAATCACCATCCCCACGTCAAAAATTTCTGGCTGGGATGGGCATACCATCCTCAGTGTAGGTTGACTGTTTTGCCAGGGTTGCCATGTTTGGATCACTAGGAGTGTACCAAAATCATCCCAATCATCCCAAATCCAGGTGAATCCAAAAGCAAATTCCATGGGAATTCCCATGAAACCTCATTAAAATTCTTGAAATTCCATTCATCTGGGTAAATTATAACGACCTCACTGCGACCTCACTGGAATCATAGTTAATAAGGGAAATCATCCCCAAGTGGCCTTAATTCAGGTTAGTGAAATATTATAATCTACCCAGATTCATCTTCCATAAAATGTCTAATGTCCATTGAATTTTCATGAAATCCATGGCTTAAGCCATGCCGAAACTCGCCTCTTGGAGGAACCCCCTTTGGCACTCCCTCAGCGCTAGAGAAGTCCAAGATCCGAAAGGAGAAGCGCCGGGGGAACCGTCGGAACCGCCAATTTTTGCGGGGACAATTGGCAAACATGATCTTTTTTAAGTATGAAATTGTATGATTTTGTGATTGATCGAGCTTTCTAATCTGATTTTGACAGGCGCAGCACTTCGTTTCTGGCCTCACTTTTTGGTGGCAGGCGCAGTAATGGCAGCAGAAATCTGCAAATCGTACTGTAATTGTGCGGTCGAAGATATTAGTGACATGTCAGATTTGCAGGATGTCTCGCAGAAAGAAGCCTCATTGTTCAGCTTACAACTTCCAAATTTGTAGGACATCTCGCAGAAAAGTTTTGTTTTTGAGCTTTCAACTTCCAAATTATTTGTAGAAAGTCTCGCAGAAAAGCCGCGTTTTGCAGCTTTCAACTTCCAAACTGGGCGGAAGTCTTGCAAAATAGATTTGTTTTCAGATAGATAGATAGATAGATAGATAGGCAGGCAGACAGTAGACAGATAGATAGATAGAATAGAATAGAATAGAATAGAATAGACAGACAGACAGACATTACACAGATAGATAGATAGATAGCCAGATAAAGACATATAAATAGACAAAGACACATAGATAGACAGACAGATAGATAGATAGATAGACTAACGATGGGAACGGCGCTGAGAGGCGCCTGGTGGTTTTAAAGGTGGTTTGCGTGCACTTCCCAATGAAACTGTGCATGCAGCCTTGCACGCCTGTTTTTTCACTTCTCAAAAAGTACTTCAACCATGGAACAATTTCAGCGTAGCATGGTGTAACATGAACATGAACGTTAACATCCCACCCCACCCCATCATAAACGTAACATCATCATCTCACCCCACCCCACCCCACCATCAAACAAAAACAGAAAAACACCAAAAAAAAGACAACAAAACACCCAGGCGCCCTACAGCGCCCATGGCAACTAGATAGATAGACTAACTAGATAGCTAGATAGATAGATAGATAGACAGACAGATAGATAGATAGATAGAGAGACAGTCAGATAGGCGATAAAAACTCAGAGCATCAGCCACTTTTCGGTCCATCAGTTCGCTCTGCCATCCATGCATCACAACAACCCACCTTTCCTATAGGTTTCCTATCTTTACAACTTCCGCCACCGCCTTGTGCGGTACTACTGGTATTCCAAAGATTTATGTCTACTAGATGGAATATCAGCATAATTTGGATTGCAAATATATCCAAGATATTCCAAATTATGATGTACAGTAATCATATGTAATCAACAGGAAGGCAGATTTTTGGGGACCCCCCTCTCTCTTAGTCGGATGGTTCGAATCAATCCAGTGAGAAAGCGTCATCAATTTCCAATGAGTTCTGCATTTTTTTTAAAGGGCCCAAGTCCCAAATATGTGTAGATCCCGTTGAAAACCAGTCTGGTGGATGTTGAAAGTGATTCAGCACCCAGTCGCTCCAGAAAAACCATGAGGACAAGAAAGAAAAAGAGGGGATAGTGCGATCCAAGTCTCAGTTTGGGCGAAGCGTTTCTCGGTTTCGACCCAATTGGCACTGAGCACAGAGACATCAGAATCTGATTGTATGTTTTTTTTTAGATGGAGTATTCTCAAATGGTTCATCACAATTTTCCCTACACCCATGATGAAAATTTGGGAGGGCAGGATTTTTTTTTACCGCAGGATTTTGAGGTAGCCCACTTGGCGAATATGGGATGGGGATGAGAAACCCACATGGCGAAACCATATTCCTTGGTTGTCTTTGGACCATTGAATTCTGCATATCAAGAGATTTTCTATCACAAGTTCATCACAATTTTCAGTGGCAAAATGTCAAAATGTTCTTTTGGTTCCTTGGTGTTTTGCTGATCGGCACAAAAGAGATTGCAATTCGAACCAGTTGTGAATTCTAGCAATTGACAACTGTCAAATCTGGGATTTTCAACAAAGTGAGTAAGTGAGGAAATCGGGTATGTTGCCGTACATGATTTTGTCTGAAAACGGAGGATACCCCTTAAAATTGCCATTTGAATGGGGAACATGATGATATAATGTATGTATAGACGCATAATTATATATATAATCATATATATATAATCATATATATATAATCATATATATATAATCATATATATGTACAATCATATGTACAAGACGGTTGGGTGTTTTCCGAACATGTCGACCACAAATCATTTTTGAAGTTTGTGATTGAATTGTTGGGGTGTCATCTGCCGCCAAAATGCCCCAGTCACCAAGCATTGAGAATTGGTCCTTGTAGCCGGGAGAATCGCTATGAATTTCGAAGATTTAAGCGTTGATGAAGTTTGTATTGGAGTGAGCATCGGATGTTAGCTTTTGCATAAAACCATATAAAACCTCCCAAAAGAGACCCGGGGACTCGCAAAAAAAAATACGTTTTGCCGACTGTCCGTTTCAGATTTGTTCAAATCACAGGGGTATGGAGTCTGTGTTGAATCATGATGCGGACTGGCCAAGGTGTTTTGCCTACCCGGTGTCGTTTGCACATGATTTACCACATGTATCCACATGTAACTTTCAAGGTGCTGCATCCGTTTGCTAAGTTGCTGCAGATCATTTGCTTCACGTTTGGGTCGTTTGTTTGGGAAGTACAGCATTTATGGAGTGTGGGTAAATTATAACGACCTCACTGTTCTCCCTCACTGGAAATCATGGTTAGTAAGGGAAATCATCCCCTTCTATGGCCGAACTATTCAGGTTAGTGAAATATTATTTCATTTACCCAGACTGATATAGTGGAATAGATCAATCCCCAAAATCCCCAATAGATGGTTTATTATGTAAATATGAAGATATCTGATGGATGTTGTATTATATGTTGTATAGTATCCATTATATGGTGTATAACACCATTAATATGTTCAATGTTTTCAATTGATATACCATATTGTGTATATATATATACATATGTTGTATTATGTGTTGTATTTACCCAGATGGAGTGTATAAATCAAGAAACACATCACTGGGGAATCCCAGCAACCCCAGGCAGGACCTGCCCACCTGCTACCTGCCGCGCCGCAGCGTCGAGGTCCTTTTCCTCGACGACGAGAGCAATCTACCGCGTGCGCGACGATCGATTCGCAGGCGACGGATGGGAATCCAGTTTCCCAGTTTTTTCACAGGGGGAATCGATGAGAAAATGCTATAATATATCCATTACTAATGATAGTGGTAGTGGTTATAACTGGTTATAGTAGAAAATGTTAATGGTTATAACTAGTTGGATACCATCAAACATGAATGAATAGTTGGGTTTAACCTAATAGTTGAGTTTCAACATGAATGAACTCAAACAAGAATCTTGAAAACGCTGGATTCACGGAAAGTTTGCTAAAAAGAAAAGTATATTTGGGGGTTAAACAAATGGTTTCCTAATTTTGCCTCAATCCTTAGTTTTTTCGATAGAAGCATTATGACCCCACTGCGCTTCCCTTCTATATGTTCCGATGCGTTTCAATCACATTTCGTTGCTCTCCTGCAGTTTGATTCTGACAGCATTCTGCGCTCAAAGACTCTGATGGTAATGCAGAAGATACGTGCCTAGCCGTGCCTAGGTTGTTCTTCTTCAGGCCATCATACCCTGTCAACAATAGCTAATTCTTCAGAGTTTTCTCAAACTATCTCATGTGCAGAATCCCAATCACCACTAACCACTAACCATCACTAATCATCCCAAACTAATCATCCCAACTTCCAAGTCGTCACCTTTCTGGAGGCAAAAGACTTGGACCTGTAGCAGCATCCCCCCACAAACAGTGCGGCACCTCAGAGAGGTTACCCAGTCGGACAGTGGGTGGATTTAGCCCATGGAAATTCTGGTGATGTTCCCATGGATTTTCCATAGTTATGTTAGTTATGTTTCCATAAATGGAAGTTGAAGTTTACATAAATATGGAGGTAGCCATTTGAAAAAAAATATGGCTTATAAGGGAAAAATGTGAAAATGACATGGATGATGACTGGGGTACCCCTATTTCAGGAAACCTCCATACATGGAAGAAAGGTCACCGAGATTCAACAGAAAAAAATAGCAAAGAAACAGATACGATTCCAATGAAGTGTAGGTATTGGCCATGTTTGATGCTTGTCATTCGATTTTTGAGTAATGTGGGAAATTTGATCACGGTGAAGAACAGCAGGAGTCACACTGGATTATCTCATGTCCCTCTATGAGAGGTTTTGCGCTTGCCAAAGTAATTAGTTGACACAGCTGTTTTCAACTTGTAATGCACGCTTCACTGATGGACTAGTCTATGTCATATATAGTGAAGGTCCAGCGTCGGCTGTAAACGATTGCTCGACTAATCTATGGACCAGGTTCCACGATAGCCATGGTTGGTTCTATCCCTCATGTTGGAAGATCCTCCACAAGTCACCCACGAAAGCCAGGTTCATCTTGGTACCTGGTTTCAGATATGTACTGCCTTTCCATGCCTACTAGTACCTGGAATGATGCGGGGACAACTGTAGTGTCTAGTCGTGGGACGGTCATATGAGTCATAACATCAGTGTTGATTGATCTTCCCACTTTTTTTTAAAGGTATTTGGTGGTATCTTTTGCTATTTCTATCCAAAAAAACTCTCCTGGCCGACTCCCAGGAAGCTTCAACTCCCAGTTATGTCATTCCCTCAGCTCCCGGTCCTACCGGGTTTTACCGGGTCCTACCGGGCACGGCAATGTGGGTTGCATCGGTTCCATTTGGCATGGTAAATGGGACACGTTGGGAAGGTACATGCGGAAGTTCCTCCAAAGGGGCCCTCTTCTGACTCACATCTTCGAGTATCTTCAGGTGTCTAAAGCAAAAATGTGTTCTCAACTCCCCTCAGGAAAAAAAAAAACACCAGCTAGCATAGCGATCCTCAAAAATCCTTCCCTCTTAGTTCTCTTGGTTCACCTTCCATCACCTTTCCCTTGGCATATTAGTCCAACCATGTGGTATAGCGGTATACCATCCAAGGTCAATTTTGCGGGAAACAACGATGATTATGGTAATTCATTGTAATTCATTGTAATACCGTCCAACTGATGGTAGCCTAGGATTTCAGTCAAACCCCCTTCTTTAGTGGAGTTCATGGGGCGTTCCTTTACATTTAGGATAATAGAAACGCACAAAAAGACAGACACGTATTTTCAGGATGTTACTTCGATGATATTAGAGTACTTCATATATTTCCAGCCTTACTCTTCGGCATCCATCTCTGGGGGCTGGTTACTACATACTTATCATATCACTTATCTATACTTGATCAACAGAGTGAGTTACTATACTCCACCCAATTTTTGGCAGTAACCAATTTTGGCTTACTATACACTTCCTCAATTTTGGACATCCTCCAGAAAATCACCCCCAAAATCACCCGGAAAATCATCCAAAATCGCCAGGTCAGTCACTCCCCCAAGAGTTCATCCTCCGTCCCGGCGTCCCCGGACTCCACGATGAGCTCACCAGGCAAATGCGAACAGATTGGGATTCGATGATGCGAAATTAGGACTTTAGCAATCATGGGAATTCCATTGGACAATTCGGGTTTAATCAATAATTTATATAAGTGCTCAATAAGAATAATATGGTTTAATCAATAAGAAGATTTCAGTGCGATAAACCTAACTTGGCTTCTGATCAACAAAAATGTGGATGCAATAGACAAGTAGCAGATATGGGAGTGGTGATGACGCGTCGCAGCATGGTTAAACAATTTTGATCAGCGAATTGGTGTATATATGATACGCATCCAATATTGCAGTGATGACAATTGTACACAATTGTCTTGCATTTGGCCAAAACAAATCTACCATCAATTTTGACAAGTGGTTGCAACGCGTAGATATTGGAGCCATTTGGTGCTCCGAAAATGGGCAAACTGTGGTTGGAGGACTACTGTTTGGCCCATGTATAGTCTCCATCAACTTTGGTCAGACTATGCTGACTTTTTTTAGGGGATATAGTGGGGATATCACCAACCCTTGGACCAAAGCCAACACAACTGCTGGCAAGGAATTTTGTGAGCATTTCAATGAGAATGCTCCCAACATCCGGAAGTTTCCATCATGTGGACATTGGGAATGTTGGCTCAAGTGCCAATATCATTTACCCTCTGGTAAACTAACATAACTATGGAAAATCACCATGTTTAATGGGAAAATCCACTATAAATGGTCATTTTCAATAGCTATGTTAAATTACCAGAGGGGAGGCCTTGGAAGGACTAAGCTAAAATTCAAAGCATTGGTCGCTGGGGTCCCTCTTGGCCTCACAGCGACTGATGTCCCAATCCGCACACGCCGCCTGACCATTCCTGGGAAAGGCATTGAACTTCTGATGGGGTACCCTTAAATCCAGATGTTACCAGAAAAATTACCAATTTCCGTAGTAAACTTGTCATTTTGAGAGCATTCCCATTTTTGAAGACACACCCAAGCAATTGCTGAATCTCATTACTGATGATTCATCCCAACTATAATCCCCATACTTGATGGTTAACCCAGTCAAGCCAAAGATAAAACCCCATGATATGTCCGTCTTTTTCCGTGGAATCTGCAGGCTTTCATTGGACCAAAGGGTCTTCGATTGGTACTGGATCGCATGGCTGCGTTTACAAGGACGATTCCGCTCTCCGCTGCGTTTTTTCATCCCAACCTGGCGATAGGATGCGATAGGCAAATGGCTACCCCTGGTAACTGGGATGGGATGTTCATCCAAAAATTTGGGACCTTTTTTAACATGGTGTGTGCAGAAGCTCGATTTTGCCAGGCCGAGTTTTAAAAAGCCACTGAGTTCAGTGGAACTGCAGCCCCACTGAGTTATAGTACACTTGTATTGTTACCCTCTGGTAATTTAACGTAGCTATTGAAAATGGCCATTTATAGTCATTTATAGTGGATTTACCAATGAAAAATGGTGGTTTTCCATAGTTATGTTAGTTTACCAGAGGGTAATTATTATTGTTTCTTGTCCTTAACAAATCCCATTCCCCCACTGCCAGGCTCTCAATACACTCACGGGCAAAATCTTTGCCGTGAAGCAGAGCATTGTGGATGAAGCTCGGCGCAATTGTCATGCGGCTGTGTCCGAAAAATGGATAATACCATGTGATCCTGCACTTATGACAAATTTGAAGAGGGAAATATAATATGAATAATATGAATAAAATGAATAATATGAATATGATGATGATGATGATGATGGTGATGGTGATGGTGATGGTGATGGTGTTGGTGATGGTGATGGTGATGATGATGATGATGGTGGTGATGATGATGATGGTGATGGTGATGATGATGATGATGATGAACCATCAAATTTGGACGTTCCCTACTGACAAAGCCATGTTTTCTCCCCTTCAAACAACGGCCATTGACCAGTCCATGTGTTTGAAAAACAACCAGTGCATGGAGTGCTAAAAAGGATTAAAAAGGACATGTGTTTGACAATCCAATGTACATATTACATCTACGTGTGTGTGTATATATATATGACATATATATATATATATGACACACACACATATGCATATATTTAATATATGACATATACAGAACGAACAACATGTCCCAAAAACCTGGGAAATCTGGTGATATCCAATAGATATCCCATGATTTTTGTGGAAACGCCACTTGGATGCCGTCCAGGATCGAAAAGAAGAGGATCGGTGCCTTGGCCACGGGGAAATCAGTGCTGCGAACATGGCCATTTTGGAACCATGAAAGAAGGTGATGTTAACCATAGATAGTTACTAACATAGTGATTTAACCATAGCTACTCCTATGTTAGGTTAGTGAAATTTAATCTATTAAAATTATGTGTGTGATTTTATCTATTGAAATAGTGATTTTAACCATTGCTATGTTAGTTTAGATGGTAAATCATCGATGGGTAAATTTTCCATGGCTGTGCTCCTGGGTCCCAAAAGGGCGACACTGGAAAATCCATATTTGGATCCCCGTTGGAATAGAGCTTCAGTCCTGTATAAAACCTAAAAACCATATATTTTTATAAGAAAAATAGGTCTTGCAACCCATTTTATAAGGTGGCAATGTTGAGTATTTGTTGGAGACTTGGGCGCACGTTTTATATGACCAATTTGTTTTGTTTAAACATATGTACTTCAATTTTACTGCTGTAGAGACATCATGTGCCTCCAGCACATTCTTTACAAAAAGCTGTTCCAACGTACAGGGCCTTTTTGCTCAAACATCCATTTTTAATATGTTTTCCTTGGTTGATATAGTATATGATTTATCACCAAGCCATTTTCCCACATGTTCCTTCATAGTCAACGCCAAAAATGACCCCATATAGTTGCTGAAAGAACCATGTCCTTTCACCAACCATTACTCTTTTTCCACTAGCATAGGATTCAATAGAAACAACCCATGTTTTACAAAATGTAGCGGTACCAAAATGGAAGCCGTAACGCTCCCGAAATGGAAGCAGTAACGGTTCCGAAATGGAAACCCGAAATGTGTCACCGACTTCAAAGAGAGTCATGACCGTGGCATAAATCACAGTCATCACTTTATAAGGAAAATACAAGGTATCAGTTTTTTATAGGGCTATCAGTTTTGTAAATAGGAACAACAAGTTTCTTTAGGGCACACGACCAATAGATACCAAAACCAATATTGACCCAGAAGCACGTATGGATTCATATGGATTCATAACTCTGGGTTCTTGGACCTCATATTTCTGCGGTTTTTGGACCCCACGTTTTTGAACAGAAAATACCAGGGTCACGAAACAGATTGGAACCCTTCTTTACAAAAAGCTGGTTGCAAAGCGATTGTGATGCTAAGCATAGGAAGGCATCAACCAATATAGGCAAGACCTGGGAAAAAATAATTGAGCGTTGGACGGGGTTGGCAAATCATGACGACCATTCTGACCCTACAAAATGCGTGTCTGGGGTAGACCGTGGGGACATAAGGGGGCGTCCAAAGACAGACAAGCAGTTGGTGCCATCTTTTGTATAAATCCTGTGGCTCGTAGATTCCAGAGGCACCGTTTTTGCAACCATGTGTTTCTTTTATTTTTTTGTTAGGGCCTATCTTTTTGTAAGAAACCAAGTTGGGCCCAAGCAAATTATACTTATAACTTCTATATCTAAAACATAAAAAAAAACTGGGCTCCAAGACCTCCGAAGTTTCATCCTGGAATTTGGACCCCCAAAACTCATCCAACAGTGGATGACCATTTTAGCATTGAACCTGGGGACTTGGGGATCCCAGGGAGACCACAAATTTCCGTGGGTCATTTTTCATGGGTCACTGGTCACTGAGGAAATACCGAGAGAGATTGGAAGTAGAACTTACGATTTGCAAGGAGACCTGAGTTGGAGGTGGTGCTAACCAGGATGATGCCCTGATAGCTACGTTTCAGCGTTTACGGCGTTACGTAAATGTTGTTTGAACATGTTTGAACTTGTTTTTGTTTAAACAAAGAACCGCGTGATAGCTTGGGTTAGATTATAGATAACTCTCTTATCCAAGAATTGTGATAGTAGAATTGGCTATATATATATATTTGTCTGGCCGATTACAATTTGTTTATAACCAACTCGTTTTTTTTCAGAGCGGGATCGCGAAGTTGGCATCGCCCAGGATGAACGTTGAAGATGGATTGGTTTATGGGAACTAATGAGGAACATGGGGATGATGATGATGATGATGATGATGATGAT
>Ga0126342_10011498_pt1:12500-15817 | contig 15817 bp, 11 predicted proteins | sample Cyp1metagenome_FD_92528 | JGI IMG/M metagenome (GOLD analysis project Ga0126342, IMG submission 92528) | Coral microbial communities from Lord Howe Island, Old Settlement Bay, Australia - Cyphastrea 1 metagenome | ecosystem: Host-associated > Invertebrates > Cnidaria > Coral ... | reverse complement strand
GAAATGTGCTTCGTGCCACAACGGCGTGCAATTTTTCATCTCTCATCTGGCCAGCTGGCTCCGCACCCGCCGCTTTAGCGAGCCTACTTTTCGACCCTCCGGAGCCACAAATCATTGGAACAACACAGCCTTTTCGCGCACCTGGATCTTCTTTCTTCTGAGACCTTCTCTTTTCTGATCTTCTTTCTTCTGCTCTTCTCTTCTCTGACTCTTCCCATCTCTGCTTTTCATCTGTCCATATTGTCGGAAGTTTGACTTCTAAACTACTTCCTTCGACCATGTGGGAACGGCTGCAAAACAACCGATAAACATATTTTTTGGGGATGTTATTCGGTGTCCACATTATGTATTGTATTTTCATGTATTTTCCACCCTATATCATGCTATTTTCATTGACAAGACTAGGTTTGGATTGAGTTGAAACCACTAAGCAGATGTGTGTATGTATATATATACACGCGCAATAAAAATGCATTGCAATAAATTAACATACTAAAAAAAAAAAACGCAAAATTATAAGCCCATTGAAGCTGCCCCCTTCCCAGCATCTTTTTTCATGCCCGTGCGAGCCAGGTGGACCACATTTCAGCCGAAAGGATCACGTCATGGATCGTTTCCGTGCAAAATCTCTGGAGTAAAGCCGATGTAAAGGTGGGGTGGAAACACACAAGGATGGGATGGACTAGACTCTACAACTTCATTTTATGTTATAAACGGATGTGTATATATATAATTATATATATATTGTTTTTATTATTGTTATTTATTTTTTTATTATTCATATTTACTATTATTATTTTATTTGTTTGTGTATATATATATACGTACATATATATATATATATATATATATATTATATTTGTATATGTATGTATGATTATATATATATGTTTATATATATATATGACTATTTATTTATATATGATTTTATATATATATATATATATATATTCGTATATATATATATTATATGTTTTGAATATATTTATATATACATGAACTTATATATATATATTTGATTGTATATTTATTTGAGTATATATATATATATTGTTTTTTATGCATCTATATATATATATATACAAACCAACTCAAGGACCTTGGGATAAACAGTGATAAACACACATTGAAATCAGAAAACATGTGGATTCACAAATTTGCCAAGAGTTTTGCAAGGTTCTATACCTACCATGGCCAAAATCTTTGGGTAGGCTCTCAACCCAAACGTTCGCTCTAGCTTGGCGCAGAAAAACATGCATCGAGCGTATCAATGTAAAGCAGACAGATGCAACAGGGTGTAGCAGGGCGCAAGGTGAGTTTTACTTGTTCTTGCTGGGACTACACAAACTTGAATAGCTAGCGCCATCAGTAGGATTATGTCCCCATTTTGAATTCAGTTGTTTAGTGATGTCCAATGTGGCTAGGGCTAGGGCTTAAAGTTGGCTCATCAACGGACATGAAAGAAAATTGCTCATTGTGAGTATTGAAGCATCCATTTTTTGCAGGGTTGATCTTTTTCATGAAACAACCATGTCATCCAAAGGCATCGCTAATTGAGTTTAAAAATGATTGCTGATTGCTATTGCAATATTGTAAGCATGTTTTCCATATGTTCCATATGTGTCCATTTGTGATGACTCATGACGGTTTTAGGGGTTACGAACAGCCCATCCTAAGAATAGTTCGTGACCTGGCATTGCTTGTCAAAAACAAGTTCCAAACTGAGATCAGCGACAATTCCACATGCGGAATGCTGGTCGAAATTGACATTATTTGCGTTTCAAAAAAAACATGTTATGTTGGCTGGTAAAATTGACATACCAATTTAGAAAATGATGAAGAGTGACAGTGGTATGTTGATTATGTTGGCTGGTTATTTTTCGCACAATGTTTGTTGATTGAGTCCTTTTTTGCGATGAAATCTGAGGTACCCGTGGTGGTTCAATCCGCATTTTTGAAGCCTATGACCCACCATTGTTGGGTAAATACTAACAAAAAGCCACCTGCATTTTTCAGAGGGCCAACAAACCGATTTAAACATGATTTCGCTAGTTGCCTTCTGACATGTGTGGACATATATAATTCCCATGCTTGTTTTGCTGAGTTCTCTCAAGTAGATTAACGTGAATACGGAAAATCCACCAGACATGTAGATTTTTTTGGTGTTTTGTCGGTTTAGTTCACATATAATATCCCACATATCCCCACATTACATACATCATTCATTGGATACATCCTTTTTTGTTGCTGGTTACCCCTGATTGTTGCTGGTTGAAAACATCATCCAATTACTGTAATGTTGAGGTAATTAGTAAGCAGCCAATAGCCATGATTTAGTATTTGTCCATATTTTGTCCCCATACAAGTTGTTTAAACATTTCTACAGCATTACGTTTATTGGGACGATACTGTACACCACTTTACCAACCATTTATATTGCATCATACACCATATTACGTCCATATTGCCACATTGTTGATTAGATATATATTATCCTATGATCGCGTTGAATGACCTCTGTCAATTGTGGTTGGATTCATACCCATGTGTTTTGATCATGTCCCCATGCTGGTTGGTTAAATGCCCACATTGTTCAGTCAGCTCCTCTTTGCTTGCTCTATATCCTTCATGGTTGATAATTTATGACTCTGTGACCACCCCCATCTTAATCTATTCATTATTATCCCGATCAATCATGGTTGGTCATTGTGCCCCTCCCTCTAATATCAAGTACACCCCTGTAGCAAAACGTTCATTGAACGAGTATGATGACGATGACTATTGTAGTTGACTCTGTCAATTAATAGCCAATAACTAGTGCAATTCTGCATGGTAGTAGCATGGTTATGATAACAATTCATCGTATAACAAGCTATTGTTACATATTGTTCCCAACATACTATCACCAACCATTATGACACTTTTGTCATCCTGGAGTATATAGATGGAATATAGACATTTAAAAAACAATCGGCTGGTTGTAAATCACATATTCTATCTACTTCAGAATGATTACTACATAATGACACTACATTTTGTTACCCAGATTGCGTACTGTTACTTCCCAATGACCAAAGCATTATACAAAAACAACACTGGATTATACTTTACTATATACCTTACTATAATATTGGGTTACCACCGTAGTATTGTTGTCATTTCATATGATTCGATATGTTGTGATATATAAATTTATTATATCCCAATATGTTTTCATATATATATTTAATATATCCCATATACTCCATGTCTGGAATATTTACCAACAGTTACCTCATAAATGACCCAAATGCAGGTAAATATACCATACATGGTGC
>Ga0126342_10011498_pt1:0-7500 | contig 15817 bp, 11 predicted proteins | sample Cyp1metagenome_FD_92528 | JGI IMG/M metagenome (GOLD analysis project Ga0126342, IMG submission 92528) | Coral microbial communities from Lord Howe Island, Old Settlement Bay, Australia - Cyphastrea 1 metagenome | ecosystem: Host-associated > Invertebrates > Cnidaria > Coral ... | reverse complement strand
TTTTGCACCCAAGTTATATTCACTCATTATGTGTATATATATATACATTTGTATGTTATATTTGTTATATAGTTTTACTATGTTTTACTATATAACCATTGAGTGAAAACTTTTGACAATGGTTCCATAAAATGATCAGTGCTGATATAACTTCACCCAATCTATATATATAATGTTACTTAAATCACCAGTGCATTTTTCTTTTCAATGAACAAATGACCAGTGTTCTGATGTAAACACCAGCAACAAAAACACAAGTTTTTTCTTTTTAAATCACATTTTTTTTTAATAAACTAACAGACACTGGTGCTACCAATACTATTTAAAAAAATGCACTGGTGTTGATATGCACTTCACCAACACATATTTTTTTTGATATTTTGTTTTCTGTTGAACAGATTCACCCGCATCACCACAGTCAGGCACCAGCACCGCTCCCTCAGTCGCCTCCATTTCCATCTTGCGGAGCAAGCCACGCCCTGTGCCGCGGCCGAGTGAAGACATTGCGACTGGTGAAAATAGGGTAATCTGGGTAAAACAATGCCATGAACTACCCATTTGGGAATGGTTTATACCACCTATAAAAATGGTGATGACTGGGGGATGGTATATTATTACCCACATTAGCAAAAGATTGAACTGGAAAAAAATAGGGATTTAACCTGATTTAACTTGGAAAAATACGGATTTTATTGGGACAAACAAGGGTTTAAGTCGGAACAATAAGGATTTCACTGGGACAAATAAGGATTTAACTAGGAAGAATATGGGAAGGATTCAAGTGGGAAAAATAAGGATTTAATTGGGAAAGTTCAGGAATTAATGAAGAAACATGAGAATTGTTGCATACTTTTAGCCAGAAAAAAACGGGATTTGAACGAATATCAATACAAAATGGAGACTTCACCAGCCAAAAAAAATGAAACATGCTGCATCTTGATGCAGACCTCCACGGACGATAACCGCCTGCCTGACTGGACCCTGAGGTCGGAAGGAGTACTGCAAGGTTGCATGCATGGCAGACGTAAAGATGCTTGGTTGTATAGGATGGGGAGATGTATAGATGTTAATGTTTTATACTCAATCGTGTGCTAATAGTATGCTCTCCAATGTTTTTCGTTCTTTCTCTCTCTCTCTCTCTATGTATGCACATATGAGTTTGTTCGAAAATACGATATCCCAAGATCCATTTGTCTGTCGCTATTGTTCGTGTTAAAATGGTTATTTTGGGGAATAAACAATTTCCAAAAACATAGCCATAGTTATGTATATATTAAGCAACCGGCAAAACTATTGTAATATTAGTTTAGTCTTGCTTGGCCTTGGCTGTTCTGAGGTTGCACAAAACCTTCATAACCGATAGGGGGCTACCTTATACCGATACCCCACTTGTGTTACCCGGAGTACTGAAATCCTCACAGCCGATAGGGGATGACCCTAATTTGCGCATGGCATTTAACAAATAATTTTAAGTCGGCTACTTATGTATATATTTAACAAATAATATATATACTAGTGACTCATCCATAGATTTCGCCGCAGATTTGGGAAAAGCTTCAGCCTTCAGCGATTCCCGGAAACTCATAGTAGGCGTTTCCAGATCAGGATCCGGACCACCTTGACACCGATGTAGACAGTTTGATGAACACAAGATTGATACCCTCTGGTAAATTAATATAGCTATTGAGAATGGTCATTTATAGTGGATTTTCCCATTAACAATTGTGATTTTCCATAGCTATGTTAAATTACCAGAGGGTAATAGTTACCCTCTGGTTAACTAACTTTTCTTTCTTTCTGGGTGATAGAAGGAAGCTCAGCTGCTCGCCGGCGTGACACTGACACTTGGAATTCTGATGCAATCTTACATGGGCCTTAGCATGTCTCTGAATCACAGACTTTGCCATAAAAAGAAAAAATGAAACATGACTATGAAAAACCATTATATATTTTTTTTATGGATAAGCCAACTATAAATGGCAATTTTCAATAGCTATGTTAAATTACCAGAGGATGTGTATAATTCATATTGATAGAAACACCCCCAGCAACCATGGTTTAGCAGGGGATGAAACCCAATATTGAATATAAACCCAGTTTAATCATGAACCATCAACAATGATAACATAAGACAGCCATAAAGCAATCCGCAAGACTGATCAATATTACCATAAATATCCATAAATGGGCTGTACAATTTATCCCAAATGGGTAGGTTTATAGCAGTATCCCCTGGGTCTTGGACGGTTGCATCTAAAGTAGGGTTGGTATCAAAAGCGACGGCTGAAAATGTTGAAAATGGTAGAATGGTACCAAGTATGCTTGGTTTATGATAAACCGCAATAAACCATACCAACTCAATACTTGGTTTATGATAACCCATACCAACGAATTGAATCTAAGTAATATGTAACATTTATATACATTTATCTTATATAGATATTTGAGCCACTCTTTGGCGTTTTGTTGAGTCAAATGCATATGCCAAGTGCATTTCCAGGACCATAGACCTCGAAGGAGTGAACATGGAGTCCCAGCGGTGAAAACGTGCCCTGCCGTGCCATGCTTCACAGGGATGAACATGGATGAACATCCATAACTACCAGCTATTTATGTGACAGGGCTACAAGGTAACTTGACCCATCCCCATAGTGGATTCTGATCATGATATATATAATCAATTGGATGTATTGGATTGTACTGTGTCAATTTGTATGCTAAAGGTTGCAGGTGATCGTAGAATTGCAAATCCAAGAAACAATTACAATCCATTGATGAATGTCGATTATCACAGTTATCATGCTTATTCAGATGTTTACGTGAGTTTAGACTTAGACGTATGTTAATTATCCAAGGCAGTGACAAGAAAAAGGATACTTGAAAGCAAAGTTTTTGGTTTTTGTTGGGTCAAAGAAATAAATTGCCAAGAGTCACGTGGTAACAAACAATCCGGGTTAAAAGCAAGGCCCTGGCATTAAGTTTACCACATTTCCAATTTCCAGCCTTCAAGGACAGATTCCGCGTTTAGCCTAAGATCACTTGTTTTTCTAGGCAAAACAAACTGGTTGGTCACAAGTAGTTTTGTAATTTACAATTTCACAATGATAAATCACGATACATGAATCATGCCGTTGATTTTGTTACAATGCCTTTCCGTTTTTTGATTTTCGTGAATAAATCCGAACTTGTTTTGGGACCACAAGTTTTCACCGCTTCTCAGTTGAGTTGTGTAGCGTTGTACAGATGCCAAGCTCGCCAAATGAACCGAGCAGCAATTAAGCTATGCTAAACGAGCGCGTCCAAGAACAATGAGTGCTGCTCCAAGCAGAGGCTAAGATAGTTTCCCCAACTAAACAAGACTATGTTGGAATATTTATTGTTAAATGCCACATAAGAATATTTATACATAAATCACAGTAGTAACTGGCAATGTTCCACTTCTCAGTGGTGGGACTTTGTATCATTGAAACAAACTCATAGAACATCTTCAGCAAAGCTTTGTCATTACCGCAATATAGGGGAGTTCCTTCGGAGTTCGGTTGACTAGCCACGACCCGTGGCATGACTATCACGTGTTGTTGTGCCATTTTGATTGGAGATGCCTTGTCCTTTGAACCTGCTGGGTGAACAAGAGACCATGTTTTCTGCTAAAGTTTTTTCTTGCTTAATATAAAGAGTAGCTGGCGTTGTGGTAAATCCAATAGTAAGCCAGGCCATAGCTGATTTTAACATTCTAGGTCTTTTTCAAAGCTGAAAAATCGTTGGGATCGCTTTGTTCAGCTTACAACCTACTAGCTGCTAGTAGCAACCTCAAAGACTTTTTCGAGTAAACACATGCTAAAACTATGTCAATTGATTTTGTTTCTTCAGACTTTGAAATGAGATTCTGAAAACCATATTCCTCAGATGTTTCTGGCTTCAGCCTGTTTTTAGATCACAAGTTAAAGGAAAGAAAGTGTGCAGCGGCTTGTGATGAATATCAAACCATCCGATTTCTAGAGGATAGATCATGATTGAGCCAGACCGGCAGCAAGAATTCCAAATTGGAGCCGCTGTCCAACTTCAATCTTTGAACAAATCCACCAGTTCATCATCGTAGCTAAACTAGCCAAGCTCAGTCGGATATATTGGGAACCATAGGAAGCCTCTTTGTGGATCAATCATGGTAAAAACCACATCAAATCCCAAAAACATCATGGCAACCACCGAAAAAAAACAAACAAGTTCTTTTCCCACCTTTTCCTTAGAAAACCTAGGTTTCGTCAACATAGGCAAACCTGAAAAAACATGGTTTTCCAGGGCTTCTGGTAGATTCTCCACCTAAACTGACCGCCATGACCGCGGCCGTCCTCGTTGCCGTCATCGCAGCGTTGCCGGCAGTCCTCGCGCAGCCGGGGCAGATGGGGCCGGAACCATGCAGCACGGAGCCTGCGTGCGTGGAAGCCATGAGCTGCGCCAAGAGGAGGGAACCCTTCTACTGGCGCCTTGGATTTATAGGATACTGTGGATGGTTGGAAGAAATCCTGCACCAGTTGATAGGTGGTTTATATTGGTTTATCCCATTATTTATAAGGGTTTAACAATCCAAAGAGGTGCAGGATTTCTTCCATCCACAGTATGAATATCAGATGATGGGAAATTAGGGAATTAATGGTGATATAACTATACGTAGCTATGGAACATGGAGTATTCATGGGATATGCTATTAGATAATTAATTGGAAACAATTGGGATATGAATGAGGAATTCATGGGAATACAATGGGGATATAATGGGAATATAATGAGAATATAATGAGAATATAAATGGGAATAAACATGGGAATATTATGGGAATATTATGGATCTACAGATAATTAATGGTAAATTATGGGAATACAACTATGTATAGCTATGGAGAACAAAGCATTCATAGCACAGGAGTTGGTAGATGGTGTGTCCCCCTTTATAATCCCATTATAACAATTGGGATAGTCACTTTATATAAACATGCAACCATAAGCAACATTATGTGATCTATTGGTGACTTGGGTTCATAGGATATGCATATAATATATTATGGGAAATGATTGGGATATAATTATGGTGGGAATTCATGGGGGTAATGATTATAAAGATCTATCCTATTAATAATACATAGTTCGGATAATATTGGGGCGGTATCCTATAAGAATCTATCCGATGAATTGGTTATAGTAATAAATCTTTTGAATGGGAAATGTATTCCCGTAGTCCGTAGTATTACTGAATCAATGGATATATCGATAGGGATTTTTAATTTCCCGCAAGATAGTTCATGGGAGATAATGTGAATTAAATTGATCTGGATATCCTACTGTAACAAATATATAATATTATATTATTCTATTACATATTCCGTGAATATGCCATCCCCTTTAAATTCCCCATGAACTATCAGTGGTGCGAAATAACTACAAATGGAAAATCATGGGGATAACCTTATCATCTTAATTATCCTAATTAGTTCGATGATTATTGTCATTACCTTATTCATTATCTAGATGAATGGGGGTACAATGGGGATATACTCGCGGGTAATTTAACATAACTATGGTAACCATTGGAAGATGGATTACTGTAGTCATAGGATAGTATATTATTTTATGGGAAATAATTTTGATATAACGTTCAAGGTAACAACTTATGATCTATTGGTGCCTTGGATATTCAATAGTGCAGTCTGGATGGGGATATAATGGAAAATGTAACACAGAGTATATTCCAAAGGAAACACTATGATTTAGATGGGCGATTTCACGGCGATATTTTACAGGATATAGCTTTGCATTTTATAGGGATGCAATGGGGGTATAGCTGACCAGCAACCTATGATCTTGGGTGCCTTGACATGATGGGTTTCTGAAAATTGGAGATTTAACCAACATAGGTAACGATATAGTGGGGATAGTGTATTCTATAGGATATACTTGTTTGAATATGCGATGGTACATCATATCGGTGCCCTGGATTATTCATATGATATCCTACAATACATTTTATAATCTATAGAAAACTAGGTTTTTTTTTGGATATACAGTAGTACATTCTATTTGTGCCTTGGGCAGTAGAAAGATGGGTGGACATGTCTATGGGTATATAACGTAGCATCGTATGGGTAGATCCTATGGGATATAGCTTTTAGCTATTCAACACTCTATGATCATTGGGTGCCCCTGGGAGAAAGATGGTATATACTTGGAATATGTGATATTTCATGATATTTCACCAACCATTCTATGGAAAGACAATGGGATACAACTGACGAACAATATGAATTGGATGAGTGCCTTCGAAGAAGGATGGGTTTGGTACTTGATAATCTTGGGAAACCAAAACGCGATTATGAATTAATTGCCATTTGAGAGGATAACTCTCCCATTTTCATACCTGCATTGCGTTGCATTGCAATGCATTATATTACAGCACAGCACATTACACTGAATACATACACAAGTACGTACACATGTACGTACATACATAAGGCACGTGCGTACGTACATGTTTGCGTACGTCCGTGCATACATGCATACAGTAACATGTTGATACATTGATCATATATGCATATATATATATGTATATATACATATATGATCATATGTATATATATATATATCTATTTATTATTTATTTATTTACAGAAGGGGACACCCTGGGAGTGCGGTTTTTCATTGCATTCTGCAACCACTGACACTGCACATGTGCCATGGTTCTCTCACTGCTTTGCAACCATTGACAATTTCCGCTTGGTTTTTCTGCAATGGCTAAACAAAACCAAAATCCAAGAAACCAAAAAAAAACAAACAAAAAAACAAAATGACAAGACCCAACTCTCTGCCACTACTCCCCCCTTGGGGTGTGCAATCTTGTTTTTTTTTCCCCTTGTTTTTTGGGTTTCAGTGTTTTCTGGTTCGTTGTTGGTTTTTTGAAGGGCTAAGGACCTAGACCTAACTCTTTGCCATTTCTCCCACTTTAGGGGGTGCAAACTTGTTTTTGGATGATTTTTTATTTGCTTTGGGCCTGTGGTTCCATTAGAAAACAATGTAAAAAACTATGGCAAAATGCAGGTATCACTGGAGGAAGTTTGGGGGACTTGGGAGACAAATTAGGCAATTTTGTTTGTTTATGTAATCTTTCAAAAACGGTGTTGAACAAATGCAAAATCATAGGCAGCCAATGAATGTGTAGAAGTGATTTTGATATTGACATTCTTGGCTCAAACCCTTGGATTAGCACATGTTCAAACACTTTGAAAGATTCCTTTGAAAAGGAGTGATGCATCTCTTTGAAGTGAGTGCTTCCTTCAACAAGTGCATTTCTTTTATAAAATGGTAGAGCCCGGTAGAGCATCCCATTGAAGTAGGTCATGTGTCAGTCTACTTCTATGTCAAAAATGAACCCTCTTGCACATGCAATGCCCTTTTCACAATATATTTTCTTAAATGAAGAACACATGGTACATGTAAGCACGTAAGATATGTCT
>Ga0126342_10011497_pt1 | contig 15818 bp, 15 predicted proteins | sample Cyp1metagenome_FD_92528 | JGI IMG/M metagenome (GOLD analysis project Ga0126342, IMG submission 92528) | Coral microbial communities from Lord Howe Island, Old Settlement Bay, Australia - Cyphastrea 1 metagenome | ecosystem: Host-associated > Invertebrates > Cnidaria > Coral ... | reverse complement strand
TCTTTCCTGACGCTTTCCCTTCGTTATAAAGGGTCACCTTCGTTTTTGGAGGTTTTGACCTATATTCCATTCCAATACATATCCCTTACATAGACCTTTTTGGCGGTAGCTCATATGTATATAAATATATATACATACATACATCTACTAGATCTATATATTAGCTATAGATTCCATAAATATCCCCAAAGGGTAGATTTCCCGTCGTGAAAAATCACAAAAACCGAAACCATTCACTTAAACCGAAGCAACTCAACAAACCATTCACTTCGCATTCGACATCCGTGGTCTGTGTATAGACTCCTGCTGCAATACCACGCTGCATCCAGTCACCGAGGATCTGGATGGAGTTGGCGTATTTGGCTTCGAGTTCCGAAGTTTCCTATATGGGGAACCCATGGGAACCCCCCGGATCCCCTGTGATCTATTGATTTTGGGGTTTACACGAATCCATATGGGGGGGTAGTTGATATGGGATATATGGGGAAGGGACTACATCCAAAACTAATACAGAAGTAACATATCTTTAAAATGCCAAACTGTTCGGGGGGACTTATGTGGTCAGGGTTTGCGATTTTGAGCTTCGATGTTGTCTGTGTCACTCATAGACCCCTAGCTTTCAATTCAACACCTTTCAAAATCAAACGTTCAAATCGCTGTGGTCCTTCAAAACGTCGTAGCCCCAATTCTTTCGAGATGTTTGCCACAAGTGTTCCTCAGGAAGTACCAAACCATGTCCACCAAACTCACCCACTACCTTGATGAAGGGCTGAAACCTTTCGTCCATCGGAAAGGTGGCTTCGGGATAGTTGTGATGATCAACGATATCGCCCACTTCGAAAAAGTTTCCGCCGCTGGCAATATTCAGCAGCCTTGAGGGGTCATAAGCCTGCAGCCATTTGGCAATTTCCAGCGTGTCATGCTGCCCCCAGGCTTCATTGAAGGGCACCCAAACTACAACAGCTGGGCTGTTGTGGAGGGTATCCACCATCTCTTTCAGCTCCATCAGAAACTGCTTCCTGGCCCAGTCTGGCCATGCGGCATCTTGCCCTCCGGGCTGCAGGCGAGTCCAAGGTGGAACCTTGAAACAATCACCCTCCTTCTCAGTCGCAGATGCTTGGTCCTGCCACACCATGATGCCAAGCACATCGCAGTGGTAGTAGTACCTGCAGATGCTGAGCCGTCTGGGCAAATATGCTTTGAACATGTTTGAGCACATCTGAGAAACAACAGGTCTCCACATCCCTGCAGGCATGAACCTAAAACATCCTAAAACCATCCTAAAACCCTTCAAAATCTTCAAATCTCAGCTGTTCAGTGGACAAAAAATCTATTCACACAGCTCGTGCCTGCGTGGTTCAAGCTTCACATGTTTTCGGATCATGTTGAAGCCTGCTTCCTTCAAGAACTCGATCTCCGATCTCATGGCCTCATCCGAAGGGGCCGTTAAGAGCCCATCCGGCCACCAGCCTTGATCCAAGGGGCCCAAGTGGAAGCATATCTCACCTGGTTGAGCCACACATTGGATTTTTATAAAAATAATCCTAATTTTATTGTACCAGCTAAGTTATTTAGGGAGTCTATTAATTTTGTTGAAAGGGGATTGCAGGATAGATTACCCTCCAGTAATCAAACATGGCTAGCTGGTAAATCCCCTATAAAATCGATGATTTATTGGGGAAGTCATTCGGATAAATGCTAGATTTTCCATTGCCATGTTTGATTACCAACGGGTATATAAGATTATGAATCATTGGGCGCCGATCATTTCACCATTCATCCTTAGGCATGGAATTACATCGAATTAGATGGAACTGATTGAGGCCCAATGACTTTCCATTTTTTTTTGGGGTGGAACTTGATCTCATTCAAAAAAGGATCAAACAAACTAGCAGCCAGTGGCCATTCAAGGTCATCCTCCAGTGCCCCTCCTCATCCTGCTGCTTGCCCACGCTTCGTATCCCCACATAGGACTGCACGGAATCCACTGCCCCGAGCCGCGCATCAAGCAGCTGAAGCTGCAAGTCGTAGAGGTGAGGACTTTCCGGGGACCACAACTTGGCACCTGGCATTAGCTGAGTGGTATGGATGGATCAACACCTTCAGATTTTAGGATGGATACACATCACAAATCATAACATTTACCAGCTATGTTTTGGTATCAGAAGGGTACCTGGGCTTTGATCTGCAGCCATTGTATTTTCCAAGATTTGAGTTTTCCGTCATCCCGGAGTAGATCGAATATCCTCCTATGCCCAATATCTAATCATGTGTTCCTATTCGATATCTAAAATATCTAAGCCAGACTGGCTTTTCCACTTACATACCTTGCTGTATTGCTATATCCCCCATGAAGCCACTCAGTCTGATCACTTTGTTTCCCACCCGACATTGCCTGGCAGTTCCAATTTCAAAACGTCGTTGCTATTCGCTTCCATCTCCAAGACCTCGGGGATAGGCCCCTCGGAGGCTTGATGAAAATTGACTCAGGCAACGAAGATGCAAATTCAAAGATGATAAACCTATATATACACATGAGAGCTTAACAAAAAAACAAATAATTATATACTAGAATCTCCAAACAAAACCAACAATCATGTTTCCCACCAAACTTCACGCCACAAATCTGGATGATTTAACTCAAATCCGAAAACGCGCAACCTATTTTCAGCCACCGAGCCACCTTGTTCTCCTTCTCCATCAGCACCACGCGCAGTTTCAAGTCTGAAGCCTCTGGCACCACGGAAATCTGAAGCTGAAAACAGGGAGGTTCCAAGCGCTCTGTGTGGAGTCTCAGATCAGAGATGTAGGTGGTTGGAACCTCGGGACAAGAGTGAGGTGCTAGCAACTATCAAACACAAGGAAAATCATCGCCAAAGCAAAAGTCCCAACAAAAACTACCAAGAAAAGGCAGGATCGCCTAAATCCTGGTGGATAAAGGATAATATAAAGGACATAAACATATATAAAGTCAATTAAAATCATCTCCAGGTCCTCTGAGAAGCCGTTTCAAGCCAAACAGTTTGCCAGATCCCAGAGACGCGGGTGTACCAAATGCCATGGGGCGATTTCGACTGCTTGCCACGCGCCTGGAAGTTTCCAGTAGCATCTATCACACGCACCACCAAATGGTTCAGATCCTCCACGGTTTCGGTAGATTTTTCTTCTATCACCTTTTTTGGGACCTTCTAACCCCAACCCACGAAGCGGACAGTCCACCATTTTTCATCTGCATTTCCACTTCCAGGTTATCCGGTTTGTCCAAAACTGGGGTACCTCCAAGTTAAGCCGTGGCAGCCGTGGGACAGGCATCTCGTGACTATTTCAGGATAAAAAACACCTCCCACGATCATCGATCGTCCTCCGTAACAGCCTCGGTGATGTCAAACTCGAAGGGGGTGAATCCACCCTGATGCGATCCAACGAATGTGCCATTCACCCAGACCCTTGCGCTGTGATCCACAGCTTCGAAGTGTAGCAGGAGCCTGGGATGGTTGATGCTGAACCAACCCACCAGGGGAAAAGATGTGAAAAGTACCTAACAGTTTCTTGCTTTGTATGCTGGATAGGACATAAACATTGAACAACACATGAAAAACAACATCAAACTCTTCTGAAATCACATTTTCTAGCACCATGCCTGGAAGTTTCGAGTTTCTCCACCTCAAAGCTTCTATGATACCACAGTTCCTCCTCCGGATCCAATTTTCTCTGAACTCCCCCAAGCTTGGATTCCAAGCAGAACGGCACCAGAATCTCCTGATCCGACTCTTGGACTTCCAACATCTCCTTTGGGTTGGGATCCGTTCCCTCCTTAGCGATCCGACATCGCCACAGGCCGTTCAATGTCTTCCAGGAGTTTCTGCGGAGCTGGGGCCGGGGATACTCGGACCACGGTGGATCTGGGAGATCTGACAGCTGAGCACCCCAAGTTGTCGTCAGGTGCTTCTCTGATTTAGAATTTGCCATTTTTTGGGGGCACGAAAATCGGAACAACTGAAGGGCTGAGACAGCTTGAGCCACTTTGAACTAGGCCGAACCCTTCAGTGCTGTCAATTCCTGCAGCCGCGACGACAACAGTTGCTGCAGGATAAAAACACACACTACCATGGTCCCCGGGCTCTCATCAGATCATCAAACAATATCCATCAATATCATCAAGTCATTTAATATTCATTTATACATTCATTTATAATCATTTATGTTCATACCTCAAACACATTCTTCGAGCATCTATAACTTGGATTTGCTTCAGGGCCACCCAAAAAATGGAAAAATCATCTCCTATGGATTCCCCTGAATTTTAGATTTCCCATTGGGAAAGTATAAACAATCACCCTGTAAACAAACCCAGCATAACTGTACTTTCTTTGCCCGTAGCACCAAGACCCTAAGAACTCTTTGGGTCAACACAAGAGCCTGAGGCATTTCCGAAAAAAATAAGAAAACCCGTGTTTTAGATTGAAGACCTCGGGTATTGATTTTTCGACTCATAACCCAGACCAACTCCTACTTTCAGGATGGGGTAAAATACACCGGGTTTTGTCAGGAAAACCTTTTCACACCGTCGGATTTCTGCGGGTTTTCGTTCTCAATTCACATCCTGCAGCCCAGGTGTCCCGAACCATCCATCAGATCAAACTGCAACGGCCCAGGAAAGAGCTGTCGAATGGACTGCAGATGCTGCAGCTCAGGTTCCCTCCCTCAGGATTGTCACTGGGTGATCCCCTCAAGTGATTCAGAAACTGATGATCAATCATATCAATCATCATCTTTCTTGTGCTCCCAGATTTTTGAGGCACAAGTTCAAGGTCCCTTCCAGTCTTCCTTGACCCATGGCCGCCGTTTGCACATAAGAAACTTGTGCCACGTGGGAACTGATCTTGGAACAACCAATAGGATATATCATACTATATACCCTCTGGTATTTTAACGTAGCTATTGAAAATGGCCATTAATAGTGGATTTTCCCATAAAAAATGGTGATTTTCAATAGCTATGTTAAATTACCAGAGGGTAGATATATTAGATAAAGTATGATAAGGTAATAAACTGGCCAGCGGCCAACACGAAATTTATAATAACCTGCTCTTCCATTCCAGATGGGGCTGCTTGCGACTTCCTTGGTTGTTCAACTTGGAGACCTTCAAATTAGGTTGATGAAGATATCTTGTGAAACTGAGGTTGAACATTTGAACAAACAATGCAGAACAAAACAAAACCATGGGCCGGAAAGCTGTACTACACCCCATCACGTCAACATTCCCCACAGCTCCTCTGGTGGGATAGCGGCATCCTGTGTGTCCAGCCCCGCCCTGCCTCTGAAAAAATGGTTTTTGTACCATGGCGAAGAGAAAGAATTCATGGCACGTACCAAAAGTGAAACATAGGAATATGATGGAATATGATGGAGCACATATGGGAACTTATGGGAACATGTATAATATTGGAAACTGATGCAACACAATTTTCCCGACCATGAGATGGAATCAGGAACCAATAAGCGCTCCTCGTTCACAAACTCAACAGTGTAGCCTGGGTTACCCACCTAAGTTTGGCAGGTCTATACTAATTACTCCTCCACGACCGCCCCTCAGCTATACCGTGTGATGCCTGCCTCCTCTTCCTTTTTTTGTTGGGTTCATATTAGGTTTCATCAGTTTCATCCCCCTTTCGTTTGCAAATCTCCGCATCTTTCAAGCGATACAAGTCTGATACTATCAGCAGCATTGGGCCCCGCACCATTTTCTGCAGTTGCTGGTCTAACTCTGCCTCTCGACCTTCAGAATGCTGGAAGCAACTGGCGATATACTTCCATGATGCTACACCAGGCATAGCCAACACATCTTTCTATACCCCATCTTTCCCATTTTAATTTTCAGGTTTGACTTCATCACCATTTACTGTCTATACTCAGTATACTCTTGTAAAATCTCTATGACACAGTCAAATCAGTGCCCACCGAACAATTCCTTTGCCTTATATGACTTCTCCCGTCTACCCTTCTGTTCAACGAACAGGGCGGTTTCTTGCATTTCCTCCGCAAGCAATTTTTGGGGCAATATCCCAACAATTTCATCATTTTTTCGCTCCGTTGTGAAATCATCATGGTTCCTGGCAGACATGCCAAACCTGGATATATTCTGCCAAAAATACCATCTATTCACCTGGGGTTATCCCTATTTTGGCAAGGAAAATATAGGTAGAGTATCAATTTTTCTAGTGAGCCCCAACAATATAGAAACGTCTCATCTAAGACAATGTTATCACTGTTCATGTATCCTTGTAAAGCACAGTATTTTCGTTAGAATTTCTTGGATTTGCTGATAGAAGGAAGCCATATAGATTCCCCAAGTAGTAGATTTCCCAGGTACAGTAAGTAGTAGATTCCCCAAATTCTTCAGCAAATCCGGGCCCCACCAGACCTCGAGGAGGAGACCCTGGCACCATTTCGATCACCTGGGCCTGTGGAGCCAAGGATTTTCGGATTTTTGGAGGCTAAGAAGGGTGATGTTGAAGATTATTTGAAGAAAACATATGAAAACATAAGAAAACTCTAGAACCTTTGGGCAACATGTCATTTCGAAAAAGGATTTTCAGAGTCAAGGATGGCTTTTAACCAACAAAAAATGGGAGAATTTGAGCAGACTCGTGATAGATGTGAACAAACAGAAATGGGATTTGACATACTTCGATCAACAAGAAATGGACTTCAAAGTATATCAGACCACACAGAAAAAGGATTGGCCAGTCAAAACCGTTAGAATCAAAGTGTTGTTGAGTACAGGGTTTATCATTCAATGATCCTAAAATTGTCAATCAAACAGAGATGGGTCCAGCCAGTGTTTACTCTCATACGTGGATGCCTGATGTTCTGAGGACCAGTGAATCTCTGGGTCCAACCGGAATGCAACACTTCGATGCGATGAACCTTGATCATTACTTTGCTTGTCATTTCGGACATCGAAATATGTCAGTATGTTTGACCGGCACCCTAAACGACTCAGAAAACATGACCACAAATCCGGACAGTTATTGAACGATAAATTCCAAACGCTGCTTGCGGCATCGAAATGACACTTACCCTTCACCACCATCCCATCTGCTGGTCCATCATGATGTCCGCATCAAAATGGTCTGTTTGTTTGTGGGATAAATAGCTCATGTTCAAACCCACAATTATCGTCATATATTGTTGATGATTTATCCTGTGATATTCTCTTCATAAGTTCCAAAAGGTTTCTTTGTCTATCCCGTCATATTCCCTTCGCTTATGTATATGTATATATACACACCCTATGAATTCAAGTACTTTGTTAGAAAGTGTTTGGGGTATGAGTTAAGGGGTTAAGTACCTTCTCATAGGTCTTTGGATCCATAGGCTTATATGTTATATATCTATATATTATACATATACCACCATAGCCCCATGATATCCCCATGATATCCCCATAAATTGCTGTTGCCACCAGTTCTTTTGGGCATTCCGCCTGGTTTGCGCCCTGCAACTGATCAAAGAACGCCTGGTTTGCCCCGGTGAGAGTTCCATCCAGCACCGATTTGGAAACAACGACAAAGCCATGGAAGACAAATAAGGAACAGCTATGGGTCATGAGTGTATACACATATCATCACATATCTATATTGTATTTGAGTTTATTGCTTACTGTGTAATTATTTCTAATTAGCATCTTTTCCAATTCAAACAACAATCAAAGCCAACATGTGATAGCCTAATTGAGGACCGGTAAACTATCCTGGTTGACTATCCTTCAAGAACAACAACATATATATATATATTATATGTATATATATAACATATTATAATATACATATTCGTTTATACTTAGTTGGTGAATGGTGTCTTTTGATTGCAACCGTGGTTAGAAATTTCAAAAGTATTGGCCCCATCATTCCAATTTTTTCCCTTATAGTCTGAACTGTAATAGTTTTTCGGCCCCAAACCTGGTATGCAATGATGATGAAACCACATAATATATAGGCATGTTTATTTAACTAGTTTTCATTTGACCAAGCCATTCCTAAATTGAGGATGGAGTGGAATAGTGGAATGGTTTGAAGGACTGCCACTTTTGTGGGGGCCTGGGGGCTGGTTGCCCACTCCATCCTCCATGGCTTTGAACAATGGGAGTGCCACACTGGGGCATCTGGGCTAGACATATAGACATCGATTATCCATATTGTAATAATATATATATATATATACACACACACCTAATGTATTATAATGTGAACATATGTCTCATACATATATAACAAAAGACATACTTTCCATGTACACAATCTATTATCCATTGGTGTGCTTATCTTTACACACCCTGTATCAATCAAAGCGAAACCATTCGTTTTCGCCTTGTTAAAGGCTGATGCAAAATCATCACCGCCACCCGAGAAGGCTCCCTGGACACCTGGGCGAGGAAGCTTATGAGAGGTGCCCAGAGGAGCGGTTGATTTCAGGGGAACGAGGAATATTTTGAACTAGAGGAATTGAGGAATTCATGAAATAACTAACACATTTTGTCCTCAATAAAATAGAGGAGTTCATCACTATTTGAGGAGAGCTTTACTTTGCTACCGCGGGTTTGCGATGTTCTACAACGGGTGTTCGCAACAGAAATATGGAGACACCCTTTGAACTTCAGAGGCTGACCATCTGACCATGTTTCAGAAGGTGGTCTGCAATTACCCCGTGACCAATGGCCCCACTTATGGGGAGGGCTATGATGAACCATCTCTGCAATTCATGCCGCTGGGGTTGGGTCCGGTTGGGTGCCTTCGATCAGATCTGGATCCAGCCGCAAAATGCCGCAAAGAAGCACAAACGACCCCGCATTCGTAACAACGCCGCCATGATTGACTTTGTAGCTATAGCAACCACCCCCTGAGCACATCTCAGCACTACAAATTCCCAAGCTCGGACTCCCCCAAGTAATGACAATGTGCCAGTGGCAGCAAATTCACTGCCAGAGCCCTGAACTCACTGCACATTTCTCCAGCTGATCTTGAAGTCTGGAGCTGTCACTTGCGTGTGTGGACTTGGTGCCTTTTCTGCCATTTTGGCAATCCGACTTTGGGGATGTTTCTAGAATTTATCCCCGCAGATGGCAAAAAAGGAAAACGTATTAGAACGGCTTAGAACATACCCCGCGGGAAATTAACATAGATCCGAAAAACCTATGTTTCCGGTCGGAAAATGATCTACAAATCATGGGTTTTCGTAGGTTTTCCATGGTTTTCCACAGTGTCACAGTGACACCCACCATCCATTTCCTGAGCCAGCCACACAACGCCAGACATTGAAAGCCTCGCATCACGCAGCGCCTGGCCCAAGCGGTGTCGCTACGCGCCGCGGGGCAGGGGTCAACTCCTAGCAGTTGCATGGGGCCAAGAATAATCCAACAAAACCACAATGACACCATATTAAACCAATGATTTCTTGCTGATGAGCCCGGGTTGACATTGTGGGCCATGGGTCAGAAATCAACAAGTTCTTTGAACGGCAAAATGTGCGGGTGTAAGCAATCAAGATGGGGATGTAGAACTAGCAGTATTGGTCTGAAGATATTGGGAATTTATCAGGTGATCCCTGGGAATATGAGGCAAGTACGTTAACAAAATAGATCATCTTAGATCAACACGAGGAAGCAGGGATTGAATCTTCTTGTTGATGCAACTCAACAGGGACCAGCCTCACTTGCGCCCATAGAAACGACTTACTTGCGCCCAGATTGATCTAAACATACCTTGATGATCCTTTATGTAGAACAACAACCATTTAGGGTCTACTTTAGGGAACATGGGGAGACTTGGGGGCCGGGATTAGGGAGGGACATGGGGGCATGCTGGGGCGAAAGGAGCTACTCGGGCACAAGCGAGACAAATCCACGGGCACAAGCGAGGCCGTTTACACTCAACATATCTATGGCTCCCAGTGCCTGCTCCCTCAGGCTGGATGAAAAAATGCACTGCTACTGCCAGGTGTGGTCATATACGTCTGGTCGAACAATCCGTTGTGTATTGTTATGTTCTGAGAGATATAAAACATCAATGAATAATGCATCAGACCAAGTTGCAGATTTGCCAAGTGTGTTCATCCACTGCTGCTGCCAAACCATGCTTCATCACAAACCTCTGGTCTACTCACTTATCGTCCCCTTGAAATGGTACGTAATCAGGCAATTAAATCAAATAGCCGTGGGAACTTCTTTGGCTCAATGGCTCAAAGCCGATAGCTCATGACCCGCAGTGAAGCAAAGAAGACAGCAAGTGAACAGTGTTCAAAATCCGACATGTCCTTCCAAGAAATACTGGTTCGTGAATAGATGTGAATAGGGATTCAGCTCAAGGATGATCATCACCTATAAACCAGGAACCACAGGGGTTCTGAACACTGGTCAAGCAACATCCAAGCTTCCACACTATCTGCGATATGTGAAAACACACCAGCGGTCCTATCTGATTGGACTGTTTGTTAATACCAGGATCCTCAAGCAAACATGGCTAGCAATCCTCAATTTCCTGTGGGAATTTCAATGGGATTTTTTTTTATTGCCATCTAAAAATGGACAATTGACCATTCCATACCATTCCTGATGGATTGATCAGCCGATCAGCCAAGTCATTTTTGCCCTGGAAGTTCATCATGTCCCCAAGTCTTGGTGCAACAATTTTACACGTGAACGATTCACATTCAAAGCACAGAATACACCTAAAAAAACATATTCAACAATCACCCAATTTTGAACGCAACACCTGGATTCTTTAAGTCTATTTCACATCTATTCAAATTCAGCCATTATGTCAGTAACATCACCAATATTCCATCGCAACGCTTTTTGCAGTCATTTCTTCGCAGGACGCTGAAGAACCGATGTGGCCGGCCGCTTGCGCGCAACAGGCGCAGCCCGTGCAGCGCCCTTTTCTTTGACCTGTGGGGCCGTGGCGCCAGCTGCGAGGAACTGTGTGGATTACATATAGGTTCTACCTGTCTATCTACTTATCTATCTACCTATCTACCTACCTACCTACCTACCTACCTATCTATCTATCTATCTATCTCGGGGTATAGGAATACATGCTTTTATTTTTATTTCTATTTCTTAAATAAATGTAATGCATGCCTCAAACTTGCATCGCTTTGCCACATCCGAGCCCACCCCAGCCTGGATCTCGATGGCACCGGGCCCAGGGGCCTCAGCGCCACGGAAAATGGTCATTTTTTTAGAATTTGCGAAATGATTTTAAAGAAATCTTAAGTGTATTCAATATGATTTCATAATTCTATGGATATTCTATGATATTCTATGATACTTGATTGAACATGATTTAAGCATATTTTATTCCCTTACTCCCATATATGTCCATCACGCCAGTGTTGCTGGACAAAACGGAGTCGCCTCAAAGATATGATGATGTGAAGCCTAACCTGTGAACCAAGAGACATTGATGGCAAATCACAAGGGGCCCAAAGACTCTACACGTCACCCTTGGAAAGGATAATCTCTCACCATCTGCCCTGCTGTCTATCGTAACCTTTTGGACATTCACCAACATCCAGCACCCAATCTTCGAGTCCTACTTGTATAATCTAATAATATCTAATATACACAGATATACACAGTAAATAAAAAGTAAAACTCCAGCAGGGACTCCTGAATTTCTGATGCGTAAAGATCATAGAGTATCCAGCCAAGGTTTTTCCCCTAAGACTCCAACAGTCACGAAGAACTCGCAGGTCGAGGCTCTGTCCGGAAATTCCTCGGAGGTCAAATCACATGCGACAGCTTTGGAGATCACAGACATACACTTAGCGCTATCATGGATTGCTTCAATTTTCAGGCAATTAAATCAGGATTTTGTCACATCAACCAACCAAATGCTTCCTGAATGTCCAACCTCCGCGGCTTCATGGAATCTCTTCATTTTTCATTCTGAAATGAACAACCACTGAACAGAAGTATGGGAACTTCTCAACTTCTCAACTAATCCTGTGTGAATCCTCTATCTCCATCTAAGTCTTCATCTCAGTTCATGTTTTTTTCGGCATCTTTTCCGGACATCTCCATTTTTCGACAAATTCCAATATGGGGATGGGGCAAAAATGGTCAAAAGGTACCAAACTTTTGGGGGCACCAACATTGATGACATCATCAATATCCATTCACCAGCAAAAAATTAGCTTAGCCTACCGAGGTGTTGGCCCACCATCCATTTTGGTCATCCCTATCTCAATGGATTGGTTTGTTGGGGAAAATCTACAGGAAACCATATAGATTTTCCCATGAAATATAGGGCTTTCCTGTAAATTTTCCCTTAAACCAATCCATTGATTTTCAGGATTTTCATAGATTTTCATAGATTTTCATAGATTTGCCCATCATCCCATCCGTTTTCCCCGTTTTCCCCGTCTTCCCCTCCTTCACGTAGGCCGTGCGCCAGACGCTGCGGAAGGCCTGCGCCTGCGGCCGCGGCACCAGGGCGTAGCAGCTGCCGCCGAAGCCGGCGCCAAAGGCGCTGGAGCAGACCGCACCCAGGCAACGGGCCTGGAAAACCCCTGCGGTGTAGTGTAGATGTGCACCGGCACCCAGGAATATTAACAGGGATATATGGGATATATTTTGGAATACTCTATCTGATCATGGGAATATAAGTCGCCAACAATATTAAATATAATTGTATATAATTATTATAATTATACATATATATTTTATAATTATATATGTATATATATATATATTAAATATATATATGATATTTGGGATTGGACATCCTCAACTATGATATTTTCATCAGCAAACATGCTACATGTATCTCACCCATAGGGTTGAGCCAGCAAAAGTTGTGATGATGACAGGTTGGAGGTTGAGCAGCCATCCCAGAAAGAATATCAGTCAATGTTCCTGGTTGGAGAATCAGTTCACTTTTTTTTGAGGGAGCACAAAATCTCAAATTTATTTCTCACTGTACAAGTAACACCAGAATATGTTTCAAAGAACTTGATCCATATATATATAAATAATGAAGTGACTTTTATGATCTTTTATGTACGCTCTAGTAAATTAACATAGCCATTGAACTTATTGAACATGGCCATTTCTGGTTGATTTACCTATTAAACATGATGATGTTCCAGTTCGCAAACTGTTATTTTACAGCCGAGGGCAACTGAGGGCAACATCTTTTTTAGTTCCGATCCAATGAAATCTCGGCTGATCGAGCCTCGGCAGGAAGCCATCTTGTCTCCGGCACCAAATTCCTGGCGAGACCAACAGAGCAGCAGTTGGTGTCTGAGCACAGAATCAGTGCGCACATCCCAGGAATCAGCTAGGAATCAGCCAGGAATTCGGAATCTTTAAGCTGTTTCAAGGTCCAAAATCAAAGCCAGCAGAGAATCTTTGGTTTGAAATGTTTTAAACCATGGTAAACCCAATAACCCCAATGCCATAGTGCCATGAACCATCATTAACCAACTGTGACTGGGGGTTATGATAAACATAATCCCAAATATAGAGTACTATAGGGGGTATACCCCATGCCCTAAACCTCGATTCTGGATGATAAAAACGATGATAAAAACTTTTTTTTGGTGTACCACAGCATTTTTCAGTACCTTTTTATACCTTTTTCAAGCCCATGTCAGCCTTGGCCTCAAACATGACAGCTGAACTGCAAACCAATGTCCCCTTCTTGCTGCGACAGATCGACCTGGATGATTTCGTGACGCGCAACTCCATGCAGCCATCTACTTCTTAACTAAGAATGATTAACCGGTCATAGAGACAGGCAATAATATGACTAAACATCAGAATAGTTCTTATTACCAAACTACAATAATTAATTACTTATTGTCTTACTATTTCATTAACTAAGAACATTGATACGTCTCTAAATCATCGAAATATAGATCTAACTACTTTTTACTTTTTACATCTTTTTACCATCTAATTAGATATCATCAGATCAAACATTTTTACAATATGTTTAACCATCTAATAGATCTAAAACACTCGTGAACCCAATCAGCCCATGCGCACCAGTTCACCCAGCCGCAGCGAATCATCCTTCGCCAAGGCCTTCCAGTTGGGACTTCCGGGTGGGGTGTCCCATGGGGAGTTCATGCCAGAAATGCGGGTATTTTAAGATGTTTTAACTCTTAAAACATGTGAAAAAACTCCCATGGGATTTCGGGATTTCGAAAATGAAAAAAAATGTGCTTTAAAACAAATGGGATGTCATTTAAAAAAAACTACGAAAATGATGAAAGCAACCCACATTGGGTACTGTCTAACAGTCGGATATTTTTTTTGGGGGGGTATATTTCAATCCGTGATGCCCTCCAATGTTTCACCGGGGAGTGCAAGCAACTATGGCATCGAGATCGAGGGGCATCGAAGAAATGATCAGCTCTATGGGACCTTAGATCGGTTGATCGGTAGACCAAAATCTTTCACAAATAACTTGGACTTGAACCTAATTATATCAACTATACCCTCTGGTAAACTAACATAGCTATGGAAAATCACCATTTTTAATGGGAAAACTCACTATTAATGGCCATTTTCACTAGCTACGTTAAATTACCAGAGGGTATCCCTTTCATAAACTAATTGGGCATATTGTCCTTCTGCTTAAAGCATGGCTATGGGTCACATGGAGAAGCCCATGATGTTCCAAGAGGGTCCCCCATGTACATCAGTTTACTTCCACTGTCTTCCACCTATATCATTATATCATTATATCTTATATCTATGTAGATGACTTCCCCCACAACAAAAAGGAATTCCCCGTTAGGGCCCCCAAAAATCCCCTATCCATAAAAGAAATGGATTGATTTCTGGGAAAGGCTGAAAACCATGTGATCTCCAGTTCTTTCTGCATATTCCTGTCGCATTTTCCCTTCCAAGTCTGGGACCATCGGATGTCCCAGAGCCAGGCTTTCCCTATGCGCCTCTGCCACTCCGGGTACCACCACCTCATTCTCGCTGTAGAATTGATGAAAGCGTTGTTGGAGCATTGGGTCACCTACACAATTCAGGGCTGGAACTGGAACTCTTCTTTGCATAACATCTTGGGGATTCTTGAATATTTTTTTAACTTTTAGAGTCGAGATTTGACCGATATCTCTTGGAAGGGCCAAAATTCCAGCAGCTGGCCAATAATGGAGACTTCACAATCATCATTTCCTCCTTGCCACAGCAGTTTAGCAGGGCCTGTCCCTCGAAGCACTTCTTCAATAGCTTCACCTCAGACTCCCAACAGCGAATTCCCGTCGCTTCAAACCTCACAAAATTTGAATGGTTAAGCCCCCAATAAACCCAACCGGACATCAATTGTTAAGGCTGATATTTAGTGACACACCAAAATCAATGGGTTAGTATATCCCATAGGATCCATGTATGCTATATATGGTAACATTTACCATCAATATACCCCCAATGTTAGCATATATACCATACATGGATCCTATGGGTATTATATTGTCACTGCACTATATCAGCAGTTTGTCGGTCTATTGCTGTCCCAAACTTGCCACAGACCCAAATAGGTTGGTACCTAGTTGGAGCTTGAGCCGAAGGGCAAGCGGCACCGCAGTATCTCACACAGGCTGCCAGGTCGGTGCAATCTTTGGCACCCGCGGCACTGCCTGCCGCGGCAAGTCTGGCTTAAGTGGGTTATAACTAGGAACACGGCCTTTATCTGGCCGTGGTGTTTTTGTGATCAACGGGGTGTCATGGATGATGTTTGATGTGGTCGTGCCAATAGGATTTTGGCTGATGTGATTTCAAAGGCGAAAAACC
>Ga0126342_10011496_pt1 | contig 15818 bp, 12 predicted proteins | sample Cyp1metagenome_FD_92528 | JGI IMG/M metagenome (GOLD analysis project Ga0126342, IMG submission 92528) | Coral microbial communities from Lord Howe Island, Old Settlement Bay, Australia - Cyphastrea 1 metagenome | ecosystem: Host-associated > Invertebrates > Cnidaria > Coral ... | reverse complement strand
TTTTATTGCAGAGCCAGTTTTCATTGTTTTTGTGCATTTTAAAGCCTGAGGCCTATGCACAAAAGTTAGACCGCTCTAAAACTCCTGCACAGCTTCACATAATGAATTGGCACCCCGATATTAAAACACGATGATGTGACAGATTGTTCTTTAAGATTGATGGTTATTGGGATCTAACCATTTTGAAAATGATGATTTCACCAGCAACTTTCTATGGGTGTCTGACCCTCTTAAAGAGGGGATGTGATTGAAGCCGCAATGAATACATGATGGGTATGGCATGTGCTTCCAATGTGGATGTCATTGATAAATCGGAGAAACGATGATATATTGGTGATTATATCTGGTTGGTGGTTTGTTTTTTTTCCATAATATATGGGAATAATACTCCCAACTGACCTTCATATTTTTAAGAGGGGTAGGTATACCACCAACCAGATATATACTGGACTGTTGAGCTGCTTGGTTTAGTTCTCGGGGACCCAATAATTTTGTGATCCATTTCATAGGGATACAGCAGTATGGACCAACCGCAAGAAGTCATGGGATGGCGGAATTTCTCCTGGACTCAGAACGAGATTGAATCATGAGATTGGATCATGAGATTGGAAGAAGCGTTATTGAAAGAACATGCACACCAGAGAAGTTCTATCTTGATAATTGTAAGAACTATATAGTTCTAATTGTCAGATTGTCAAGTTCTATAAAGTTTCTTCGATGACATTGGTGATATTTGTAGATTGTAGACGATTTTTTCACGCAATTGGCCCATTCAGAAAGGCCCCCAAAATCATTGGAACAAGATCCCTAGAGCAGCCATCTCGGATCGCCAGGTGTGAACAACATCCCAGGAATTGAGGAGGCTGGGGTCGGCACAAGCTTTCCCATAGCTGCCATAGCCGGTAATTTGTGACACTTCGCGCCATTGAAAATGGCCATTGATATGAAAACATTACCCACTAAAAACAGTGATTTTACATGATTTTACATAGATAGGTTTCAACATAGAGGATCAACAAAAACCCAACTTAGGGTGAACTCAGCATGGTGCCATGTTTACATCACCCCAGTCCTGCACCGTAGGTTGTATTCCACTATGTTCTGTGCATATATTATGTTAATGTTAATTTGAATAATGTCACACACACCTATAGTTAAAATAGTGATTTTCCATAGTTAACATTGTGTTACACACAACTGTACTCGATTTTCCATTAAATCCCATTCAAATCCATTATGAGTTCCATTTCACCCTATGAAGATCCATTCAAAATCACCGTTTTTTTGTGGCTTTAATTCCCGTATTTTTTTCCAATGTGGGGGTTTCCTGAAATAGGGGTACTCCCAGTTCTCATCCATTTATTAATGGTATTTTCCATGAAATAAACCATCCATTTGGTACCACCATGACTATGGAAACTATCATGTACTAATCACAATTAGTAGGGCTTCTTAACCACATTATTAGTAATTACTAACCAATCTTAGTCCCATATAGAATCTATTAACCATTATTAACCATTATTAATCCTTGGTTGGTGGTTTGGAACATGAATTTGATTGTTCCAGATGTTGGGAATGTCATAATCCCAACTGACGAACGAATATATTTTTCAGAGGGGTAGGTCAACCATCAACCAGATCCCATTATTAACCAAGTATCTTCCAGGTGAACATGTTCAAAGAGGACGGCGAGGTGTTACACTTCGCCTCCCCCAAAGTGCAAGCCTCCGTGGGTGCAAACACCTATGCACCCCGGCGTTACCACGATTTGTGGTGGATTTGAGCATCAAAAACGAAGATTTATCTAGGATGTAACCATCAAAAACGAGGATTTATCTAAGATTTATAGGAAAATGAGGAGTTGACCAGCATTTGATGGGACTGGGATTTTTGTGGCGACACAATCTTGGGATTTAATGGTTTTTTGTGGTACTCCCCCGCTTTTTTTCACCGCTGAAAAAATGACTTTCTGGAGGAGGATAGAACTCCAAGAGGCTTATGTATTGGAAAGGAAACAACATTATATAATTATATAGCATTCCCAGATGATTAAAAAGAATATTAACATAGATTAACATAGATAAACATAGATTAACATAGATTAAGTGTACATGATTCCAACAATCATATCAAGTGTATCTACTGAAAAAGATGGTGATTTGCCAGCCAGGTTTCAGATTTTTTTTGGCCGCAGGGACCGCAGGGAGTCGGATTGTCACAAGATATTTTTGGAGGTTTCCTGAAATGGGGGTACCCCTAAATCATCTAATTTAATAGATGGGATACCATATAGTGGATATATGGATTATTTATGGATTATTTATGGATTATTTATGGTTATATGGTTTATATAATCATAGATATATGGATTTTCCCTTAGAAAAACCATCCATTCGGGATATCCCCAGAAAAATGGAAACCCCCATAATTATGAAAGATGAATACGAAACTTGTCGTCGACTTTGTGCGTCCATCCCCGATGTAAACGGAATGTTGGCTGTTTTTGATACCACTAAGACAGTTCCCCGATATGCCCTGAGGGCCGTGAAGAATCCCCTGATCATGATTGGATCCACGACTATAACATGGTTTCGTTTGATATACTTGGTCTTACAGGGGATCCAATGGGGGAAGAGAATCCGATTACCCCATGTGGTCTTCTCCCACGCACCAAGGTCATTAGCGGGCACGCAGAAAACAAGAAGCTGGAGGACGAATTGAAGACATCAAGAAATGACCTCCAGAGACGTTTTGGATTGGTGGATGAGGATTCTTTTTTTGGGAGATGACCTAAAGAGACGATTTTGGCAATGTTTTTGGCAATGCTTTGAAAAAGCCTGCCCCTTCTTTTGGGGATCCTGAAGTGGACCGACATCAGAAGGGTTGAAAAGCCTAGAGTCCGGAGACAATATAGTGGGGATGATCATAATCCACTAGGGGAATTTCTATTCACCAGCCAGTATTTCATTTTCATGACTTCGCGGGTTCAGAACACTGCTGGCGCTGCTTTTATGCCAGGTGATCCCAGAATTTCTCGCCTCATTGTGTGAAAAACTGAGCCAAAAGGGATGACTCTTTCCAACTGGATGGTAACTCTTGGATCTATTGCTACGTCCCCGTTGGAAACCGTTGGTTTTACCGTTGGTTTTGCCGTTTGGCTTTCCCCTGCTTGGTCTTGGAGAGATACCCACAACGGGTTGTTGGATTGGAGCATTGGAGCCAGTTGTATGCGTTTACGATGGCACAATGGGATGAGTTAGTTTACTGAGTTAGTTTACTGGTTCTCCTTATAACATCTTACAACTGGGTATATTTCAGGGGCTACCCTCCGGGAATCAAACATGGCTGGACCATCCACCATTTATAGACCATTTTCCAAGACGATGTTCGATTGCCGTGATTGGTTGGTGGATAACTTAGCTAAATAAGCTGCTTACTAACCCACCAGTCCATACCAGTCCCATATATATGGTATATTTACCTAGACCTACACAACTGGGTGATTTTGTTCGGGCAAATGTTGGTAAATATTCCAGCACCATGGAGCATATGGGAGTTATCACAGTTCACATTCATCCCATGGCCGATCCCAGTAGCATTACAGACGCCGCTGGCTCAAGTGACGGCTGCCACCAACCCGAGCCGACGCATCTTGTGGTGGAACTGTTCCTTGGACGTTCAACAGCCAAGACGGCTGGGGGCGCACGCAAGTTACGAAGGGCAGGCTTTTTGGGGACGCTGACTACGTAGCATGTTGATGAGGAAAATCAGATGATAAACAACGGGATTGCGGGGTTGCTGCACTTTTTCACCTTTGTAAATGATGACAGAATTAGATAGAATTTGATCACGTGATGGAGTGGCAACTAGGGAAGACACTAATTGACAACAGCATCACGGGAATATCGGGCCTCTGTTCTCAGGCTCAGCAGTACCATTTTAGGCATCAAAAAACCTGGCTGAAGCAGTTATCCCAGATCTAGGCTATCGCCTTTCGCCTGGCTACATACATGTTCTGGTTGGTGGTTTCAAACATTTTTTATTTTTCCATATATTGGGAACAATCGTCCCAACTGACTAATATTTTTCAGAGGGATTGAAATCACAAACAAGTGTTTGTACATCCTCATATTTGATGGTTCGAGGCAATGTTCACTCCTTCGATCCCCGAAGATTCAGGAGCTTTGCAGCATGTTGCAGCCATTTTTGACATTTTTGAGCCCTGCTTCTGCAAGGTGACTGAGGTTCAAAATTGGACTCACATTACCACCCCTCATTACAACTGTCCCCGATACTTCACAACTGTCAAGGCTGGTCTTGGAATTTGGATCCACGTTTTATCATGTGTCCTTAAAATATGTCTAATTGTTGTTTCCATATATATATACATGTTTCCATTCATTTTCCCTCACTTTACAAATTTGCAGTGCCCCACTGCGACTGCTTCCTATGACGAAGTCCCATTCTCCATCATTCTCCTGCGCCTCGGCGCGAACAAGGCCAAGTCAAGTCGAAAGCCGGCTCAAGTCGAGGCAGCGGTTTTGACGCCCGTTTTTTGGGCGGGCGCCGGGCGCCTGGGTGCAAAGATTTGAATTTAACGATGATTTAACGAACAAGAATGGTAATCTGAGATGGATATAATATGAACTGAATTAATGGGATGTGAATGATATTAGAGGGATTTATTCCATAAACCTGGTTGTTCGTGCCCAAAAGGGTAATTCAACCGTGAAAGCGGGAAGATTTCAATTTGTGCGGTAAATCATTGGTTCATCCACCGGAAAGGGGCAGTATCCTGGACGAACAAAAATTCTTTTTTGGTAGTACCCTGAAGCAAATCCAAGGGCCAGGCGGTTGATTAGAGGGGTGACCACCAGGTTTCACAACCAATTATACATGATATATATATATATATATATATATATATGTATATATATATGTATATATATATATGTATATATTATGTACAGGATATATATATATATATACATACACACCTATTCATATATATATATTTATCATGGAAGAATTGGTATCCCAGACACGCTCAGCTTCTCGGAGATTTGCCGATCAGATTTTTTTTCGCTATGGAAGCCACGGCCCATCTGATGACTTACCTCTTTAAGATTTGTGATCTTCCATAGTTATGTGAAATGACCGGTACCAATGTACCAACAACATGATGTTTTGGTCAAAAAAACGTCTCTACTTAAAAAGATAGCCAGAAGTTGGGGAGTACCCTGGTCTTTACTTTGTTCGCATCCAAAATATCCTTCTTCTTGCTGAATGACCGGGAACATCCAATGGAACTTGCCAAACATCCCTATGTTTGCTGACTTGTAATACACTAGATTTGTTGCTTAAATCCCCAAAAATACTTTGATTGCCAGCAAAAGCAGTACTCCAACAATTTCTGCTAGATCAACCTTTGCTGGGCACATCCATTCCCAGTTTTTAGGTAGTAAGCACCTCATTGATTTCAGTACCTGAATTATTTTGCGGGAGAGTCGTCATTTTCAAGGTACCCAACGATGTCATTATCACTGGGCAGTGTGAGTAGAGATGGGCAGGAAATAGCTCAATGTTCAATGGTACATCACTGGCACAATTCACAAACACAGTCTCATTTTTGTTTGAATGAAAGTGAAAAGTGCCAAGTGCCCCAAAGAGTGTTATTAAATAAATAAATGATTTTCTTCCAACAAAATGACTCCAGCATTGGCGTAAAATTACACAAACCCCCGTAGATTTGGCGGCAGTATGTTTGGTTTCCCCATGACAATCCCACTACAATCCGATTTTAATCTGATAATTGCTCATTAAATCCCCATAAAAAGGGAGCGGTTTCCATATGATGTTTCCATTGTTATGGCCGTTTTACATCCCTTGCTTGATCCCATCATTCCTGGCATTTTGTAGGATTTCCATGGTCTTTTCCCCCCAAAGTCTTTAAAGATGGCATCAACCAACCATTTCTGGATGAATTGTGAGGACCTCGCTGCGTGAGGGGGCGACTATACCCTGTTTGATTTCAGGTGAATTATAACATCAGAAATACAGGAGGCCCCCAAGATAGCTAAGTTGCCTTATAAGTGGTTTAACTATGGTTTATGGTAGATATAACTATACGTAGTTCATAGGGTTTTTTAAAATAGCTGATAACTGGGGGGCACTGTCCTGTATAGAAATCAAAACTATACCTGAAATCAGGTATTTCACTATGCACCCAGTTTCTTTTTGTGATTTCAGTAAAATCAGATATAAAGGCCCCCCCAAAAAGATAGAACATACCTTGGAAAGCTGGAAATGATAGGGAGCTCATCCTCTCCATGGAAGTGACATGATCTTTGCATCTTTGCATCCATGGGGTACGACATGTTACGACATTTAAGGTGGATTTCCAAAGATGGCAATTGAACATCCTTCCATAAAGCAGGGGTTGAATGGGAACATCATCGAAGTTTCCATGGGTGATATTCCATAGATTCCTTTGCCACGTCTGATTACTGGTGATAATATGTGATAATCAATAATCATCAATAGTTTTATTGGTGTTCAAGGGTGAAAACATGATGATCACCCTCCAGTGATGAATTATGATGAATTATGATGAATTATGACAATGATGAGTTCTGATGAATTATGATGAATTTTGATGAACCCATGAATTATGATTATCAGATATTATCAGCCTCCAGCTGGTGAGTCTCTGGCAGCTTCACCGAAAAACTCGCGGCGGCGTCGCGAGGAGATGTTGAAACGAGCCGCGGCGGCGAGCTGCGAAGCGCCCAACCGGGCCATGAAGAGGTGGGAGGCTACTCCCAGTTCTCATCCATTTATTAATGGTATTTTCCATGAAATAAACCATCCATTGGTACCACCATGACTATGGAAACTATCATTTAATTACTGATTACTAATCCATGCTGGTTGGTGGTGACTGGAACCATGGAATTTTGAATGACTTTCCATATATTGGGAATTTCATAACCCCAACTGACGAACTCATATTTTTCAGAGGGATTGAAACCACCAACCAGTAATGGTATTTTCCATGAAATAAACCATCCATTTGGGGGTACCACCATGACTATGGGAGCTATCACTAATCACAAAAAAAGTAAGGCTTATTAACCACATGATTAACAATTACAAACCAATCTTACTCCCATATAGAATGTATTACCCTCCAGTAAATTAACATAGACCCTGGCAGATAGGGGTTGGAAGATTAGTTTTCACAAACAAAATGTTATTTTCAGGGTCTATGTTAATTTATCAGAGGGTAACCATTATTAACCATTATTAATCCCTGGTTGGTGGTTTGGAACATGAATTTTATGACTTTCCATATATTGGGAATTTCATAACCCCAACTGACGAACCAGTGATGAAATGATGCTACCCTAATAATTGGTAATACCCTCTGGTAAACGTTTACATAGCTATGGAAAATCACGATGTTTAATGGGTAAATCAACAAAATTTCTATGGCAATTTTCAATAGCTATGTAACAAATTACCAGAGGGTAAACCAGCCACAAGAAATTTTGGTACTTTGTGGTGAATAGCTGGTACCCATTAAATTGGCCTTTCCAATTGGGGCTACCCCAAAAACGCTGGCTGGTTTATATATATATATATTTTTTTTTTAATGGAAAAAGCATCTATAAAATGGATGAGACACGTGGGGTACCGATGATAATTTGTTACGGCCAGCTACTGGAGATGGCCATAGAAATACTATGACATAGTTTATTATAGCATGATTCTGGTGATTAAATGATTGAAATACTATGTTTCATAGTGATCAAACGATGATTTCTGGGCAAATTATAGTGACCTCACTGTTCTCCCTCACCCTGGAATCATGGGAATTGGATTCGGGACATCATCCCCAGCCATGGCCTCCTGGGATTTTTCATGGTGATTGTGGAGTGTTTATGGCTGGTGATGGCTGGTGAGGAAAGATGGGAGTGAATCTCGTTTAGTATATTTAGTTGGGATTCCATGGGAGTTCATGGTGCAATAAAAATTTGGGATTCCGTGGGAAATTCTGGAGGATATCATTTTTTTAAATCCCAAACGATAGCTACCCTCTGTCAATTTAACATAGCTATTGAAAATGGTGATTTATAGTTAATTTACCCATTAAAAATTGTGATTTTCCATAGCTATGTTAGTTTACCAGAGGGTAAGTTATGCCAAGTTGTTTTTTTTTTGCCTAGGTGAATTCGATGGTTTTTGGTGTGAGTGATATTGAGCTAGTTAAAGGGAAATACATCACTCGGGGGTCCACCCTGTAATACATCAACATGCTGGAATCTAAGATAATCTAAGATAACCTAAGGGCTTTGGAAGATGAAGATGTTGATTTGGCAGAGTTTTCGATTGCCTCAAACCCCTATTCTTCTTGCAAAATGGTGATGTAAGCCATAATCACAGGGATTTGCAGCCATAAAATAACTTGGTTGATGGATACTGGACTGGACATTCAACCCGCAAATGGAGGGACCAAAAAACTACAAGAACCGAGAGTTCATCAACAGAAGGGGGGTGAACCGGTGATTTCATCCAACAACCAAGCACCGAATTGGAGATTTTTTTCATTCGCTGCATGGCCATCCAGCATCCCTAGGAGAATCCGACAGAGGCTTCACAAAAAGCTGGGCCTCATGGTGTCAGGCCGCCGCCAAAAAGCCCCTTTGGGGGTTCGTAAAATTTTTTTGGGGGTACCAAATCATCCAAAATTGGAGCATTTTAGGATTGAAACCACAGATTCGGATTGCTTTTGGGGACGGGATGCCCCATTTTAGGAACCCCCCACTTAACAATACAACTTAGCTATGTAAATATATGGATGGGTTTGAAAATGGGGTATACGGTGTACCTTCTAACTATCCGTTTAAGAGGGACAATTATGACCAAGCATCAAAATTTGGGCTACCCTACTTTCAGACATATATATATATATTGTATGTATATTATGTGCATACATAGCTATTTGATGTTATTTGGATAGTTGGCCCCAGTTGATGGCTTACTGGTTGTCTGATCTGCAAGGCCTCATTGTTCACAACTCATGGGTGAAGCATTCTTGCCATTTGGATGGAAGAATGAGGAACAGATAATGTGGGTAAAACAATAATCAACAATCCCCTATCCCCCAAATCAGCATAAATAGGTGGTATGAACCATTCCCAAATGGGTAGTTTATGACATTGCTTTAGCCAAGTTACTCCCCATTTCAACACTTCTCACTCTGAGCTGATCTAATTCTCGACAACCACCACGGGACTCCGAAGCTGATTTGTTCCAAGGGCCCTAAGTCTGTAGTGTCCTTTTAGTACCCGGTGGATGGTGGGTGAAATCCACGCAAACGTTTGGGGGTTTTGGGCGAAGCAACGACACTTTCTTAGGAGTTTGCTATTTCTGTTTTTTTTTTCAACCCAAAGATTCACCAAACTCAGAGGATGTAAAGAAACAACAAGCAACTTACCAAGCCCTGCTTGGAGCCTGCCCTGCCCGTGGCTGGACTTTCCGCCATCCAGGGAACGATTTTGACAAGGCCATTGAGCGCTTTCATCTCTTGGAGGCCTCCAAAGAAGGCGCGGCAAGGCTTCCATTTGTGGCTTCAGGATGAAGCCCAAGCATCTAAAAATTATGATGATCTAAGATGGGGATTTTTGTCATACAATGTGAGGCCCCCCCAGTGATGTTTGTTGGTTAACAAAAGCCCCAGTAACTATAGTTATTTGCGTACCATAAACCATAGCGACATTGGAGTTATGTTCACCAACTGAACGCTATCGAACGGGGGGCCTCACATTGTATGAAATTCACATGATAAAAAAAATGGGGAATTAGGAGCAGGTATTATGATCTGCTTCGTGATTAGCCCAAAAAAACTGAGTATCCCATGGTATCCCTGTGATTCTTTGTGCTATTTATATATCCCCACAGGGATACCATGGGGTATCCCAGAAATCACAGAAATCACAGGGATCGATATCCCATGGTATCACTATGTAGCACTGTTTCTGTTAAATATGAAAGAATCCCCTTGGCCAGAAACAGTGACTTCAATCCCCGTGATTTTTAGTTTCTTCCAGTCGACTTGACTGCATGGCACGGAAGGAAAAGGTCGTGACAGAAAACCAGAGAACAAAGAAAACAGGAAATCACCATCGAAAAAGTGTCAAATTTGTTTTCTTCACATTGTTTGACCTGTATCTTGATCCATAATTGGGAGATATTGGGAGTATCTAAAAAACAGAATGTAGCAAATATCTGAATTATTCTGAATTGTTCTTCTGGAAGCTCAAGATTTAAATCAAAGATTTTGAACATTTTGGATACTTCACATGGACAAAGTTATGCAGCTCGGGACTGCCTCTCTTGTGCCAGGTCAAGTGTGTCAAGTGCAGGCCGGGTGGTCACCGGTTTAGGGTGATTTATCATTATCCATGGAACATGGGGATGTCATGACTATAATGGTGATTTAGTTGTACAACAGCTAAGAATGATGATAAACAAATCATGAGTTGATGGTGATTTAGATGGTGATTTAGCCATTTTTTGAAGAGATTTCCTCAGGGGAAATGAGACCTGAATCATGGGTTACGCCATGTCGAGATTACCCTTTGGTGTCATGCATTTCACATGGCGAGCTGCTGGGAAGCCGGCCCGAACGAGATCCATGGTTTCGGTGTCGGAACTCGCTGGCGAGTTTTAATCCATGTTATCCATTTTCAGGCTGGATTTCCAGCAAATCATTTTTGATACCCGGAGGCTAGCTGTCTTATTTTCCGGCGGGTAGCTACATAACTTCTTAAGAATGAAGGTGAACTAGAGCGCAAGCCTTCCATTTACGCGGAGATTTCCTGCATGTTGCTGATTTGGCCTTGATGTTGGTTGAAAAAACCCGAAAAGACCTGCTTCACGGGGAAAAGGCATGAGATTTTTTTCAGCTCGGCATTTACATCAAGATTATCAAGGTGAACATCCATGGATTGACCCAAGGATATTCGTTGAAGGACACCGCAGACCCATAGGAGACTCATGCCATGCTAGCCGCAAAGGACTTTGAAGGGAACATTTGCGGGGTAGACCACCCAAAATTGACGGAAAAAAAAATGCAAAAAATATGAACTGTATACGGTCTACTGTACAACGATTTACCCCAAATATGTACATTGAAACATACTACACGGAGTAAACATCAGCAACTTTTTTCTTGTGTGTCCGTAGACATGTGTATCTAATACATATACAATAAGACCCCAATCAATATCCCAGCAATGGATTGCATTTCCTGCAATTCTATAGAATTACTGCAAATAAAATGAATCGATAGATGACCATGTATGGATGTGAATATATATATATAATGTATGATATATGACTGTAACAGATTCATAGCCTAACGAATTCACATCTTTACACATGTTAACTGTTAATTACTTGGAAATCTTTGCCATTACTATACCTCAGCTTTACACACTGCCTTTAGAAAGAGAAAACCCATACGCTAAAAATATACGGTATATATATATATTTACATTACATTTCATGATTTCTTTTCGGGAAAAGGTGGGCACGCATTTTTCAAAACAGAAATTTGTGATTCCAATCCGAAAAAAAGATCCAGCAACGAAAAGTGGGCCATGGAACTCCCCAACATTCCCCATAAAAACCTGCACTAGTTGGGACTGGGAGTTCTGGTCGTGATTGCTACGTGGCAGGACGATGGGGACGATGGGCGCTTCGCTTGGGAGGGTGCCTGGCCTCTGTGTGCCGTCCAGGCTGGAGATTCAACAGCGCACATGGACATGGTGGTCATATTTTGTAGATCTGTAATGCAATATCTGTAATTCAGTTATTACATGATATATATATATATATATATGCTTATATATGTGTACACATATTTTTATATGACGAAATAGAATGAATCGTAATAATATATATATATATATAATTATATATACATATGTTGATACAACAGAATATATATACACCAGAAAGATCCAATATACCTAGCCCTGCCTCTTGAAGAGGGTTTCAAAAAATCCTTTCGTTTGGGGTGTTGGAGACACTTGGGATATGCTCCGAAGGAACATCTTAGAAATCAGACATGGTGGCGCGGCATTTCAGACGATGATGAGCTTTGCGGACGAAGCAGGGCCAAATTTTCGAGCAGAGCATTGACGGCAGCACCTTGCGCAGATCACTGATTGAAGATGTTGTGGGAACGAACTCTATGATGTCGCGGTTCCAAAGGGCGGTAGTGGTTGTGGTAGTGGTAGAGTGCGATGCTTCAGATTGGTGAACTGAGTTGTTTGTTCCACTTGGTTTGAGTCCCAACCGGCAAAATCTGGGGGATTTGGGACCATAGCGCCGGAGATGCGAAACCTGCAGAACAAGATTCAACCCTACCTGTGATAACCCCAATTGACAAATGTCTTCAAATTAGCTTCAAACCAAACACCACTAATTAGTACAGTTGGATGGGTTTGAAATGGTTTGAAGAAGAAGCAACAAACCAACTACCACCTGTAAATCCAGTGGTTCATAGCCACCGATGGTTTCCCCAGATTCCGTAGTCTCGGTAGTTTGTTCATGTTCGTTCCACCAAATCATCTTCCAAAATGATGGGGGGCATATGTGTATCATACATATCTCTGCATATATATATATATGTATGTATATGGATGGTCACCCCACCAGGGCCTACCTTGAGCATTTTTCGGTGGTATTTGCAGTAAACAAGCCTCTTGTTTTGTTGTTCATCTTTTCGTTTTATTTATACACAGCCAGTCAAGTACAGTACCTCTTGGCTCTTGCTCCATTTCTTTTGCAATTCCTAAATAACAAATGCACAGACTGCACTTTTAAGCACATATTTTCCACCCAAAAATTACGTACTAAACATTACCATAAACCCATAAGGTCATGTTTTTATTCAGAAGTTCTTGGATATAATCTAGTTCCATGCAATTCCCATGCAATTCCCATGCAATTCCCATGCAGGATCATAGTTACTGTGTAAGAGTCACCTTGTGAATGATATCTGTTATCTGCTGGAGACATTGAAGGCAATTAAGGAAATGCATCAGAGTCATAAGGCAAAGGATCACAATTCAGGAATAAACATTTTGATATATATATTTGCACCCTAGTAGCATTGAAATAGTTGCATAAACCTGTCCACCAAACCTTGCAAAATACAACATGGTTTGTTCTAAAAGATGCAGGGTATCTATAAAAGAAGTACAGTCTTCCTTTGAAGGGTAAATATGTTTGTAAAATGTGTAGCATGAGTTTAAAGTAATCATTCCTGCTCTAAAATTTAATCTTTAATATAACAATGAACGGTCCCCTGCTTGCAAAAAAGCATTGTTCATTCATTGGCGGTTTTCCTTTGAGATAATTCAGTGCAATGGTTTTTCAACAATCAATACCCCTACAAACTATGGAAGAATCCTCTAAAGGACCTTTTTAAAAAGTATAATCTTCTTTCACACGGTACAGTATCCCTTTAAACAAGCAATATTTCTGTACCATATGTTTCGTGTTTTCAAATTTGCAGCCACCTTTTTTGAGATGCAATATCCAATGCACCAACGCACTATACCTTGAACTGGTCCTGTAAAGATGACTATTGAAAACAAACGGCAAGTATCCTACAAGACAGAATAATATTCTCTTCAAGAAGCCATGTTCCTGCAACAATATAAGATATTTTTCTTGACACATGTAATATTCCTGTTCAAAAGTTTCAGTCTTCCTTCTTTAATGTTGTTTTGAAGCACCAGCTCTTTCTCTAAAGGATCTATTTCATTTATTTTTATAATATTAAAGAACTGTGCGCTCTTCCTAATAAGTTGGTTGAACGTGTTTGAACCATTTTGCAGAGGGTATTTCCCAAAATCATGACCACTTGTTCGCAATAGTAGTTCCGAGTGTCAGAAGTATAGCCATACACATAATATATTCAAATTCTTGGCTCACCACATCCCCACACCAGAAGGAACAAGACTATCAATATTAACAGGGTGACCTGTTTTGGGTTGGGGGGGAAGAACCACCCAAGAAAAAACTAGGAGACCTACTTTCAAAAAAACAACAAATACTAAGTTTTAGGAGACTTGCTTTGAGGGTAGTACTGTAGGTGTTTTAGGAGACCTACTTTGGGGTTGGGGGATAGTGGGTAGGTCCTCAAATTCATGTGTTTCTTTTGGTTTTTGACGTTCCCAACAATTCCTAAATAGGCTTACTTTTTAAAAAAGTGTTCTTTTGTGTGTAGCAAATAGCAGATGGTTGCTATCTGCCAAACAAAAACAATGCATTGGAGAGCCTTCTCCCCTTCCCCCATCCCAAAGTAGGTCTCCCAAAATTTTGTTTTGTTTTTTTACTATTATGTTTTGTTTTTTGTTTTTGTTCAAGGATTTGATCCCTGGAATTAATCCAGATTAATCCAGATTAACCCAAGCCAAATCTGATTCACCTGGCCTCTAAGGCATCATATGTCTATCAAATGCATCATCCTTCACACACCATAATCAAAAAAGTATTGTATGCTAAACATGCGCAGGTATTCCTTGGGGGTGTGCAATTTTCCTTTTAGGTGTGTGGCCTTTGGGAATGTACAATTCTCCTTGTGGTGAGTGAAGCCTTCCCTTCAAATAAATGGTGTTACCTTCGAACGTAAAGGACAGCTGAGCTTCTTTGAGAGGAGTACTACATCTTTAAAGGATACACTGCATATTCTGAAACAATATTGTTTCTGTTGCTTAACAAGGTTGCAGCTTTAGGTTAATTAAGTATTCAATCTTTGAAGAATACAGCATCTGTTGGAGGGAATGTTACCATGATAAAGAAAGAACACATGAATGCGGAACATTAAAACACAGTACACTTTGTAGAGGGCTGTTTTATTTTTTAAAAGGATTCCAACCTTCATAAGGATATTTCTTCTTGGAAAAACACTGCGCATTTTTGAGAATTTCTGAGTTTTCTTCCTGTATCCTTTGGAAATTTAACCGTGCTATTTGATCATATTGTGATGTGATGTTCATAAAGAGGAAACCTGATCCAGAGAAAAACAAAAAAAACTTTCATGTGCAAAATGGATTACTTCATGACAATGGTCGATATAGGTTTCAAAATGTAGCCAAATCCAAGAAGAAAACACACCTTGGAAAGCAAAATACATCCAGTAGAATGCTTTGACAGACAATGCAAGATTGCAGTGGAGAAGTTCAAGTCATGTAGTTCCCAGGCAGAATATTTATCATTTCTTTTGTGTGGCGAAATTAATTTACAACTAGAAATATATTGTTTTGAAGTCGGGGAAGACACTATTCTAGTGTTTCCATGTGATTGTGTTGCAGTACTACATCCCAATGAAAAAAGTGAAGCATTTTTTGAACAACATACCCCTAATTCACCCTCGGAGTCTACATACGTATGTATAATATATATATATTTACAGTATATGTATATATATATATATATTAAATGCATTATACATGTACATATACATCCCGCCGGAAGCGTTACCGGCGCGAGAAAATGATCAAAATTACGACGCCCTCACAGCGAGAAGCCAGATTTGAGCATTCGAAACCTATCAAAAAAAAGCTCCGTCTACTTTTGGAATGACAACCCTTCCATCACTTCAGCCTCATAAAGGGCAACCGCAACTTTTTCTCACATTTTCTTCAACGCGTCAGCGGTGGCTTCCATCAGGTTTTCCCTGTGCACTCCCACCGCCACTGGAAAGAGCGCATGCATTTCCATATTTGAGGATT
>Ga0126342_10011495_pt1 | contig 15819 bp, 19 predicted proteins | sample Cyp1metagenome_FD_92528 | JGI IMG/M metagenome (GOLD analysis project Ga0126342, IMG submission 92528) | Coral microbial communities from Lord Howe Island, Old Settlement Bay, Australia - Cyphastrea 1 metagenome | ecosystem: Host-associated > Invertebrates > Cnidaria > Coral ... | reverse complement strand
CGAGTGACTTAGGACTTGTGAAAGATACCCCGGTGTGGCCAAGTCCTATCTCATCATGCGTCGGACCCCCCCTGGACAAGTCCCAACTCATCAGGTGTCCGATGAGATTAGAAACTATGTTTGTTTTTTTTTAGTGCGGCATGGACCACTCGTAAAACCATGATGACATAGTTATATATATATGTATATACTGTAAAATATTCTCATCTAAATTGCCATTGTTCTCTGCTGTTTTGACAATCCAGAGTGCAATCTAAGTTGAAGTCAAACCAATTCCAAGTTGAAGTCAGGCCAAACATTTTTTTTCTTGTTGATTCGGTCCAACCTATGAATGTTAGTGGATTTTCGCACCGTGTTGAATTTTTTGACATGTAGATATATGATTGGGATTTGGTATGCCATATCTGACATCATTGTACAGTAATATACCGATGATTTATTAAATCCCAAAGATTCCCTATGAATTTCCCATCGCTCGTCCCAGGCCGCCAGCCGTGCGCAAAGCGAGCTGACGGCACATCTCGAAGCAGCAACGGCGTCACGACGGCAGAAGGCCCAGGAGAGCCTGGAGGCGCGGATGGGTCGATCATCCATAGATCGGCTGATCCGTCCATATTTATCATATTTGGGGATATTGTATGATATTGTATGATCATATTAATTCATATGTTAATATATTATGTTTGATGTACTAACTAATTCTAGATATCTATCATTGTCTATGTATCAATATATATATATATATAATATGCATGTCATATATATGTTGATGAGGGTCACAAAGAAGGAACAAATCAAACACACATGTACCATTAAAACATGTATGAAAGAGATGAAACGTAAGGGATTCAAGCAGGAAACAGGCCGAGAAAAACTGGATGAAATTGTTTGCGATTGGAATTTTCATCTTGCAACCCAGGGCAAGGTGGGGATTTCTTGACACAGTGGCCCCTGCTTGGATGGCAGGGTCTCCTCCCCGCCCTTTGCCCATCCTGGGTCGAAGGCCTTGCGTCCCTTGCAGATGGCCTTGGAAGAAGAGGAAGCGAGGGCTCTGCGCGCCTGCAATGCGGCTGAGGAGGCAAGACGTGCGCGACATCTCGGAAGTTCAAAAGGATAGTTGATGGATGTGATTAATGGGTATTACTATGGCAATAACACTCATAAGTTAAGATATAACTTGATATATAACTATATAACCCCTAAGTTGATCATCATTTTACCATCATTTTACCATATTTTACCCATGAAATTCACCATAAAATGATCACCCAGAGAGGATACACCCTGACCTCCGCTTCGAGGCCGAGCGGATCTTCCACCAGGAAAGCCTCGCGTCGTTCTCCGCGGCAGAGGCCGCGGAACGGCAGCTGCGCACGCGCTGCGTGGGGTGGCAAGAGGAGGTGGCCAACCGTGGAGGATTTTTGAGGTTTTTTTGAGGAGTTGAATAGTTGAAGTTGAACTTGTTCTTTTTCGTGGATTTTGATGAGGTGGCTATAGTTGCTGGTTTGGATGATTTTGGATGGTTGGTTTGGGTTGGCGGGGTGGTTGAGTGGTGTTGAACTGGCATCCATTGAATCTGTTGACTCGCTTATTCCTCAGCAACTGACACGACGACCCTGCCATGAGTGGGGTTCAGGGTCAAATCGTTCATTTTTCTGAGGATAAACTCCATCTTTTTGCTGATTTCCGGGGCCAAGCTGGGGCCAGGTGCTGGAAGCCAAGACAGCGGCCCAGCAAAAAACGGGACAAGAGGAAGAGCGATGCAGAGGAGAGCAGGAGGCTGTGCGAGGCCTCAGAAGCAAAAAGCCCCATGATTTCTAGGGGGTTTTAACATTAAAACCATGGTGATTTGATTGATACTTCTGAATGCAAGTGATGCTTTACTTGACATATAACCTGCTCCTTACAATATATATATATATACATTTATTATAGGGGATTGTCATGATCCATGAACTGGGAATCCCCATAGAAGCACCAGGTGTGTTGGACTCCAATGCTATGGAGAAAGTTTGGAGCAGGTTAGTTTCCAAACTCAGATGCTCTGCGAAAATTAGGGGAATGGTAAATGATGCTTAACTAGCTATAACTACCATCTGGTTATTTAACATAGCCATGGAAAATGGCTCATTTATAGATGGTTTACCTATTAAAAATGGAGATTTTCCATGGCTATGTTAAATAACCAGATGGTAACTCCTCATTAAATCCCATGAGGTGTCCAAATCCACGTTAGATCCCCATAAAACCCCCAGTAAATCCGTCAGCTCCTAGGCGCGCTGCGCGGCCGAGCGTCGCAGCCGGGCGTGCTGGGAAGAGATTGCGGCGGAGAATTTGGAGGCGGTGATTTTTCGAGGATTTCATGGGGATCGAAGCATCTTGAAGCCACAAAAATGGGGGATTTCACATGATTTCACATGATTTAAGCACCAAACATGGGGATGAAAAAATCAGAATTGAAGCAACTTAAACAACTGGGCATTTTTCAGCAACTTTTCAGTGGGGCCATCTGTCGGCAAAGCCGAAAAAAATCCCCAAGTCGTGGGATTTGCCGAGCCCTTCGATGCTCGGCTTATCTCGGCTTCCTAGGCAGCGCAAATGATGGAGGCCATCCATGGACAAGAGGAATTTCTCAGCAACCAAGCCCAGGCCCATGGATCCCATGGTTTGCTGGTGAAAAACTCATGAAAACTCTTCAGGTCCAAGGCATGTGAACCCACATGGCAGATGGGACGTGGATTCAAGATCATTGAACTTTCCACAACAAGATACATTGTAGTCTATGATGTATATCTTTGTATATATATATATATGTATACATATATATATATAATTCTGGTCTATGAGCCCAGGCTTGGCCAGGCGCCTATTTTCATCTATTTTCACCATAACACCATGTCTTTAGATTTCTTTAGATCATCCATCCCCCGGAGAGCCAGGACTTGATGGACCTTGCTGCCCGGAGCGAGGTGGCCGCACGGAGATTGCGAGAGGATGAGCTCATGGAGGCCGGAAACTGCTGGAAAGCCATGGAGCCTGGAAAAAAAGCACGAGAAAATCCAGCGGATTTTGGGCGGACTTTTGCCTTTTCTTGGATGATTCTTGGCAATGTTTGGATGTTTTTTTCTGGTGATTTTGAGGGAACACAGAATCTTGGGGAGACGGAAACTGACAGATCTGGTTTGGGGGAATGGAATTTTGAGATTTCATGGAATTGCAAGAGGAACCAATAGAATTGGGAATAGAAGCAGCAAGGAAGTATGGTGGGTAATTAGCAAACAGCAAGCAGTGTGGGTGTACAAGTAACCAGGCAGTAAATTCTGACCTGGGGCCTGTGGTTGCGCGGTGTTGCACAGGAGAGTGCGGCTCAGGGTGTCCGAGAAGCTGTGTTGGAGGTTGGATTAGCTTGGAATTCCTGGAATGGGTTGGGGTAGGGAAATTATATAATATAATATAATAATATATATATGTACATATATATATAAATATGATTACATCAGCTGATTGGGGTGGTTGTTCGATTTTTTGGTTTCCACCAACGTTTCGAGATTTCGAGATTTCACGCGCGCCATGGCTGTCCCATCATCCCATCACGTCACCAGGTGGAAGCCGCAATGCATCAGCTGCTGCGGGAGTGTCGCCTTCAAGAAACCAACCTCCTGGCTGAGAATCGCTGGAAGGAGGCTCAGTTTTTCAGCTTTCGGAACAGCGGGGAAGACTTGGAGGTTTAAATATCAAACAATGAGGATTTACTATGAGGATTTACTATGATTTACTGATATTGAAATATATTGAAATATATTGTAGATAGGTGGATTTTTAGCAACTCAAAAAACAGACGGGGGCACAGTTATAAGGGCACCATGAACAGAGGTAATCCCCTGGAAGTTTCTCCTTCGATCAGTGGATCTCCATGAAAAATCCCATGGAAAAATCCCACGCTTGGGACCTTGGGATTCCCCGTTCTTGGATTGAAAAAAACCCAATTAATTAATATTTGAAGGCTAGAAAATAATCCCTGGATTGATCAAGCAACCAGGGTTTTTTTGAACTGAGTCAAGACCACATGTGATGCTTTTGCAGTGAACATCTATTTGCTGTCGAGATGACATCATGGGGGTTTGTCAGCAGGGGTAAACTGCACATTCCTGTGATTAATCATCATGTTCCCTCTCAACCCGGCCATATCTTGGGGTCTGAACAGGTCTAAACACACCATGTTCAGACTCACCCAACTTGGAAATTGTCGATATGGCTATGGATCAAACCCTTCAACTGCCATTTTCTCAAATGGAGCATCCAACAAAACCCTATCAGGTGGAGATTCAAGAGGCCGAGGCACTGGCACATCGGGTGATTGTAAGGAATCCCATTCATGCTGGTGGGATGACATGGGATGACCATATATTCCCCATTGATCCCATGTGATTTGACCATGGCACCCTTTGGGTGCCAAGAACAAGGACCCTAGTCACATCCCCACTTTTTTGTGGTTCTGTTTGTCTCGATTGGATTGGTTGAAGGGAAAATCCGCCGGATCCCAGATGGAAAAAACAACACTTGGTTTCCTGAGTTTATTGCAAAACTGCCCTGAAATCATCTGATTCCACTTAGAAGTCCCTCCGCGCAGGCGGCCCAGTTGCTTCTTGCAGAGAGTCGCCGGGAAGATGCTGAAGTCCGGGCGGTGCGCCCGGACAGATCAGTCCAGGGCGAACGTTCACACCCAAGAATCACCACGAAGGGTTGTTAACCTACCAGTTGTGGGTACATCTCCATTTTTCCTTCTCGAACCTCAGACCCGGGGACCCGCACATTTTTTTCATTTTTGTTGAAACCATCCAATTTGATCTCCCAATAATTCCAAGTAAGAAATACATTGAAATATGCTAAATCATCCTGGAATCGACATAGATAGATTATCCTGGTCTGTCTGAAAAATCTTGTCGACCTAAATTCATTGATTTATCATCACTTTCCCTAGTAAGAATGCAACTTTTTGGGTACCTCCAAGTTTCAGACACACTCATCTCCGTTATTGGGTTATTGGTTAAAACATCTTAACCACCTATTTTTATTTTAAAATTCGCAATTTGGCTAGTGATTTTCCATAAAGTACATTCTTCCATCTATTTTCAGATGATTTCCCTGTTGCAAATCGCCATCTCCCCATTTTGGAACAGGAGAGAGCCTCTCAGCGTTGCAACGCAGCGGTTGAGCCAGGGCCGCCAAGATTGCCTCCGATGCTGGGTGGTGATGATACTTAGAAGGGGGTCCATAGGTTTCAGTTGGTTTATAACAGTATAGTATAGGCATATATGGCCACAAAGTATGTGGTACACCCAAGAATAAACTATCCCCAGTTTTATTTTACCAGGAATGGGGGGTTATTTTCGGGTTTACCCATTTCTGCAACTACTGGTAGTGTTTTATGGTAGATGTATCATGTAAATGTGCCTCTTCTGGGTGGAATTGCCTGTGTAATGGCATTGATATGGGTCAAAGTCGAGCAGAAGAAATAGGAGGGCAGTGTCAGACGTGGCCGAAATCCGCATCACAACCTTTAAAACTACCTCATACAATTGGGAGAAGGTATCAACAACTGCAAAAAAACAACATCGTTTGGTGAATTCATTTCAAGAAATCAATAAACAACAGCACTTCACCACAAGCCAAGACCAAACAGCGTCAAACGATGAGGTCAACGACCGCGACGAAGCGTGACTACCAGCTGGAGATTGATGAGATGCAAAAGGAAGGCGAAAAGAAGGACAGTCTGGGCAGACTCGGCTTGGCTTTTGACTCAACATGAGCAGCTGCACACCACACCCCTGTTATCTCCTGTTGATGGTGATTTCATGGTGATTTAACCATCATTCAAAGAAGTTTTAAGTATCAAAAGAAAGATGGGGATATAGTATGAGATAGTATGATGTAGTGATATAGTTCAGAAATGATGGTTGATGGATGATTATGGGGTTGTATAACTATCCAATACTTATTCGGGATGATCACAATCTATGAACTGGCAAATCCTGCTAGCCAGGATCAGCAACACGACACAGGGCTTCGACCCACAGGGGAAGCCATTGGCATCACTTTGCTAAGTACGAAAAATCATGTCCCTGTTAGTTCGCGAATCTCAAGCACATTCAAGCACGTTTGTATGTGTGAAGAGCAAGCTGTGATGCCGGAAAAAAATCCCAGCATATTTCGGGGGATGAAACATGCACATCCATCATAGCGCCTCAGTTAATTTGATGTCATTTTTTTCAAGGCTTTCCACTGCAGAATCTCATAGAATCTCGATGAGTTGTCACCATTCTTTGTCCGTTGTTCTGGATGGATGCCCATGGCAGGAATTCAATTTCCATATTATGTATACATAATTATAGTTATTGTTGGTTGGTTAATAGAGATAATATAGAGATAATATATATATATAGAGATAAAAGGACAATTTCTATCTCAAGAGAATTCCCCACGCCGAAAAATGACTATACTGACCAGTACTGACCACTATGTATAGTTATATATTACGTTTGATATTCCTACTGTATCATAGTTAATTAGAAAGATCCCCTTGTTGTTGGTTGAATCTTGCCCCCAGCTTGATCACTCCAATTGGGGCATTGTTCAAATTAAATGGGAAGCAACACATCCCAAAGGAATTGGTTTCCCCATTTCGATTATTTTGGATGAGTTTTGGGTGCATCCATTTTAAGAAATCCTGAGATGGAACCCATAGTACAAAGACTCCAATATTTGTCTGTCTGAAAGTTGGGGTATTCCAGAATCAAGAAATACTTTTTCCAAGCTGTTCATATCTTCAGACACATCCACATCCATTAATTTCTTGGTAAACATCATGTTTTTTGATGCTTAATCAATTATATAATCTCCATTAAAATATTCGTATTTTTCATGGTTAATCCCAATTATTTTCAATCAGTTCATCCCTATAGACGTATACACATTTTCCCAAGATCAATTTCCCTCCATTTTTCTGAAGGATATTTCCCATATTTTCCCCAATATTTAATTTCCCAATATTAATTTTCCAATATTTCCTATACGGGGTTTCCTAAAATAGGGGTAGCCCTAAATCATTTCATCGGATTTTCCATTATAAACCATCAATTTTGGAGTAGCTCCATTTATGGAAACCTCCAACTCGTTCTTAGTACTTCTCTTACTGGTGCTTAGCAGGGAATTAGGGAATGATATAATCACTAGTAATAATCATCCCATTCACCCATTGTAAGTTCTTCCTTGCGGAAAAGTTCCAGGAAGCCTCGGCGTTGCAGAAGCTGCTTGGAGCCGAAAAGTCCCTGGCCACGGCCCTCTATTGGCTTGGGAGCCTATGATGGAGAGGAGATGACCATGTTGCGGCGTTGCCATGGTAAAGCCAATCATATACATGTGCATACATTACGAATATATATATATAAGTATATATATATAAGTATATATATATAAGTGTATATATATATAATATATAAACATAAAAGTACATACATATATATATATATACAATAATAATGATAATGATAATAGTAATGATAACAATAATAATAGTAATAATAATAACAATAATAATAATGATAATAATATATATATATATATATGCATATGATATGTATGTATATTTACACACGTGTCTATACATACATATATATATATACATACATAATACATTATATGTAGTGACAGTAAATCATACATCATTTTTGGCGATTTGGAGGTTTCATCAGCTACGCAACTAATTGTGAGCTTGAAACAAAAACAATTGAAGCCAATTTGTGAATCGCCCCAATCTCAACTTGGGGATCTTAAAAGCCTTTGAAGGTTACCATGGAACATCTGTTGATAGATATATAGATAGGGGATCATCAATGATAAAAAGACATGCCATCATTTTGTGACGACTGAGCCCACAACCGGTTCGAAACTCACTTGGCGATGAGGTGTGGCAAGCAATCTCAGATTGGCCTCAAGATGTTTACGGTCCACGCGCCATGTTTCAGCCAGACCTTGGTTCATGGGAAAATCCATCCAGAAATGGAAGGGATTTTCCATTGGTAAGGGCGAAGTGACATAGACTGTAGGCTCAAGCCACAAAAAAATGATTTAAATGTCTAATCGCGATCTGGTTTGAGGTGCCGGTCTATAGATTTATATACTATACTGAACATGTATGTATATATACCCTGTGGTTATTTAACATAGCCATGGTATAGATGGCCCATAGAAATAGATGGTTTACCTGGGTTTCCCTATTAAAAATGGTGATTTTCCATGGCTATGTTGAATAACCAGATGGTAAGTATATATGGGCATATGGGGGTTGCCTAAGTCATGGGGGTACAACCAAATCTTCCAGGCCGAAGAGATGTCTTCGCGCGTGCAGGCTGGGCCGTTGGCCGTTGTTTTCTTTTTGGGCGCGTGGGAAGATTGAAAAAAGGATGATTTAATGGGATTTCATAGGGATAGAATCACCAAACATTATATCATTGGATTGATTAAGGACGAAAACAAAGAGGAAAACCTCCGCATGTCATGGGGAAACCCGTGGTTTGCTGTAGATTTTCCCATCAATCCATTGATTGCAACGATCTTTGAAACGAATCCCCTGGTGATTTGAAGGTGCTCTAAGTGATCCACTTTCCGGTGCTCTAAGTGATCCGTTAACCTGATTTGAAGGGGTCCAGGCTAGACAGGAAACCGGAGATGTAGGAAAGATAGAAAAAGGTATGGACATCCATGGGGAAAGCCGACCTACTTTCATGGTGGATGTTCCATGTTTTTTGTATGATTTTGTATGCTTACTGGAGGGTACCCTCTCGGAATTTGACATAGCGAACTGGAAAATCACAAAAAATTGATAGGTAAATCATCGAAGTAAATGGGCCATCTATACCATCACATACCATAGCTATGTTAGTTTACTGGAGGGCATTATCCCCATCAATCCTCGTGTAAAAAAAATCGCATAAATTCCCATGGCTTATCTTTTCTTATGGCTTACTGTAACCAATTGGGATATCCCCATTTATATATAGCCATTACATAGTATCCGAAGCATTATATCTATATAACTATACCCCATTGGTAGTCGTCATTTAGTATCCCAATCACATCCCATAAAGAAGTCATTGTATAGCCATGATATAGTCATTAGAAAGTCCATATACTGTATATATATTATATATATATGTATATGTATATATAGTCATGATATAGCCATTATATGGCCATGATATACTCATTTTCTCGTTTTTTTTTCGTAGGGAAACTGCACTTTTTTTTCCATTGCCCGTTGCGAGGTGGATGCCGTGGACAGGCGAAAAAATGCGACGAATTTTTGGGATAAATTGACCCTTTTCTATCTTCTTTGGGGGTTATGTATATATAATTATATCATAAATCATATACATAATCTTTGGGATAATTATGATTATGTATAATTATATACATATATATATATATACACATACATACTAGTGAATCATGATGTTTGCATATGTTTGCCATGTTTGGGGATGAACATCCATTACTACTAGCTAGTTTGGTGTAAATCACAGGATACTCTGTTACGAGACGCCGCTTTTTCTTATGTGGGGCCATTCTTATGTCAACAATTAAATCACGACTCATTTGTGGAATTTCGGGTTTGTAGCTGATTTTCAGACAAACCCAAGTTGACAAACAGTCATCAGTCTTCAAGGGCTCAAAGTTTCATCAAGCTACCAGATCCAGGACGTCCTAAGCGAGGTTAGGGTTCAGTTCCGGGTTGAACTACCCACATAGATGACCAGGTGCCATTGGCCACGCTTTTGGTTCCTTCGCAAGCTTTGGGCAACTCAAATCTAGTGTCAAGTTGTTGAATTGAAGATGTGGAAGAAGATTCTAAGATGCATCTATTATATATTAAATCATATTAAATCCCCATTGTTGATGCTCAGTCAGGTCATCTATTATATGTAGGGTTTGTGGCTGGTTGCATCCATTGGAAATCCAGCCGTCTGGCGAAATCCGGTGATCGCTGGAGGATTTCTGTCGATGGCGAGTGAAGCCCATGGCGCGTTTCCGGCTGGAAGAGATGGGTCACCCTCGCACTTGGAAAAGGAAATTCGATGATCTCCAGGCTCGATTTCAATTTCAGACAGGTTTTGACTGGCATGCACAAAGGTTTGTTTTTTTGCCAGAATGATTTAGATACCTCGAACATGTTACATCATGCACATCATGTTGCAGGATATGAATACACAGGTTTCCAATGGTTTCCACATGTTGCCAAGACCCATTCCATGAATTTCAACTGCTGGGGAGGGCCGTCGATGTGGGCAGAATTCGGGGCCATCCACGGCGTGCCGTGGATGGAAGCTGCGACACAGAGGTGTCACATACTGCAAGGCGATCTTGCGCCGTGCGCAATGGATGACATTTTTTTGTTTTAAAGGAGCATTCGAAACCAGGACTTTTACTTCCAAAGAACATATAAATATATACGCAATTTTATTTCAAACCAAAGCAATTCTGGGAATGACAGGGAAAATCAAACAATCAGCTTAAGGCACAGACAACATCGGACATGACTAAAGATGCCATCTGACCTGCTTGTTTGGATTTATACCATGTGTGTTTCATCGTTTCGTGGTATCGCAAGTCGTTTTTTCTCTCCGCATTGGGCACCTGACTCAGTGCAGATGCTCGAGTAGTAGCTGGAAAACATACAATTAATAACCACCTTTAAAGTTTTCCGTTTACCGCCGTTTGCACGGGTCTGTCCAAGAATGGACAATTCTCATGGGAAAAGGGTGAACACACATGATACCCTGTGGCAATCAAACATGGTTTGCTGGAATATCCAAAATTCCAAATCATTTTCCCCAATAAAGCCTCCATCTATGATTTTCCCATTGCTATGGGTTGATGACCGAAGGGAGAACCACGGTAAACCTGATGGAAAATTGTCATGGGAAAATGGCGAAAAACAATGAGAAACACGGATAAACCATGATCCACCATGCTAAATCATTGGATTTTAATATGTGTATTTTATCCCCTCAGTTTTGAGAGAAACACCAATGTTTGCGCAAACATATGGTCGCCTCGTCGTCTGTTTGGCGTGTATTGATATTGGTAAATGACTTACATGACATTGTTCAAGTAGCCACGTTCATAAGCGACTGAAAGATAGGGGCTTCTGGGGGTTCATGTGAATTTCCTGCTGGGAACTGCAACGAAACTCAAGAAATCAGTGGCACAGAGAAGGGATGCCAGCGTCGAGGAATACCATTAATTACCATTCATTACGCTCCCTTTCTTGGCAACACATTCTCAACAGATGCTCGACCAGTATCACATCAATGGAACATGGCTCTCATGCTTTTTGGGTTCACATTTTGTGGCACCTGGTCCAGCTGTCAACATCCAGGAAAGATATACTCATACTTGTAGATTACTCAATATTTCATGCTTGAGAAACATAACTTTGCCAATGGAATTTGTTCCTTTTGATATTCTGGGGCATCTCATTTTTTTGGACAAATCCATATTATGGTTTCTTCGTCCGGATCATGCTTGTTATGTATTGTTATGCAATATCACCGGATTAGTTTCATGCATCTTAATTCGTTAGTGTTTGTGACTAAAAACACAGGGCAGGATTGTTGGCTAGAGTTGGCTATCCACAACTCTGCATTTGCGCCGGGGCTGCAGCTGCACGACATGCTATAGTGAAGTCTCGCCAGGGATGTAGCAGTTTGAACAGCCGTGTAAAGCCCAAACTACTGCTTGTTGATGGTTGAGTATGTTTCATTAGGGTGGCAGCCTACGTATCACTTAGATAGGGACTACTGCAACTCATGCTGGGAGTCCCCCTAAGCCAGGCCCCATTTATTCATTTGTCATGGCACAGCTTTATTCAGAAGAAGTCAACGTTTGGCACCGCGCCGCGCCACAAATCACAGCCATGGACTCATCGGATGTTGGCGTCTCAGATGGCCACAGCAGGTGGCCCTTCAGCATTTTTTTGGGGAATGCTCTTTGACCTTAAATTACCATGCATGTCACATGATGCTGGATTTCATATACAGTATTGTATATGTATTGTCATGTATTGTCTGGTTTTCCATTTCAAGCATGGATAAGTAGTTTCCCCACCTGACCAGCATGATACTGGAATGGTCTTCAAGAGAAACGTAGCATTCCTTGGTATGCGGTATGCAGGCAGCAAGCAAGCTCATGCAGCCGCACTGAAAACTCTAGGCAGTTTTTTTTCTACTCATAACATTCCTAGGCCACCGTTGTTTTCTTCCTGACTTCAAGAGATTGCAAGGGTAGATGTCCCATCTCTACTCCATGCACACAGCTGAGGACGAGAAACCCGTTGGCTATTTGGATGGGCACTCCCCAGAGGCCTCGAGCAGATCTGCGTCTTATCCGACAGATTTTCACCAGAGAAAAATTGGGCATAGGTGGGGGATAACAACCATCCGAATCTGCGGACAGATGGGGGTAAAACCATTTTTTAAACCATAGACATCTTGGGAGATCCAATTCATGATCGAGAATGAACTCCCGGAGAAAAACCTCTGGAGTCCGAACATTTTGATGGGAAAAATATGGAAAAATGACCTGGTAGCCGGATCCTTGTTCCTGGCAGGCGATCAACATTGTCAGCACCCTGCTGATTCTTGGTCTGGGTCCTCCAGTCCTCGATATCTTTGAACATCTTTGAACATCAAAACCCTGATGGGATTGAACCCCGCGGCCAATCCACGGGTGTAGGAGCGAAGTCACAATGGTTCGATTGGCCAAGGCATGCTGCTTCTTCCACTCCTGGGAGGCCCGAAGGGTGGAAGATGCCTTGCACCCCAGAACCACAGTGAAGCCCCAGTCCAAATGACCTTCGATGACTTTGGGGATCCCCCAAGAAGATCTGAGAAGCTCCAGTTGGGAGGGGTTTGTCAGGTTGACTAGTGGCTAGGCCTAGTAACCAGCTATTTGGTTTGGAAGCAGCTGTCCAATGTTTGAAAGTTTGAATGTCGGTTTGCACTGATAGCGATGGATGTGCGAGTCATTAACAGGGACTGCAACCCGAAATAATGTAAAGCGAACCAGTGAAACATCACCAAGTTGTTATACATTGGTACATCTATATATGTATATATACATACAGCAACATACATATACAATTATATATATATATATGGGTTTGTCTGAAAATGGGGTTTCATCAATCATTTGGGATACCCGCATTTCACACCATCATTTCATGTTCACAGGAGTCTTGGACCGAACCCTACTCAAGCGCTACTCTGTGGCGTCCTTGGGAGCGCATGACAACGGGTTGGGCACGTAAGAAAGTTGAACCATGCGGATTTCTGAAGGTTGAAAATGAATCATACCTCATGTTGAAAATTGGGTACAGTACCCCTAAAATCAATGGCTTTATCATGGTTTATGATGATTTATGATGATTTATCATGGTGTATCATCATTTTCCCAATCATCAAGGGCTAGGAGGTATAGCCGGTCCCCATTGTCAGACACACTCAATTTCTGATCAGATCAAGGCGAATAGCAGAGAGCCAGTTTGGGCTGAGAACTCAGAGAGGATGGGAAGACATGGGCTAAGAATAGGATATTTACCCTCTGGTAAACTAGCAGAACTATGGAAAATCACCATTTTCAATAGCTACAAGTTAGTTGACCAGAGGCTATGATATATATTTATCAAATTTTTATCCCCAAGCTATGGCCATCAACCAATGAAGATGATGATGAACCCAAGCCTCGGGTGTTTGAGTGGATGCGGAAGATGTTGTTTTTGGTGCAGTTTTTGGACATAGGATGAAGAGGGCTTGATTCTAGGTATGCGAGAACTCAGATAAGTCACTTAGGAGGATCTAGCTTTTTAGTAATGAGAAAACTCCAAGGGACTTTTGCAGAACCATACATCAGACTTCGGCCTTTGTGACATTTTGAAAGGTTTGGGTGCTGCTCCTGGTGAGCTATGCGTATCTCATTCCAGGCACGTCAATTTCTGTTCCAGGGACTAGCAGCACTAGCGCATGCTCACCACCATATTAACCTCTTGTCCTGACAAATACTGGTGGGAAGTGCAGGTTCTTTTCTTCTGGGGATCCCTCTATCATTCATACAGTACAAAACTTGAAAGGATAGGCCTCCAGGCCTGAAACCAAGGCTTCTACACTAAAATGATCTCAAATTGATCATTTAGTGGTTGACCGGATCCCGCCTTAAGAAAAAAGGTGAAACAATCCCTTGTCGGAACACCAGTCTTAGACTGTTTTGGATCATTTTGGATGGCTCAACAGATTGGACCATCATTCTCATGCCTTGCATCCTGTCTGTCTGGCTGGCGTCTTTTCTAATAATTTTCCCTTGTTTTTTTGGTTCCAGTGGCATGTCAATCATTTTCATAGTCTACAGAGTCTACAGGTAGATTCCCAAGTTTTTGACGACCAAGTCCTGTTTCTTTTTCTTTTGCAGGACTTGTGGAGGTGTTGTTTAGCTTCAACATTGTCTTTGACATGGGCAGCAGCGCAGCTGGGATCCTTTTAGAACGTTGGGTGTTGCAAGGTATGAGATGATGGGATGAGGTGGGTCAGAAAAATATGGATTTCCCCCTAGAGATGATGTTCGCCCGCAAAGTTGGAGCTGAGATTTCCCACGGAGTCCGACTCATGCAGACCATGGGTGATTTGACGTGTCAGAACACAAACACACTCCCACACGCACACATTGTATGAAGGGTAGTTCTCTACATCCAATTGTAACTTGGACCCACAGAGAGTATTTTTCAATATTTTTCATATATGCATGTACTGATGTACCTGCAAACATATTGGCATATTAATATATACATGTATGTATGTATATATATATATGTCATAATAATCATAATAATATATATATATACATATGTATATAGATAGTGTGTAGACGTACATACATACCGGGTGCATAGAGCGGGTAGTGGGTGCACTGACAATACACAGTGGAAAGCAACACATGCCAAAGGTTGCTCTTTTAATCATGAGCATCATTTGAAAATCATATTTTTGAGTTCTAAAGGTACGTTTTCTGTCTCCTCCAATATAGTTCATGACCTCCAACATGTTTCATGCCCTCCCATTGTTTCCTGAACCTGTTTGCCAGTTGTGCATATCGCCATGCTTGTCGCTTAATCGTTAGGCTTGACCTTGATTTTCTCATAAATTCTCCAGTTTTCGATTGGTGAATGACTCCAGTGTCATCCCCGCGCTCAATGAGGGCTACTATGGCATCGGTCCGGGTGGTAGCATCAACCAAGCGTTGGGGCAGCCGAGATCATGACTGGACCATGACTGGGGGATGGACGGGATGGAGATCAGTCCAAGTCAGTCGCAGGGGAAATTTAGGGGTTTCTGGGATGATTTTTCAGCATCTTTTCTACATAGTTTAAGTGGTAAATCATGGTAAATTTTACGCATCTTAAACATAGTTTAAGTATGTTTCAGTGGTAAATCATCACCCATCCCATCCATCAGGGGGTCCTTAAAAAAATAAATCATCCCATGTCTAGCGGCCAATTTGGGAATGGTTTATTTACGGCATGGAGTGCACCAAACAAAAGTGGACTTGTGGAATGCCATAAGAATGGTGAATTTCGGGATGGTTTATCATTGGATATCATTGGGTTTATCCCTAATATCATTGGATATAATTGGGATATCCCCGTGGCAATTTCCACTCTAGAACTGGTGAACCTGTGCATAGTTTAAACGAAATTCTTAATGTATTGGAATT
>Ga0126342_10011494_pt1 | contig 15819 bp, 9 predicted proteins | sample Cyp1metagenome_FD_92528 | JGI IMG/M metagenome (GOLD analysis project Ga0126342, IMG submission 92528) | Coral microbial communities from Lord Howe Island, Old Settlement Bay, Australia - Cyphastrea 1 metagenome | ecosystem: Host-associated > Invertebrates > Cnidaria > Coral ... | reverse complement strand
AGAAGATATGTCAGATAGAATGCCAAATAGAATGTCAGAAGATATGTCAGATAGAATGCCAGAAGATATGCCAGAAGATATGCCAGATAGAATGCCAAATAGAATGTCAGAAGATATGTCAGAATATGTCAGATAGAATGCCAGAAGATGTGCCAGTAAGAACATGTATAAATGTCATGGTGGGGATCACACGAAGTAAAGTAATTGTTTGGAGATGGTGACTTTGGCGACGACTTGGGCGGTGTTGAGATCGGTCCACGATTTTTGAGTTTTGACTCATCTGGATCAGGTCGAGACTCGCTTCTTGTGGCTGGACGAGAAGTTGCGTTTCTGTTTACGGCCAAAGCCGCAATTGGCGTTTGCCAAGCTCAAGTTGGACGCATCATCATCCATTTTAGGGGCTGCAAACTTCAGCTGATTCTAATGGCTTCATACGCATAGGCTGCATAGTTATAAGCTAAGATGGGAGATTGATATAACATGATATAATTGAGACCCTCAAAGTCAAACCCACTTATATATATATAATTAGCGGAACTTCTCTAGTTAGGGTTCCAGGTTTACAGTTAAAGTTTTAGTTTTAGTTAAAATGTTATAGTCATAAAGATATTTATACCAACTGTTATATCCCAAATTCCATAGTTATACCCTATTATGTCTTAGTTATAACTATAGTCATACTAGAGCTATTACATCCCACATGTATACCCTAGACATTAGAGGTATAACCCGACCTGGTTTCAAATGATAGTTATATCCCATAGTTATTCTAGTTATAGTTATAGTTATTATAGTTATCTGGTTGGTGGTTTTAACCATCTTGAAAATTATTGGTCAATGGGAAGGATTTTCCCATATATGAAATGGAAAATAACATTCATGTTCCAAACCACCAACCAGTTATAGTTATAGTTGTGGTTTTTGTTATATCCCCAGTTCCAGGCTCAACTTCTGATGCCTTGGGGATGCAAATGGCCGAAGTCTTTCGGACGTAGGGATCATGGTCCTGGCAGATGTGCAAGTGGCCCTGAAGAAAAAAACGGTGATTTCACGGGAGTTTAGGACTTTAAAAGGAATTTATGGGATTTAATTGGTGTGTATATATATATTATGATGGGTATTCAATATGATTTGATGGATGTTACTGTGTTTTTTACTGTTTTTAATTGGATTTAATGGATTGTACGGGGATTTAATGGGAGTTTATGGTGGTTTAATGGGATTCAATATGGATTTAGTGGGATTTAATGTGGATTTAACGGTGATTTCATGGGGACATATATAGTGAATTTAACCGTGAGATTTTTCAGCATCAACAAGTGTGAAACATGGGGATTTAACGGTCAAACGGAATCAAAGATTAGGATTTAGTGGGAACCTAATATCAATGGATTGGTTTAAGGGAAAATCTTAACCGGAAACCATGGTTTTACATGTTTTTACCATCAAATTGATCGGGGTTTCCGGTTAAAATTTTCCCATCATCCAATTCTATGATAATAGGAACAGGTGGATTTTCTGATGATTTCATGGTGATTTAACCCATGACGGATCCATGTATGCTATATATATATGGTAACATGGATCCCATCAACATAGCCCAGTCATGTTAGCATATATACCAGCACCATGGATCCTATGGGTAATGGGATTTGGGGTAATGGGATATGTGATAAAATCAAAGCCAACACTGGGATGACCCATGGTTATTCGCACGGGATTTATGTGATATATTACGTATGTTCACGGTAATAATTCTATAGATGGGATAACATTAAAAAAAACATCTGGCAATATCATGCAATATGTAGATTTTTCATATGATTAAATGTGATCCATGGGATATTTAAGGGATTCCATGGTATGCAGTATGGAAATGTGGTATTGAATCCCCAAGTTACGGCCGTTTTCAGAGATCCCAGCGCCTGCTAGATGTGATGATTTTTCAGCTAGGGGCAGCATGTCCCAAGCATAAGGAAAACACTACAGGCTATAAGTGGCGGAATCCTAAAGCCTTAACATGCCAAATTCTGGCGTCTGCTTAGTCTTCACATGACTATGGGTCAAAACTCTGGTACCCGTCTGTTTACATCAAAATGCTGGGATATAATCTATATATTTTAATTAGTGGCTGTTCATCAACCCATTTTTTGAAAAAAAAAAAACATAGGCTTCAACCCATCCATCCCCACATATTGTTGTCTCGACCCATGGCCAGCCACCCAGCCACGCTGTCCTGGCAACATCTTCGAAGAGGCTCCAGCAGGTATTCCTTAGGGCATCTTGCTGAGCGGGAAAGCCACGCGCTTGGAGTACTGCGTGGACTTCCGAGTTGCATTCACTGGGTTTATGAGATACATATAAAAGTACAAATAGATCTATACGCATATATACAGATATATCTACTGTATATATGACTTACTATTCTGTTTAAATCTGGCTATAATTATCATTTTAATTTGGACTATGCAGGCTGTTGAAAACAATGGTTGTAATTGTTAGATGTTTTTGGTCTATTCATACATCTATAATTGGAAAAGAACACATAACTTCACATAACTAATGCTATCTATCCATACAAAATCGTTTTTTGTAGCCCAATCAAAGATGATCAAATCAAATATGTTTATCACCAGTTTTGTAGGATTTTACTATTCTATCAGTTTACTGTTTCTGGTGGTTGCTATCTATCTATTTATCTTTTTATCTATCCATCCATCTATGGATCTATCTTGTCTATTTAAGTAGGATTTTACTTAATTCAGTGTGTTTTTTTGGGAGTTGCTATCTATCTATCCATCCATCGATCTATCTATCTATCAATCTATCTATATATATATATATGTACACTGTATATTAGTATACCACCTACGACCCTCTTGGCTGCACCTTGCCTCAATCCAAGGGGCCGTCACCTGGTCCAGGCGGATGCAGCCCATGGTCCGCACCGCGAGGGAACGGATCAGGGGATTGGGATCCGTGGCGTCTTTTCGGAAGGTGTTGATGGCCAGGATCGCCTTAGGTGAAGAAATAGCCATGGAAAAAATATGGAAACATATAGGCACTGGAGAACAGATAGAAATATGGAAATATCACACTGCAAAATATCTAGATCGTTATAGAAATATGGAAATATCATAAGTGCTGACGATAAAATGAGGATAGTCACTGAAAAAAACATGTATATACAATTATACACATATAAAGATAAAGATCTAATCACATATAACTAAGAACCATGAAAAAATGGACAATTACTGCCAAATAAAATACATAGGGAAAATAACTAATGGTATAAACATAGTAATAACATAGTAATAACAGGAACTAATCAGATATATCGAGATTTAAACATGGTAACTACAAACTCCCATAAGCTGGGAAATAAGCCCTACAACTATGGTTATATCACAAGATCTAATCATATATAATCAGATATAAAAAACAGAATCTAATCATATATTTTTGGAGATATATACAATATACATAAACATGGTAATACCGCTAAGAACTCCCTTAAATTTGGAATATGATGTAACCCCTACAACTAACTATGGTTATGTATGTGCCATGTTCAACAGATGGTGGGACATGGTCATCCATCTCATAGGAATCCAAACCTCATGGCTATCAAAATCGCTGTGAACATGGATTGATGACAAATTCCTTTATAGACAGGAAAACAACCCATGTGAGCTATGGCAATAAAAAGGGATGTGTAGCTGGAGATATCATGTAATGGTGACATAATCATAGGGTGAGTTAATACGGGAATGGAATGGGATATAACCAACCATATGGAATTATTTTACACCCATAGTAACTAAAAGTATATATACGAATATTATCCAATAGTATGGACATATATGCAATATTGGCTACTATCATTCCCAGTTATACCCGTTTTTTCCATCTCATGAAATACAAGTTGTCTTTTTGTCGGTTTCCCAAATGTGGGTTAGTTCATATAATTCCCAATATAATTATAACTCCTGGAAAAATTTCAACAAGGATAATCAAACTGGTTGGTGGGTTTGAACCCCTCTGAAAAAAATATGACTTCGTCAGTTGGGATATGGAAAAACAACATTCATGTTCCAAACCACCAACCAAATATATTGTTATCCCAGTGATTAACCATTATTAACCATAGATTAACCATAGATTAACCAGGAAAATTCCATGGTTCTAAACCACCAACCATTATCCAGTGTTGATGTCATCTTCTGTTCCTCAAAAATCACATTTCCATATTCATTTCCCATGGCTTTTCCCATGGTTTTCCCATCTGGTAGGCCTGGGATCCACGGAACATGACCTGGATGATTTGGATTGTTTTGTGGAAGCCGGTTTCTGAAACCTGGTTTCTGTCACCCAACGACCCGGCCTGGTAACAAAAAACTATGGAAAATCACCATTTATAGTGGATTATCCCATGAAAAATTGTGATTTTTCAGTTCGCAAACTGTTAGTTTATACCAGAGGGTAAGCCAAACTAGGTGTGACGCTGTCCCAACAATATGATTGGGGAAAACTTTGTAAATACGACACTCCATTCGCTAAAGTGGCACGCTTGGAACTCAATGACTCTGGGATAGCCAGGTTTGGCCAACCGTGAAATATGGGATCTGGATGGATTTCTGATTCTTCACAACACCCTGTTTTCAACTTAGCATCCGCATTGCCAGTGCCCTGCTAAGTATGTCCCTGGAACCAATAGCAATTCGTTCCGGGCTACAAGTTCTGGCTGAGCTTTGGCATAGTTCATCACATACCTTCGGCTGCTCCACATCGAGATTTGGTGAGCCAACCATCCAAAGATCTTCGAGTTTTTTGGGGTCAATGATCCCAATACTGATCTACATTGCCAATGAAAACCAAAACTTGGTGTATTGTTCTGAAGCAAAATGAATTTTCAAAACGAATGTCTTTCAACGTCCCAAATGCTACGAAATGGTAAAGTATATGGATTGATCATGGGCACTCCTGGCTCCAAGTGTGCAGCTCTTAACTTAAGTTCAGTTGGGATCAGTTGAGGGGTCCAACTAGTCGAAATGAAATCAATGAACGTGAATGGTAAAAATCTACCACCCTCAAAGTCACCCTTGAAATGGACCGGAGTACCACAAGTCTAGGTATTCGATGGTAATTCATTTGATATATTATAATATATTATAATATATTATACACACATGTGATACATCATATATACATATATATTTGATGTATTAAATTTAGTAACGTTTACATATATTTATATGCTATGTATGAATGTATGTGTAATATCCGCTTGGGCTCATAGTCGTCAGCGGTGCTAACCCGCCCTTCCCAAAATCATGAACCTCAACAGGATCTTCCCATTTTCAGATGTGAAAGCAAAACACCTTTCTAACCGCCAACCATGCAGGTGTATCTATCACCCTATGCAGTCGAAAACACTCACAAGAGGATTCTAAACAGATTAATGGGGAGGTGTCTGTAACATTCATATTTCTGCGTTTACTGCAATCAAGTTGTTTTTCTTCCCATAGCTCCAAAATTACCCCAGGCGGTAAGCAATATTGGGATATGTGGATATGTCTTGATGGCGGCTTTCCAACAAACTCATCACCAAGTGATTATCCCCATGATGTCCCAATCCATGTTATCACCCTTTCTTCTCAAGCCACCAGATGTTCCAATCTTTTTTCTCTGCTGAGGTCACCCGAAAAATATTCCAGAACTTTCCAGAAAAGATATGATGGTCTAGCCACAATATATATATATATATATATATTAGGCATTGCTTCTAACAGTAACTCTTTAGGCAATTATACCCCAATATTTGGGGTATATATACCCCAATTTTTGGTGTATATATACCCCAAAATTTTGGGTATATATACCTCAATATTTGGCTCTTTTATACCCCAATATTTGGGTCATTTATACCCCAAATTTGGCAATTTATACTTTAATATTTGTGGCATTCATACCGTCAGGACACAAGGAATGGAAATCTGAAAGCTGGCAGCAACCTTCCGGTCTGGGAATGAAATGGCTTTGGAGCAGGATGGAATAGAATCAAATAGTGAAAAGCACAGCTCAAAAGTGATCCAAAAAATACCCTTAATTTGGTGTATGGAAGGCCAAACAATACCCCAAATTTGGGGTATGGAAAGCCAAAAAATACACCAAATTTTGGGGGTATGTTATAAATAAAAAAAATAGGGTATTTTTTGCTTCCCCCAAGCACACTAGCGTTCCAGACCCCAATTTCCCGGACCCATTCCAGACCCCAAATTTGCTGTATTTTTTTGGATTCCAGACCCCAAATTTGGGGTATGTTTTGGAATTCCATACCACCAAATTTGGAGTATGGTTTGGGCGGTCAAAAAGGTATAGAAAACCAACAAAAAAATCCTTCAAAGTGGTACGTACAAACAATTTGTGTTGCATATTGTGTATAGTTGGAACACACATTTGGGGTATATTTTATTGAGCAAGATTTGGGGTATATTTTGAACAAGATGTGGGGTAAATTTGAACAAGATTTGGGGTATATTATAACAAAAATTGAAGTATATTATAACAAAAATTGAGGTGTATTATAACAAAAATTAAGGTATATTACAACAAAAATTAGGGCATTTCTCGTTGGCACAGCACAAACGTAGACCTTCAGCAGGTCCTCGTAATCGGAGGCAATGAACCTGTGTGGGAACGTTCACGGAGGTGCTCTTCTCAATGAACTTGTCCATCACCACAGCATAGCTCGGGTGGTTGCCCGCCTGCTAGACGGAACCACCTGTCAGCTGCACAGCGAAAGCAGGTGAGTTGGGCCAGAGCTCGGAGACTTTGTTCATAGTGGTGCCGGCCAGTCCCAACCGTGGCCCAACATGGACAATCAGCGTGAAAGGGGCCTTCATCAAGTTGACGATCTGGTCCAGGTAGCCAGCCACGATCTTCATCTTACTTGTCGGGGTGTCGATCAGCACAACAGGCCTTCCATTTTGTGAAGGCAAACAAGAGACATGAGCCTTGAAGGTGTCAATGGTCCGAAAACACTTGGTCTCATCCATGTCCTTGTTGGTTAAAAATTGGGTATGAATAAGACAAGGTCGGGGTATATTATAACTGCTGGGGATACCTAATGTAGGCAATATATAGCCTGTAAAGAGGGTACCCTAGTTACTGTTAGAGGAAACCCCTAATATATATATATGTATATAATATTTATATATATACACATGTATATCATATATTATATATAATGTAGTACAGTAACCATAGATGCCATAGATTCATAGATGTTTTTTGTAGGACAAGCTGCAAGTAGACCAGTTTCTTCAGCTCCACATTGTCCGTCTGAATGCAGTTCACCACGTCTGCAAAGAGCGCCGAGACGTCTTTGCCCACCGTCATATTGGCGATGACCTACAGCACCCCGCAGATGGCTTGGAGAAACCGTATGGAACATCTGTGATTGATATCATTGGGGCATTAATATGTTTTATGTAGGAACTATGGTTGAAACTGTGGTTGAAACACCAACTAAATTTTGGGTTTTATCTCCATTTCCCTTGAAGAATAAAGATCTGGGAAAGGTGCAGGCGAACGTAGCACTTCACTGACCAAACGGGGGGTGATCTTTACCTGGTTGGTGGTTGACCTACCCCTCTGAAAAATATGAGTTCGTCAGTTGGGATCATTATTCCCAACTGAATGGAAAGTCAAAAGTCATGTTCCAAACCACCAACCAGTTATAGTTAGTTGTAACAATGGTACTAACCACCACACGTTGGGATATGGGGGCCCTACAACTGTGGTTGAACATATCCAGTCACATCTGGGACTGCACCCCCAGTCGCCCCCAAGTAGGTATTCCCAGAATCGGCTAGATAAACTCAACACTGAAGGAAGTGGTACAAACCACCATAATTAAACAAAAACATCAGCAGGGGTCTTCTTCATGTCTCACCTGCAACTCATTTCCAACTGGGTGATAATTCACCATGCTACACCAGGGTCCTTGTCCAACTCGTTCACTGAAAAAAATCACATGCGCAAAGTCACCCAATCTTCACCCAGAAAACAGACCCAGTTGGGGCAAATGGCTCTGTCTTCATAGACCATGGATCTATTTCATCCTCTCGGGGTCCCAATCCTATGGCTGTCCAAACCAGTTTTGGGGAATAACCATTGGTAATTCACCACTCTGCTAAAAGACCATCTCTCCAAATATCTGGATGCGTGTCCCTACCATCGCCAGCGTGACGTGATGGTGAGGGGTTGATGTCAGTCACACAGATTAAATATTATTACTAGCCTACATAGTATTATTGGTTATAGCTAGCCTACATAGTATATAGACTTATAGATCCCAATAGCCACTAAAATCACCATAAGATGCTAGGTTATAAAAAAACTTCATTGTTGAAGATGACCTGGGACTTAGTGACTATGGGACCCATGGGACCAAAGCAAGCTGCTTGGAGGTTTATATATATATACTGTTAATATTCTGTTAATAATGGTTAATATAAGGATATTATATGATTGTTATATGGTTATTATATGATTATTATATGGTTATTATATGGTTATTATATGGTTAATATTACTGGTTAATATCAATGGTTATGATGATGGTTAATGATGGTTAATCATAATCTGGTTGGTGGTTGACCTACCCCTCTAAAATATGATGGACTTCGTCAGTTGGGATGATGACATTCCCAACTGAATGGAAAAAATAAAAGTCATGTTCCAAACCACCAACCTGCAAGGTGTGGCCATGTGTGGCCTTCTTGACAGCATCTTTCTGCTTCTGCTTGTCATTGGCATGAAGTTCTTCCTAGCGGTTTCCGGAGGGGATCTCACCACCATAAAGAACCATCGAAAATGGGGTGGTAAAAAATCTTCAAATTTTTCGAACTACCGCATCCTTTGGTCTAAATACATGAAAATCATCAAACCGATATGGAAAACAATGGAAAACAACTGTTTTCCATGTGATCCATGAGAAATCTTATGGATGGTGCCATGGAATTACTGCTACCCCCATACTGGTATGACCTGACGTAGTTACTATATGGGAACTGACCACTTTACCCCAGCGAAATGATCATCCAATGAAGACTTGATGAACCACCAAACTCAAGAAACACGAGCAGCAAAAACCTGTATCATATGGCAGTGTGTCAAAAGGGTGTACCCCTGTAGTTCACATCAAAATAGCTGGGATTTATGGATGTTCATCCCATTAAAAATTGTATTAATAGGTATTGATCCATAGCCATATCTCAAATTGCAGGACATTTTGTCATGTTGTCCTCATGTTTCCGTGCCCTGCCCCAAAAACCTGGTCCTTCAGCTCTTGAATTTCTCCTCGCTTTGTGGTCTGGAAGAACTTTCCATCGTTTTGTTTCTGCCGCATCGCCACCATCGTGCCAAATCGCGGCACCTTAAAGGAGACATCGATGCTGCTCAAACGCTGAGGGAGTGGTCAGGTCCCTTCTAGCCGATGGCTTTCCACTCTCAAAGGTAGAAACAAACATCGCGAAGTAGTGGATGTGTTGGGTCTTCCAATGGTTTTTGCCAGCCAAAAAAAGTGGTTTCACCAGCAAGAACGTTTAGTTGAGAGAAATTGACTTGCTGAGTATGTAAATGCTACCAAAAAAGGTGACTTCACCAGCAAAAATCAAGATAATTTCAACAGCAACCAAGTAGAATTATTTAAGATTTATATGTGATACATGATAGGTTTCTGTTGGCTTTTACCTAAAAAAAACAGGATCTACGGTGGACATTTTTACAAACGAATTGGTAAACATCAACCAACAAACGGAACTATCGGGGGTCCATGTTGTACAGGTCTTTTTGGCCTTCAATTTTCTTCTAAGCCCATCAAACATCGTCAAAGTATCTCATATAATTACATACAGTATATATATATACCATAAACTATATATAGTTCACTCACTTACAAACCATCTTAGCTAACGAACTGGGGCCCTACCTCGTACTACAACTTACCTCAGCTCAAGGAACGCGCGCAAGCTCTAGCGCCGCGCAAGGCTGGCGCCCCCCTTGGAGCCGAAAAGTGGCAGCGTTGGACTCGCTGCGACGCTGTGGCAATCCCGATGTTGTCAAATCCAAATAGTGATTGTTTGCAAGTCTTAAGCTACATATGAATATTAATGGATTCAACATGGAGGTTCTCACATTTTTTGGGAGCAATTGTTTTGCCACTGAATAGTTGCCACTGACTAGTTGAAGAGTTTCCTTCTGTCGGAGCTCATTCGTGAACACTTTGCAAGACCAATTGCCTTGTCAAGCGATGTCCCTGGTCATCATGGCAATGGGGCTCCGGATGGCTCCGGCCATTTAGTTTCTGGGCGCAAATCAAGCTGATAGACTACATAAGTATCACGTTGATCTTGGCACGGGAAAACTACTGTTCTGACATTGGTCAAAATTGAAGACACCGGTACTGACTTTCAAGAATGAACCATCCATAACCCATACTTTATCATTTTGAATATCGTATTTTTTCCCCTACCCCCATGATACCAGCTGGTAACACTCAAGACATATTCCATCTATAAGACAACAACGGTTTGTTCCAATAATATCAATAATCAAGTACCCAAAAGGCTAGTGCTTCATGGAAATGTTCCATAGGGAGCTGAATCTCCATTTCTGGCTGAAAACCATAACATGGTGCACACATTCCCATTAGGTTCCCTTAGATGTATGAACCCTAATCACCTACCTGGGGATATCCTATAAATATGTGGTTACGCGTTGAATATTTAACATGTAACTCATGTAACCCAAAAAATAATATGTCATGCATGCACATGCCACATTCAATAGTAACATGTTTTTCCAAAAAACATTATCTTGGGGTTTTGCGCAAAACTTAGATGTCTATACGATAGTCAAGGACCATGGATTCCCCCCAGCCGCAGTTCGACCTTAGGCACTTGGCGCCCAAAGAGCAAAATACGTGGAAGCAGGTCCTGTGGCGGCCCAGGCCATGAAGAAATCAGGGTGATACCCAACCATTCAATGATTCTTAGTGGGAGAATCATCTACACATGGCTTAATGCAGCATATAATTGGCAACCTTGGTGATACAATGGGTCCATCATGGGGATATAATGTAGCTATAATATTGTTCTTTCATGTCGGCTAGTCATCTATAAATGGTTATTCTGGTGGGATACATACTAGGATATATATATATATATGGGAAAAACACCTGCATTTGTAAGATATGTGAAAAAAACCCACAAAAATGAAGGTGAACAACTGTTTTCGACCGGGGTTTCTCTCTGGTTGTTTACAAACGATATTGTTTTTTGTATCCTAGTGGAGTTGCTAAGCCAAGTACCTCCCCAGAAGGTACAAAACCTCTCTCAGAAGGTACGCCTTTGACCGTATCTGTAGGTCAGTTTCCTAGGACACCATATGAAACCATGGATTTTCCACATCTTTTTGTTCCCCCAGGGTGTCAAGGAACGCCGCTGTTCGCCGCCCTGCCTTCAACATGTCAGCCACCAGAGCCTGGAACTCTGCAGTACTCTTGGCCTTGACTCCTTGGGCAAAATGGGGCATCCTTCCCACATGGCCATTTTTGTGAGGGGAAAAATGATGGAACATGTTCATGAACATGATGATTGACCATGGGATTTGGGGGTAGCCATGGGTAGCCTATTTTCAAACAAAGCCATTTGGGACCAGAAAAAAATGGGTGATGGAATATTTGTTGGGATGGGATGAATACATCTCATCAACACGGTGCGGTGGTGCCCCATCCTTAGCTAAGTTGGTTTATAAGTGACATAACCAGGCTTTATGGCAGATATATCTGGGTAAATTATATTATTTCACTAACCTGAAACTTGCGGCCGTTTACCTTTGACAAAAGGCCCCTCCCCCTGCCTGAGCCCAAGGGGTGACCCGCAGACTGTTCGCTTTCCTTTCTATATTAGGAAGCAAATGTTCTTTGTAAATCTTCTCTTTCTTGCGTTAGATAGACACACAAAGTTCCTCTAAAAAGTGTTGCGTCGCCTTCTGACTTCCAGCTGTGTTTTTTTGCCTGTTTTTCTCTGTCTTTCCATTCCCAATCCCTCCTCTGTAACTCCACCTCCCACCTCAAAAAAGTGTCAAGGTTAATTTTTGGCAAACCATCAAGAGATTTAATGCTGCTCAGCCAAAATGTAGTACACTTCAGACTGTCTCGGCTGAGATGGACGCTTTTGAAGACCCGTGGTCCAGCTACGATATCCTTGAGCATAAAGAGCTTTCACCTTGCCATTGGTCACATGGCACGGCATGACCTCTTCTGGCACGAGCGACCAGAAATGTTGAACAACTGTGTATGCCATCTTTGCTTGCTCATTCAAATCGGTTTCCAGCAGTTCGAGTTCCACTTCAGAAGTAGCTTGTAGCACAAACTGTGTTCCCTGTCTGTCTCTGCGCACTGGAAGCCATTGTCCATGAAACAACGTCAACGCGATGGCAACCTCTGCCCATGCCATACCAATATCTTCCTCCACATTCTGCTCCTCCTGTGGCCAGTCACATGAACGTAGCCATTCCCCCACTGCTTTCATGACTTGCGATCCCCATGCACTGTACTGCACCCAATGCATGGTCCAAGTTCGCTGATCCTGCCATTTGTTTTCAATGAGGAGCCCTTCCTGCCAGGGGCATAGGAGGAATCGGAGGCCTTGTTGTTGATCAGATCCAGGGTTCCGGACTTGCGGCCATTTTGGGATGATTTCCCTGAAATTAACCATTATTCCAGGGTTCCGGAGAACAGGGTTCGGTCGTTGTAACTTACCCAAATATATCCTGGTTGGTGGTTTCAAACCCTCTAAAAAATATGAAAGTCAATGGAAAGGATGACATCTCATATATGAAATGGAACATAAAATTCATGTTCCAAACCACCAAGCAGTATCCATAGATATCTATAGCGAATGAGGCTTACTTACCGCGACATCAAAACGTCCTCCCGGCCGCGTCCTGACTCTTCCCGAGGACCACTCGCTGGTGTTTCCGCCTGCAGGGATGGCCGGGATGGCCCGAAATCCGAAATTGTGGCAGATCCCTGGTTTTTTCAGCGACTTCGAAGTGCTTACTGGCTGAACCACCATGAATCACGTTTATGGCGATGATTTGTGATAGACCATGATTCCATGATTCACGAACTATGATGAATCGTGGAATTCGGGTTACCAAATTTTGAAACACGCCATTTTGACCAGTGCATGTAGCTTAAATGAGCCAGATTACATCCCGTATTGGCTGTGAAGTCCCTATGTTCCATGGTTTCCAGTGGTTCGCCGGCTCAAAAAAAATGTTGACCTGTAAAAACTGACGAATCCTACCCAACTATCCCCAAAATAATAGCCAGATCTTTTTGCGCCAGATCCAGGATGATCCACGGGATCAATCCCATCGAGGTCTTGTGATCCCACATGCTCCATGTATGGATTATTCACCAGTGTCTACACTAAGAATTATCAAAATCTAGGCAAGTATACAATACATGGAGCATATATGGGATTCGTGTTTTTCAATGTTCTTCAGTAATGGAGTTCTAATGAATTCTCCATTGCCGCTAAGCTGATTCAAAATTTGTTTCTTCTTGTCTGTACGTGCGATAAATCCACATCGGAACCGCAATGACAATGGGAAATTAAGGTGCTGAAATACGCAAATGCAAAGGTAAATTGTGCCTCTTGACACAAACAAGACATATATTCTCCGTCAGCATCATTGCCATCACTAGGAACATGGACAAACTCAACCTGCTGGTTTCTTTTCTGGCCTATTTTCGGGCCCGCAAAGTCAACAAATCTGAACAGAAATGCTTTGCATCAACACACATCTCCGGAAACCGCCGGAAAACCCCATGGATTTGAACATTTGGCAGATCAAAACCAGGATTTATTGTGTGGTTGTTTAATATTAAACCCTTACCATCTGGTTATTTAAGATAGCCATGGAAAATCAACATTTTTAATAGGTCAACCATCTATAAATGGGCCATTTTCCATGGCTATGTTAAATAACCAGAGGGTAACTATCCTTACCTCCATACGTTGCCACTCTTCGATCCCATTCAGCCAAATTGTTAATAAATTGATTTGTATACGTCTCCAGTTACAGCAATAGAATAAAATTTGAAACCACCCATCTAAGGTAACTATATATATATATATATATACATATTGCTATATCATGCTATATCACTATACCCTAGTGCCCTAGTTCTCCAAACACCTTCTATCTGGATATTTGGAGCACTCAGGATATATCACAGAATTCTTGTTTTTTTCCATCCAATCACCACTACAAATCCCGAGTTGTCCATCGAATCCCGTCAATGCCCCGTTGAAAAACACAAGGCCTGGGGCACTGGTATTGGTGGCGTGTCAGCGCCCTCGGCCACCTCGCTGGCCTTTTTGTGGTTTTGCCAATGGGAGCAGGTCCAGTGTAGTTGCATATATTCAATATAGATTGTATGGATTATATACATATCTGTATATATATATATGATTATTAAGGTTTTGGCTGAGGGACGATGGACGTTTCCAATCCCCCACGCCTTTCCTTAGCGGGCTTTGTGACCTCGCCCGCGGGCCGTTTTCGCAATTTGCTGTCGGCCTTTCTGTGCGGTGCTCAACTGGTTCGCCCTGGCACCTACGGAACGTGCTCTGCCGGAGCTGACCGCCCGGCATCACCTGATCTTGCACTGGTCACGTGCACTTTGTCATCGCGTTCGGGCTTAGCAACATCTTGGTACAGTTTGACATTGTCCTGGCCAAGTTTGCGACCATCCTGGCTGCGTTTGACATTTACATGGTCTTTTTGCGCTCCTTCATCTTTGTGATCTTGCTTGTGTCTGAGATTGAGCTCCCATTGCGGATTGTGGCATCCAACGGCGACTGCAACTCATCGTCGGCAATTGCGCAGGCGACGAGCCGCTGCCAGGAGGGCCTGGTTCTTGCATCGGAAGGGCATCCGTCTTTTGGCACCGGCCCAGTGCAGACACATACTGCGTGTTCTTGTTGGCCATCATTCGAAGGACGTCCAATTCCTTCGCAAGATTGCCTCAACAATGGCGACTTCAGATCGAGCACCATGGAAGTGCAGAATCTGCAGACAGCTGAGGAAACACACAGCTCTGTACTGCACCAATTGCCAGCAACCATGGCAAAACGTGATCGACCAGTCCTATGTGCATGGCTCGAAGCAGACATCGCAACAGGACCAAGGTCAGCATTACAGTTCACCATGGCAGCAGCAACAAGATTGGCAAGCTCATTGGAACTCTTCGAACTCCAGAGGACGCACGCCCTCGCCGAGACAGCGACAGAGACCAAGGAGCGCAAAGAAGACTCCGAAACAGGAGCAAACATCCACGGCACATCAGCCGACCCAAATGATGATGCCGCCCATGGCTCCTCAGGCCTACATGGGTCCAATGGGCACAATGCCTCAAATGCCTACGATGTATCCTCAGCAGCTCATGCCATTCCCCATGCAGCAGATGACAGGAAGTATGCCTCCGCTACCGCCACCGCCGTCACAAAACATGGCGAAGATGCCGGCACCCATGCCGGGACCTGCACCCAACATGAGTGGGAATTTTGTACCATCAATGCCCACGATGCCTGCACCAGCGATGCCGAAGATGACCGTGGCTTCGGTGCCATCCAGCAATGCTGCAGATGCAGAAGTAAGAGGATTGATGTCCATGATGAGAGGACGACAAGCGGAATTGCCGGAGGACATGCAGCAGAAGGTTCAGAAGGT
>Ga0126342_10011493_pt1 | contig 15821 bp, 16 predicted proteins | sample Cyp1metagenome_FD_92528 | JGI IMG/M metagenome (GOLD analysis project Ga0126342, IMG submission 92528) | Coral microbial communities from Lord Howe Island, Old Settlement Bay, Australia - Cyphastrea 1 metagenome | ecosystem: Host-associated > Invertebrates > Cnidaria > Coral ... | reverse complement strand
CGCTGCAAGCACATGCTTGCAAAGAGATGACACTAACACTAGCCTACACGGGGAACCCAAAAATGGGGGCTGGGATTATGCATAAAACTCGGCTTCCACAAGCTGGACCCTAATAGTATATATTAGTATATATATATATACATATATATATATATATATACGTATATATATATATATACATATATATACATGTTAGTATGTATATACTAGGCCTCGGCACAAGAATCTGATCAACACCATGTTCACATGCTTCTGCCTTCAAATGACCATGTTTTTTATCGGTGCTTCCCATGGCTTTTCCCGTATCCGGTCTGTAGGTGGCCCTGCGGCAGCTGGCAGAACGGAAAGGTGTAGCAATGAGTGCCTTAGCGGTTTAGCGAGTTGAGGAGATGAGGGCATTGAGAGAAGAGCATTGTTCATGGCTGAGTACAGATTTTGAGAAATCATGGTATTATATGGTATTATTAGTACCATTACTAGTACCATAGTTTGTTGTATTAAAATCATATACTATTATTAGCACATGGAAAAGTGGGCATTTTTGATCTGACGTGAAGCTCGGTGAACTCCTGGAGGATCTGCTTGGGGATATGGCTTGAAACTTGGGTGTCAACTGGGGATTTCACCAACTATGGAGATATTACATGGGAAATATATAACTACAAGCAACTTGATATGAGTGAACTTTTCGGGGACTGGATATGTTACTTCGACCATCATTTAGAGAGGTTTATGATGCGATATACTGGGAGAATAGTGTATAAATGAGTGTACAATCGGCTACAACTAGCCTGTTTGAAACTAGGATGTATACCCCGAAGCAACCATTTGAATGGAAACTGCTGATTAATCACTGAATTCTGGTGTGCCCTGTTTTCGGACAAAGCCATGTATTGTGGATATGTACTGTATATCATTGTATATCTAAGTAATCACATACTCGGAATATGCGTATATCATGGGATAATAATGGGATACATACTGGGGAAATATGACGGGGATATACTGGGGATAGCGTTGTGGAATGTGGTCAGAAGTAACTTTTTCAGGAAAATCATGAGATGTCTATATTCCATAGGGATTTGAATCATCGAAGTAAAGGAAACATGTTTACCATGTTGTTCCCACTTTTGATGTTGAATTTCTGGCAAATCATCCTGCCACAATCCACAGATATTTGGCTCGGAACAACCATGTTTTCCCGGTTTTCCCGTATATTGTCCAAGGAATGTCCAAGACGCATTACTGGTTGGATGGCTGAAATGTGACCCTCCAGTAAACATCATTCAACTAAGATAGCCATGGAAGACCATGGAAGCCATGGCCATGCTTAATCAACAAATCGTTTACTTTGATCATGATTGACTCATTATCCATGGCTATGTTCAGGATACCTTCGATCCAGTCAGTTGATGATTTCTTTGATGTGTCGTATCATCTAAGATCCAAGACATATCCGCTGGTTCATAGGCCTTTATTCGTTTTTTTTTTAAATAAGCCCATTTTTGGACGACCCAAACTGTCCGTGAGGTGCCATTCGTCAAGTCATTGCCTTCGCACATGGCCCCTTTGTTGGGGGCCCCGAGTATTCCCCCAATGATCGCCATTTCATAGGGAAAATGATGACTAGCCATTGGATTTAGGGATGCCAAAACCATGGGATTTCTAATTCTATGCATTAGAAGAATCAATTTCGATGCGAAGCATGGGGAGTGAACTTGACCAAACATGGGATTTGGCGGTCGCCAGGATGTCAATTTAAAAGTTAAAGGTGCTCTTATCATCAAGTATCCAAACATGGTGGTTTCCTGAAATGGGGGTACCCCCAAATCATCCATTTTAATGGTACTTAGTACTTTCCCTTATAAACCATCCATTTGGGGGTACCTCCATTTTAGGAAACCCCCACATACTAACTGAACAAATCTGAACCATCAACACATGTTTCTCAGGTTTCAGGAAATTTCGACAGGTGCCCCGGAACAGAATGGGGCTGACAGTTGCAGCTGTTCGCTGTTCCGGCGAAATTGGTGGCGGGACCACTGTGGCAGGTCCCCTTTGTGGATCAAGTTGTCCGTTTCTGAAAAGGTGACTGCGAAATACTACGTGTATACTATGCTGGTTGGTGGTTTCAAACATGGTTTTTATTTTCCACAATATATGGGATAATCTTTCCCATTGACTTTCATATTTTTCAAGATGGTTAACACCACCAACCAGATATAGTATTATATAGTATACATATGTAATCATAGTATAAATGTATACACAAGACTGCAAAAATTAACAAAAAAAACAGATATTGAATGATATTGATCATGTTTTGAGGTCCAGGCATCCCACGATTGGATTTTGACTGTGTTCCCTAAGGCCATTTTGATGGTGATGTTGGGCCAGGAATCCTCAATCCCATCACACATCTAAATCTGTCCACCCATGAAACAACCTGGCGTTTAGTTACTGGATCTCTTCATTTTTCTGGATTTATCTTTTGGGGATAGATATGGGTCAAATCCCTGGTGCCCTGCTGAACCTTCCAATAGGGATGGATGTTGATCAACCACCGGTTCTATTGGTGTTATTCAGAAGTTATTCTTGTACGGTGTGATAATCATGTTGTTTCAGTGTTGCGTTGGAACTATGTTTGAACTTCTTTGTCTCATTTTTTTTTAATATTATGTTCACTATTATAATTGAACATGTTGCCACCATTTGGCACCTATTTCATTGTTGTAAAGATAAGTCATTGCGAGTACAAGTTTCACTTTTTCCCATTATCATGGTTATTATTGTTATTGTCAATACAACTATTATATATCAATGCTACTATTGTTATCCCTTGCCTGCATATTACCATCCGTTACTACCATTGTCATTACGGTGAAACCATCGCCTGAGTGATTACTATCATCATTACCATATAGCTACGAACATAATTACCAGGGACTATTGACAACTTCAATTATTGCCATTGCTGCCTTGCGTGCCTTGCATATTTTCCAGGTCTTCCGAGCACCATCTCCGGGAATCAATGGACTAGTACAAGGGAAAATGTTACAGGGAAAATCCACATTTTTCTCTGGAGAAAAGAATAATTTACAGGAGCAATCACCATATTTCATTGGAAAATCCATGTTTTTTTCAGGGAACATCGGAACATCCTCATTTTTCACTGGAAGACCCATATTGTTTCCGCCGCGACTCGCGCTTAACTTCGTAACGCGCGTTCTTCGCATCTCAGGTGCAGGCAACGGAGGCGGACGCCATACGCTTGCACGATGACATCAGCAGCTACACAGGCGGAAGATCAGCTGGGGTTAGTAGCTTTTCCCTATTGGTTGATTAATAGAGGGGATCATCCATGATTAATCAGTAATTATAAGCATTGTATATATATATCTATATATATATGACCAAGCATATATGTAAGTGGTTAGTAGCTGGGGTTAGTGATGAATAGATCCAATATGATCCAATAAAAAAACAGGCTGGTTGGTGGTTTATGTGGTATGGATGATTTTTCCATTCAGTTGGGAATGTCATAATCCCAACTGACAAACTCCATCATTTTTCAGAGGGGTAGGTATACCACCAACCAGTAATATGTTATGATTAAATATAGTGCCATTTGTTTTTTTTGTAAATGAATAATTAATCCACAAATTGGGGATTGAGTTAGTAACTGGGGCTAGGTTATAACCCATGTGTAAATGGGATAATCCACTTGGGGCACTGGGTTAGTAACTGGGGGTTAGTTCACTCAATTGTAGATGGGATCATAAACGGAGAAAGGGGACTTACCGTACGATCACTGGGGTTATTCACCACTTATCCGTGTGATGATCCTCCAAGTAGTTGAGATTGTTGGTTTCAATCTTGCAAAGATGGGACATTCTATACTTGGTGGTTGGGGAGATTCTATTGATTGGGATTGTTGGGGCAAATCTACTGTCATTGCAAAGATAGTTCAATCTTTGTTTTCAACAATATTCGTCTGAAAAAAAAAGGTAGAGTCAAGAATGAGTGGACACTGTTCGAACAGCAATTTCTAGATGTGTAATTGGAAAGTGTTGGTTTTTGATGGTTGTGACATGTTGTGATGGTATTATTGGGTTGCAGCACTTTGAGATTCGGTATAGTATGTCAAACCAAAAATTGTTGCCCCGGCATGCACCATTCTGAGATTGGTCTTGGGAGAATGTGTGGCGATAATCTGATTCTGTCTCAAAATAAATCATGAGACACCATTGTGCAGTTGCATTTTTGGCATTTCTATCCACACTATCCATCATGATCCCGCAACTTCGGAGGTCACCATGATAGAAAAAGACATAAAAAGCATCCAGCATGGGGCAACAAATTTTGTGGGACAGCGGACGGCGGACAGTTTCGTAGGTGGTGTTGTGTTTTTTTGTTTTCTGTTGGTCAAGACAGGTACTCATGTTCATGGTGGTCCTGAGTTTCGGGAACCCAGCTGAACGCGATCGGCCCGACCATCTTCCCACGGATCGCTTCACGGGGTATACCACCAAAAATATGATATTTGGGTGTGTCAGGAAATTGGGTATACGGTATACCATATACCACCAAAATATGGAAAAAAAAACAAACGTGTTGTTCTGATAATGAAAATGAATGAACATGATGATAAACTCTCAGATTTTGGGGTACATACCATATGTTTTTGAAAAAGAAACAAGAGTCAGCGAAACACAAGGAAATGTGTTCTCTATTTCAGAATGCTTTACCTATGCAAACTTCAAGAGTACCACGCAAACAGAACTTAGACGCCTTCTTATCCTTCTTCATTTTTTTTGAGGGAGAACCGTCCGAGTTTATTTGTCCATTTAGACCGACCCCTCTTCATGACCCAGATGCGATCGACGAACAATTCAAATAATATCGGAATTTCAAACATGTTGAAACCCCTTAATAAGGAAAGAACGGAACATGCAGAACAAATCCGACTGTGTTTTTCCGCGTGAATCTGGCTTAATATAAATCTATCTAAAGTCACTGATACCACAGCCCAATGAACAGTATCCCAAGCAGTATTTAAAGAACGGCACAGTCACAAGCACAATACGCCTCAGTCAAGGCGTGGAAGTGCCTTGCCAAAAAAAACAGAGCATTATTTTTGAAGGTAGGACCTTTAAGGAGGGATCTGTTTGACCGCTATGGTATGTTTGAAACATGTTCAATAGCCAAAATGCAGGTCCGAAAAGGAGAGATATTTAAAAATAGATACGGGGGCAGGGACTACTCCAAAAGACATCGTTGGAGTGGGAGTCGAAAATGGACTGGATCTTTCCATATATATATATCACTTTAATCGTCCATGGTGCTGGCGTATTGTGTTTGTCCAAGAAATATGTATCCAAAGATCCATTTATTTAAAAACAGTGTCACTTTTTGAGAGTACACTATGGTACACCCATTTTTTTTACAGATCTCATTGCAAAAATGGCCAACATGGCCATGGGTCGATATGATTTGCCCTCCACCAAAATTGATTGTTCGACGCTCAAATTGACCAGCTATTTGTGGGTCCATTGTTTCCCTGATTGCTATGGCCCAGTTTCGACCCACAACAACTAGCTAACTGTAACAAGCCCATAACCCTGGATAAACCCTAGTTGATTACTCGGGGGAACCCTCCCAAGCAATATCAACTAGTGATGTGATTTGCTACAAAAGTGGTTTCCCCTCTTCAGTTTCACAACAGCCCAAAAGCTTTCCAAAATCTGGGGCATCAGAATGATGATATTATGAACATAACGGCCTATGTAATTATCCGTCATTGTCCATATTGATGGATAGTACGGAAGATTTAATCAAGTAAACCATCAAATGGAGATTTGAATGGATTACAAAATGTACAATCATATCCTATGATATCCCATTGTATCCCATCCTATTGTGGCTACGTTCTCTGCAAAATTGAGTTTGTCTGAAAATATGATGACGATGCCCCATTAAATATGCCATTTGAAGGGTATACCGGTATACCATGGCATACCCCATTTCGGACAACCCAATAAATATATCATATGATGGTTGTATATCCCTCATATCAAATGTGTTGTGTATTATATATATATCGAAATATACATGTCTTGTAAGCTCCCAAAAATGTATATAAGACATCCAGTTGGTGTATATAAGGATGGTTCTTAATATATAAATATATGTCCTGTTATATATATATATATGTATATATATATATATCCTGTTATATATATATATATATATATGTATGTATATATATATCCATTGTCATACCATGATATTTTGACCTTTCCCAGTTGACCATTCACGCGCGGCAGCAAGGTCCGGTGCTTTGGGCTTAGGCACCGTGAACTTGTGGCGATGAGGCTGCGTCGTTGGGAGCTGCTCCTCATCGTGAGCAGTGTTTACAACAGCCAACTACTAATGGGATTGTAATGGGATTTATAGAGATTTACAGGGATTTTCATAGGGATTTATATGGATTTATAATGATTTACAGGGATTTTTCAGAGGGATTTTCATGGGGATTTTCATAGGGATTGTAATGGAATTTTGGGGAATATTTATCGGTATACCCGAAATGTCATTCTATATACTGGTTGGTGAAGAACGGCATTCCCAGTTCAATCATTGTGATATTCCCCAATATATTGGGTAGTACAATCCCCGAACTAGTCATCAACCAAATACTTCTCACATGGTATATCATGATATTATAGCATTGAAATGATGAAAGGGGTGTTCTGGGGGGGTGACCATATATATATATATATCTATTTAGAGAAAGATATATGATATAATGTATATATGATATACATGTATATATATATAATGTCACCCGGAGACACCCCTGAAGGCCCATTTACACCAAGACCTACCACTCTTCCTTTCGATGATGCGGAGCTGTCAGGCATTGCCAGAGGATGCAGCCCGCGCAGCGTCCCGGGAGTGGCCCCACTGGTGGCATTGGCAACAGAAGAATAAACAACATAGGGATTTATAGGGATTTATATGGATTTATAGGGATTTATATAGATTTATAGGGATTTATATGGATTTAATGGGATATATTTGGGATATATGAATTGGGATACCTGAGATCTGGATAAATAGAATAAATAGAATGACCTCACTTCGACCTCACCTGATGGGAATTAGATTGGGGTAAGTATCCCAAAATTGCCGAACTATTCTGAAATACTTCGTGAATTATTCTGATTTATTCCTGATTTATGATTTATGCTGAACATGTCTGAACTATGTCATGGATGACACCCGTCCCCATATTTGATCCCTGACTCGTGTCTTGTGAAGCTGCAAGCCATGAATCATGGTTTCTTGCACTGCCGGGCTGTACATCTACTCGAAATCTCTTGCAAAAAAAAAAGCTGCATAAATGCAGCATAATGCAGCTGCCCCAGCTGTCTCTTTGGTCCCATTTGCAAAGTCAAATCATATGGACCTTGCTTCATTTTGAAGTCTTCCCAAAGCCGATGTTTCCGTTGGTGTCCATCCCAAACTTCAATTCCAATATATACCAACGTGGCAGTTGTTGGTGTTGATGTAAGCGGGTCATTTTTGTTCACAATGGTCTGGGAAGGAAAACCACCCGACGTCATGAAAAGATACATGGTGATCTTAGATCTTGTCAATCACTTGTGCAGTTGCTTTGCAATGTATGAAAAGTTGTTGTGTTTTCTGATAAGATCTTCAGGAGTATTTTTGGCATGTGAATGATTCGAAACTGAAAGAGCAAGAAGCTATCTATATAAATGTGTACATATACACACTGCATATACCTCAGAAATGTGTTCAATTTGCACATGCGCTGTCTCTTCCTCCTGTGCAACCATTTCTGTCCTGGATCGGTATACGGAAAGAAACCAGTAACGTAGAGAAAGATGAAGCTGTCATTTTTTTCTCCGTCCCCAGCTACAACTACTATAGCAGCTACAGCAGTCAATATGGCAACACTTATTTTGCTGGTGTGTTGCAGAATGGTCTCCCAACCATTGGGAAACCGACCGTGGAAACATCCTGGAATTTCCTCGGCAAGCACCGGCCAATGGGTCGAGCAGCGCCGAGCGCAGCAAGCGCTGTCAAGCGCGCGCACACAAGATGCGGGCTCCAGCCGTCCGAAAGTGGCGATGTCATCTTGAAAGAGGTGTGACTCAAACTACGACTGCCCGGTGGCCTAAAATGTGGTGTACACCCAAAAAAACATCAGCAAATGGATCAAAGTAGGTGGTATCTTGGATTCGATAGGCAGAAAGTAAAATTGGATGTGGTGTTTTCCCTCTTACATGAACCAAGACTCAAAGCTGGACCTGGCGCATTTGAGCCACTCCCAAGTAGCAAGGTTGCAGGGTCGTTTGCTGCTGGGCATTGCGCGTCCAAGGGTTCTCTGGATCTCAACAAATTGCATAATTAATTTGCATGGTTATGTTTTAAACATCCAAGAAAACCAATGATAACACTGCAATCAGCAACTGAAGAGGCTGTAAATGATTGTTGTATTGTTTGAAGGTGCACTAGCTTGAGGACCAGCGATGCCATGCAGCAACGACCCTGGCCGCAGCGGCAGCTTTTGAGCCGGCTGACTATGCCTCGTGGATACATAGGTAAAGTGGTAGACCTTGGGGGAAGAAAACTGGTAGCCTTAGTAAACTTCATGACATTTCTTTACATGGCTATTTGGGTGTAGCTGACAGTCTCAGACACACCTAAGGGTCGGAGGTCTATCCCAAAATGGTCGCGATCGATCTTTGCAAAATCTTGGCGGGGAAAAATGAAGATTTTTCCGCGGAACATCTGGGGTTACCATGGGTTACCCTATTTTTAGACCAACCAACTATATAAACCACATAAATAATCCAAAAACATGTAGGGTAATCTAATGCAATATCGCTTCACTATTCTTTACTCATGTTTGGGATTTGTTGAACATAGTGCAGAATCATGTGTCCATGAGACTCTGTGCCTTCTTGCTCGTTTCAGTCACAGCTAAGCCTGCAGAAAGTGCAACCAATTCATAGTCCCCAAAAAGATTGATTGATCAGCATTTTAGGGGGATTTCACTGCACCTATTTTCTTTCGGTTGCTAATTATATAGTTGATTCAGTTTCAAACTACGATTAATTGATGCAACATCGGAAGTCTTCTCCTGTTGCATGTGTTCTCAGATTGTCACTCGTACTGGCATGCACTGTTTCATGTTCTCAAGTCATACATAGCTGCAAGTTGCGGAAATAGTACTGCAGTTCAATTCCATGTGGTTCCTCTATCTTGCCAAAGATAGTCAGTGGACAGCCGCCAGCATCAGCATTGAGAGGTTGCTGTCTCAACACCTTCCCAAAGATCTGTTGTCGAAAGACGGTTTAGTCGTCTTGGTGAACCAAGAACTGGGACGAGCAGGATGTTCATATGTAGGTGTCCTTCGCAGATAGGTTTTCTGATGCTGTCCATGTTGCTGAAAAGGAACGGCTGCAAAGCAGAACAGCTGTAGAGCGGAGGATGCTGCAACATGTGACAATAATCATTGCCACTATTGATGGTGAAGGCATAGTTCAAGGCATAACCATGATAACCATGATGGGATAATGATAACCATCATGAATCATCACCATCATCTGGTTGGTGGTTTCAAACATGTTTTATTTTCCATAATATATATATATATGGGATAATCCTTCCCATTGACTTTCATATTTTTCAAGATTGTTAAAACCACCAACCAGTCATTAATGATATCCTATCATATCCTGTCATCATTAATAGTTCAAGGCCTAACGGTGAATCGCCATGATCACCTTCCCCAGCACTTGCCGCAACTACCGGAGCTAGTTGCCACAAGAATCTTGACCAATCGAGTGTTTGTCCACTAGCCAAGAACCAGTCAACAGATGTTGTCTTTGGAGTCTTTAGATGTCTTCGAAGTTGAAGAAGTTATTTATAAGAAATTATGGTGAACATGATAGTGAACGTATGATAACATTATTCATTGGGTTGGTTTAAGGGAAAATCTACAGGAAACCATGGTTTTTACCATTAAAAAAAAGGGGCTTTCCTGTAAATCAACTCCCGGAAGTTCAGCCTCAATGACGGCCGCGCGGGCTGCGCGCGGACCGCACACACCACGGCCAGGCCGAAGGGCGAAACGATGCGAAACGCGTTATAAGTGAAATCGCCCATCAGTTGTGACACCCATGGTGGTTGAATGATGGAACGAATGTGGTGTGGTGTTGAATGTGGTTGAGGTGTTTTATGGATTTTTATGGTGTATTGGAAGTCATTCTATTTGTCCATTTCTGTTGCTTTACAGACTTTAACTCCCTACTACTCCCTATTCTTACTGCATGTATGGCCGGTCATAGTCATATCAATATCTGCAACAACAACAACAACAACAAAGAAAAATATACAGTACTAGTTAGATGGGACATGGGCTTGGCTTGGTTACCTAGTTGGCAATGGGATCATAATTGGGTACGTAGATGTACGTATCACCTTCTGTGAATCGTTACTACCCATGAATATATATATATCCCACTACTAAACCATGATTACCCAGTATATCCATGTCTATCCCATGTTTGCCAATGTTTATCCATTCTGTTCCACCATTAACTAATTACCTTCATCATCCAATACCCGCATTATCCACCGGAGGATGGCAGTCGGAATTGCAGCGCTTTCTGGTGGCCTGGGACGAAGACGGTCCTCCCAGCATGGCCTTTTCGACCGCCATTTGCGCTGCCATGGGACGTCAACAAGCGGCTCTGCAGGCGGAGATCAGGAGATGCCGAAAAAGATAGAAATTGGTACCCCCTATGTTAGGAAACCCCCATAATCTTGTATCTGTATATACATATACTGGTTGGTGGTTTGGAACATGTTTTATTTTTCCATATATTGGGGATAATAATGCCAACCGACTTTCATATTTTTCAGAGGGATTGAAACCACCAACCAGATGGTTAGTTTAACCTGTTGTGCACGTTTTTTTGGGGGGTTTACATGGTTTACTTATTAATGCCTTTCTTGATTTTGTTGGGGTGGTGTCATGGTTGAAAAACAAAAGCTTTACAATGCTTAAACCCATAGATCAAAATAATATGATAATGTTTGTTCCTGGGGATTGTTGGTGTGCTATGTTCAAAGATTCTCTCTTATCCAAAGGATGAACATGGATGGACCAATGAACATATTGCCCGTCATGACTTGGGGATTATGACCAGCATGGGCCGGTGAAACTTCTCGAGCCACTGAAGGGGGGCTCTTGAGTTTGCAGTTGCGTATTTTTTTATGTATTTGCTTTTCCATTTGATTTATATATAGAAACAGGACACCACATATCTATACATGTTTGAGCATGTTTTCCACATCAACTAGTTCTCTAACCACATTCAATTGCATCCCATTGAGTTCAACTTCATCCCATGTCACACGAGGCCTTCAACTTTGGCCAATTCATAAGACAAAAAGGCGCGGCGAGACCCGTTTCTCTCTGTAGGGATATCATGTGTCCCCAACTTCAGTGGCGTCGCATGATTTCGACATCCTGGGACTGGCAACATCTATGTTGGTTGAACTTGCCAGTTTTTCTGGGACTGGCCAGCCATGAAATGCCATGAATCTATGAGTCCCGCTAGTCCCACTTCAGGACTTTCTCTGCCAGGCCTTCAAATGGATACCTTCTTTTGCAACAATGTCCTGCAAGCCTGTTCCTCCACCCAGCGATGGGACCTGCCACTGGCTGTTCTCGAAACCATGTGCCCTGGCGCTCATCATTGTCATCGTCATCATCGTTAATTAAAAGATCACGTAATAAAGATGAATTTCATATAATCCGAACATATCGGAATTATATTGCGGTAACAATGAATAGTAATAGTTATTACTGTTGTTACTACATTTTTAATACTACTTGTTTCATCATGATAGCATCACCATCATCCATCACACATTTGTTTAAATTATACACAAACAATGATAGTAGTGATAGTCATCATCCCATTCCCAATATCCTCCACCCTTCACTCCATCAATGGGGTACCCCAATAGCTGGATGAGAAAAATAATGGAACATCCGAAAGTAAAATAGATGATTTGGGGGTACCCCCTATGTTTTTTGAACCCTTGATATCTATATTTGTATGTATATATGTATATATATATTGTACATATACTGGTTGGTGGTTTGGAACATTTTTTATTTTTCCATCCAGTTGGGAATGTCATCATCCCAACTGATTCATATTTTTCAGAGGGGTAGGTATACCACCAACCAGTAATATGTTATGATTAAACATAGTGCCATTTGTAAATAATTGTAAATGATTAATTATTAATCCTCAAATTGGGGATTGATTTACTAACTGGGGCTAGGTTATAACCCATGTGTAAATGGGATAATCCACTTGGGGGACTGGGTTTGTAACTGGTGTTAGTTCACTCATTTGTAGATGGGATAATATACATATATCTGGGTAAATTATAACGACCTCACTGCGACACTGGAAATCATGGTTAATAAGGGAAATCATCCCCAAATGGCCCAACAATTCAGGTTAGTGAAATATTATAATTTCCCCAGATATATGTGCCTTTCACCGTCCCAGAATCCCCAGAATCCCCAGAATCCCAGGCTCCACTCGGGCCCCTCTCCAGACATCGCCAGCTTCGGCGCCACGGTGCACGCCTTGGCCACCAGCGGCCGCTGGCGCCAGGCCCTGGCCGTGGCCGACCACGTCGTGCTTAACGAGGTGATCTGCGGCGCCCTGGTGGCGGCCTGCGAGAAAGCGGCGCGCCTTGGCGATGTCAGCTGTAGGTAACAGAAGAAACCACCCATGACTGGGAGTTTACCCTCTGGTAAACATACAAAAAGCTATTGAAAATGGCCAAAGAAATAGTGGATTTTCCCATTAAACATGGTGATTTTCCATAGCTATGTTAGTTTACCAGAGTTTATAGCATTTCATACCACAAGATTAATGGTGACCTGATGTGACCTGGGAATTTATAGCCTGATAAAAACCACCTATAAAAATTGGGTGATGACTGGGGGATGGTTTATTAGTGTTTTACCCACATTATACCCATAGCTAGCCTATAGGTAGCCTAAAAATCCCTAAAATAGCTGGCGGATGGTGAGGTATATACCCTATAGTTTGGCTCGGTGGATGAGTGATTTGTTTGTGAGAATCATAGGTTTCATCATAGGTTTTGAATGGTTTTGACCCATCCAAATGGTGAGGATGTGAGATGATATGAGATGATACATGGTTACATGGGATTTTCAAACAATTTGGTATAATATTTGGTCATGTCTGAAATGGAGGATGGACCCCCCAATTATGGCAATGTTGATAGGGAAAATGATGATTGACCAGCTGATTTCAATGCATATCCATGCAAATAAAATAGCGACCTCACTGGCCATGTGGCGGACCTCACCATTTTGCTGACGGTTGGTTTGGTGATACCAAAATGCTTCAGGATATCACGGCTTGAGCTGTGCCGGCTGTGCCTGCAGTGAATATAGCTGGATTGATGAATATATGGAGGATGAACATTAATATTTTCACATGGGTCCCCAACGGCAACTTAATTGTCATGGTGATCATTGTTTGGACGTTTGCAGTTTTTGGGGTGATCCTTACAGGTCCGGAACATCACTAATTATATAGATGGGTGGTGATGGTGGTGAGGAGGAGAATGATAATGACTAATAAATATTAATAATATGAATTATGATGATTAGATATGTGCGAAAGTTGCGAAGTTGTGTTTAAACATGATGGATAGCAATACATTCCTCCATCGATCATCTCATCTGAGGCAGTGGGAGGTTGCCTTGGACCTTCTTAGATCCATGAAAGGTTGGTCGTGGTTGGGTGGGGTCGTTGGATGTCGGACTATGTGACCATCTCCCAAACCTTCCCAAAAATGTAAGGCTGTTTTTTCTAGAATAATCTCCCAAAAATTGAGCTAGAGTTTCTGTTTTTTTGGGGGGAGGCTTTGTTTTTGAATGTTCTTGATACAATATATAGATAAATATATATATATAGTATTTACATCTATACCCATGCAATCTGGCTAATTTACCGATGGTATATCTATGGCATTCTATACCTGCATGGCAGCCAGGTGCTTCGGGTGCTTCGGTGCAGCCGAATGTGGTCATCTACAGCTCCGCCATCTCGGCCTGCGAGAAAGGTGCGATGTGGGAAACATGATGGGGAAATCCATGGTAAATGGAGGTTTATATAATTAATATATATATATATATAGCTGGGAAAATATTGCCCATTATAATTAGATGACACATCACAATTCAACATGCTGATTTTCCAGTCACTGTTAAATGATCAGAGGGTCCCAGTGGTTTCCTGTGCAAGAACAAACATCTCATGTTTGTGGAACAAAATCCCGAAAGTTGATGAAAGTTGATGTTTTTCACTCCTCAGCTGGAGAAATCGCCCCTTACTAAGTGCACCTAGACTCCCCATGCGTCCCCATGCGTCACAGGCGGTGAATGGCGCGCCGCACTGGGCGTCTTGAAGGAACTTGGGGATGTATCTTGGTTGCAGTTGGTTTCAACCATCCCAGCTGCAGAATTTCGCAAATTTTCCACTTAGTACCCTCTGGTTAATCTATGGTATATGGTTAAAATATGGATAATCTATGGTTAATATATGGATAATCTATGGTTTATGGCCATCCCAGCTGCAGGATTTCGTATTTTTTTCTACTAAGTACCATTTGGTAATTTAACATAGCCATGGTATAGATGGCCCATAGAAATAGATGGTTTACCTATTAAAAATGGTGATTTTCCTCTGGTAAACGTTTACAGTTTGCTATTAAGAATGGTGATTTTCCTCTGGTAAACGTTTACAGTTTGCTATTGAAAATTGTGATTTATAGTGGATTTACCCATTGAAAATGGTGGATCTTTCCATAGTTATGTAAACGTTTACCAGAGGGTAGATGTCAAAACTTATGGAGAACTTCATGTTTTCCAGTGAACATGAACTACAAGTTGATTTTACTGAAGTTTTTTTTTTTGAATTGATTTGCATGATTCTAGGGGCGAATGTGGCAGTTTATGATAGTTTATTGGAGGATTAATGTATCTCACAGTCGGATGGCGGAAATATGCAGAATCAAGAGGGGTTAATCATGTGTTAATTTAGGATGTTTCCTAAGTCATGGGGGTACCCCCAGTCATCCATTTTTGTGTTTGATTTGCCCTCTGGTAAGTTAAGAGTTTGACCCTGAAAATCACCAGTTCTTAGTGGAAACTCATCTTCCCCCTGTCTGGCAGGGTCTGTAATTTACCCGAGGTTCCACCTGGGATGGATGTGATAGCACTGGTCATGTGTGTTATTTCTGCTATAGAAATAGGGATAGATTAAGCCAACCAACTATATATGTATCTATTTGTATATTATAATAGATATAAATGATATAATTATTATTATATGTATGTATATATATATATTATTATGTATTTTATATTCAATATAATATAATATTATATAATATGATATACTGATATATATTACAATATACCTTTTAAAGATTATTATAAATTAATGGTGATATATATATATATATATATATGTATCTAGATTATATTATATCTTATAACATATATATATATATATATACAGATACTATATCATATATTATATATATATTCTATACTATACATTAAATATTATATAATTATTTTACAATATAATATATATTAATATACTATGTGTTTTATTATATTTATATATGTTATATTATATCAGACTATGTAT
>Ga0126342_10011492_pt1 | contig 15822 bp, 12 predicted proteins | sample Cyp1metagenome_FD_92528 | JGI IMG/M metagenome (GOLD analysis project Ga0126342, IMG submission 92528) | Coral microbial communities from Lord Howe Island, Old Settlement Bay, Australia - Cyphastrea 1 metagenome | ecosystem: Host-associated > Invertebrates > Cnidaria > Coral ... | reverse complement strand
TCAAGCACCTTTCGGTCCATCAGTGGATTCGCTCTGCCATCCCTGATTCACAACAACCAAGCTCTCCTATAGGTTTCCTATTTTTGAAACTTCCGCCACCGCCTTGTGCGGTACTACTGGTACAGAATTTAATTACAGTATATTATCTGATTTCATCAATTTCATGAATGCAATCTTCATTGGGCAATCCCATTGTTACAGAAAACTTACGGGAAAACCATGGAATTCTTGGTGATTTTGCCGAGGTCTGGGAAGAGCTTGCTGGCACTGAAAGCCCCAACACGAGCACTGGTGGAGCTCTCAGTAGAGTTCCTATCCCCCGTTATTAAACACTCCCAGAAACCCTGGTTTAGTCGGGGCTTTATACCATATAATGGGGGTGTTATAAATACTAAGGAGATGGGTTTTTTTTCCAGTGTTGTACAATGTTGTACACATAGAAACAGAAGTGAGATCAAGATGATCAAGTGAGGCATCGAATCAGACAGACTGAAGAACTTGCCAGCTCCCAAGCAGCCCAAGACGTTTGATCAGCACCTTGGACAGACAGTGGCGAGAAAACATGTCACCTGGATGGGGCATGTTGCTTGTCTAATTGTCTACCTATACCTCCCTGGCGCAAGTTTGGCAGACCAAGATAAGAAGATGTCTTCAGATGTACTACATGTCTTTACCAGAGTCGCAAAATTAGTTCCATGCACATGCAGTTTATCTTGCGAACTGATATATACGGCAATGAAATAGTAACTCCACCACCCAAAACAAAAAAAACATAATTTCGGATCTATCATTATTTCAGATAAATTCAGATGTTACCCCCGAAACCCTGAAAGTCTAGAGGCCCTTGTGTTAAAATGTTTTTTCAGCCTGCCAGCTTCGCTCATTGGGAGCACCGTCAGGGTGCTGAAAATCGACAATCACCGTGTGAAGTCACTGGACGATTTGCCTGATGAGCGGCCTGGCTCGCTATGGGTTGTCACATGAAGCTACCAACTGGCCATGTCTGGCTTTAAGAGACAGATATTTTGAATTATTTTGATTCATATGTTATACCTGGTATTCTTACGGTTTGGTGGGCTATGCTGATTAATTTCGATGAATTCTGATCACTTCTCATAGCTTTCCAGAAATCCTTTGGTGAAGTTCCATCCACATCTCCACCAGGTGGGATGCCGTGGGTCGTCAGTGTTCCTGCGCTCGGTGGAGCCACTTCTTTTCGCATGTGGTCTCTTGGCAGCGACGGCCCTTTTGGGAGGCCCCCTGATGGAAAAGAGAGATTGTATACACTATCTGATTGGTGGTATAAAATGGTATAAAATGGTATAAACCATTCCCAAAATTGCTGCTTTCTGATCTTCTTTTACCCACAAATTATGGTTTTGATTCGATCTTTTTGTTGGGATTGAAACTAATACTGATTGGTGGTTTCAAACATTTTTATTTTCCATTATTTTCTGAGATAATCCTTCCCATTGACTCATATTTTTCAAGATGGTTAAAACATGTTAAAACCACCAACCAGCTATAGACAACTGTCACAACAACTATACAATACACATTTAGCATATGTTAGCATCATGATCATCATTTAGCTGCATCTCAAGTTTTGAATAGAGAGGCTTTATTGCGGCATCTCAAGGTGTCCTGAGTCAGGTTGAATGGGAGAATCATGGTTCAATGGGAATACCAGCCCTTGTGTGATATACATTGATAGGTGCGTGGGCCTCTTTCTGTGGGCTGCCAGCACTGGTCCAGAACTATATATAAATTTCTCACTCAGAACTATATATAAACATTGCTATGTTTTACCCATAGTTCACGTCCCACTGACTGGCAATATATGTTTAAGAATGTTTAAGAAGTCCACCAAATCGATCAAATGCGGGCACTTCCAAATGAAACAGCCAATGCCTATAAGCAGCCCATCTTTTTTTTGATGATCCCCGTCCAAAGTTTCAAGATTGTGGCCAGTAGCTGACCAAGGGTTCAACAGGCTCCGAAACTCAGTTTGGGACATTGTTATATTGCCACTTCAAAATGCAAAGCGCACCAAAAAATCACGCACTGTGACAATGTGGACTGACTTGGATTAGGGTCGCTGAAATGGATGGTTATTTTTATATATAGCTGGGGATTTTGTACATAGTTCCGAAGCATTTTATATATAGTTCGGAGAATTATATATATATATAGTTCTGAAAGCCAAAATCTGTTTGACAGAAACCCAACAGAAAGAGACCCATGCAGTAAGATATACAGTATATCAAGAGTTGTCACAAAGAGTTGTCACAAAGAGTTGTCACAAAGAGTTGTCATCAAAGAGTTGTCATCAAGAGACACCTCGGCAGACTATACCAAGATGACGCCATTGGGTTGTCATTCCAGGCTGCCGAAGACCGGCTGGTGGAGATGGTTCGGCTGCCATTTGGCTATCGGATTGAGGCCGAAAGGGCCAGTGGCCGTGGTTTTTTCACAGCTCCAAGTGGGTCGTCTCGAAGTGGGGATACCGGGGAGACCTCGCAAACATGTGGGGCCCCCGTTAGATAGCTAAGTTGGTGAACATAACTCCAATAACTATGGTTTGTGGTACTTATAACATCTTATAACTACAGTTAATGGGGTTTGTAAACCAACTTATAACTGGGGGGCCCCACATTGTACATGTTCCGTTTTGATCAATTTTGATGGACGAATCCGACGAATCATGTTATGAAACCATGATACGAGTTGAAGTAAACTAGTACTGGAATCGAGATCCAGCCAATGCCACGGCCATGGTTGTTTCAGGCGCAGTCATAACGGGAAACACATCCTGAGTTGAGTTGATGGGTATCTTGTATGCTCAGAGAGGCTGCAATGTCCTTCATCATTCCCAAGGCATCAAGGTAGCTTGATTTTGCCAGGTACTATGCCAGGTACTGCTTTTGTATGCGTTTGTGTGTTGACGGAATACATGGAATGATATGTGCATGTACCAGACATTACATCCTTAAGATCAACATCAGCATTGACAAATATTATATTATTATAGAATAATATATTGTGATAGTGGTCAACTGTGAGGCAAATGACGTGCCAAGTCCAAAACTGTGGTCAGCTGCTTGCAGCATTTTCTGCGCAGGCAGATCCGAAACAGCAGGGCCGCACCTATTTCGATCGGTGCCTTGGAGTAGCCGAGTAGCCTCCGGTCATTTGACATGGCTAGGAAAACCCATCTTTGAACAGGAAAGCAGGGGAAGAGAACATCTTAAGGAAACTCCTAACTTTGTACAATTGGAAAAATGTGGGGTAAACTTCAATGAATGATTTGCATGGCCAGCGTAAACTCATCCTCTCTCCCTATTACTAAAACGCCCCCCCCCCCCAAATGGTAAACACAGTGATTTATTTTTATTATCATGGGGTATTTTGTATTAGGGTGCCCCTAATATTCCAATGAAAAACCCTAATAATAGAAATCAAAAAACTCGACTTCAAATTTGATTAAACCCCTTATTAAAATCCATATAAAATATTGCCAAAAACCGTTCCCCTAATATTCCAATGAAAACCTTAATATAATAAAGATAAAAAATATCGGTTTCAAATGTGATTAAATCCCTTATTTAAAAAAATATATAACATATGGCCAAAAACTGGATTTTAAAGCTTTTCCCTGATATTCCAATGAACACCTTACTAATCAAAATAAAGAATAAAACTTGGGACCCTAATAAAAAACCTCCAGGTGGCAATCTATTTTTATTGATAGGGGTTTGAACCCATTGTTTCACTATCCTGTTCTCCTATTGATTCTCAATTACCACAATTAAGAATCCAATTGTGCCGCTGTGCCCAACCAAAAAAAAAGGAAGTGCCACACCAATCCTATTTTTTTATTTGGGTGGGTTTTAGTAATAGGAACAATGGATTACTCGAGGGCATGGAGTTAAACATAGGTAAGCGGTAAGCACCGAAAATTAGCACTTTGCTGTTCTTTTGTTTTTGAAAATGTCAGTAACCTCCCAAAAACGCATCAAAAAGGGGGTTCAAACCCCCAAATAGTTGAAAGCACCAAACAGCCGATCCCAGACTGGATGAATTTCAGTTGTTTTTTTTCCAATAAAATTGTTGATAGTAAAATCCACAATGGTTCCCGTAGATTTCTATCCATGCAAGCAATGTTTTCCCTATGTGTTTTTAATGGATTTCCTTCAATCCAACAGCGTCGTTTCTCCATTTTGGGCGTCAATTTCTCTAGGTTCATCAGCATCGTCAAGGTGGCTCTCATGGAGGAAACTGCAGCCCACGAGGTCGTCAGTGACTTTAGTTGTTGGATCAGATGATTGGTGGGTGGTTTTAACAGGTTTATTTTCGCCCAAGAATAAACCTACCATTTGGGATTGCATTACAGTTTATACATGTTTATACAAGCCATAAAATTGTGATTTTGGGGGATGGTTATTGGGTTATATTGGGTTTACCGGTCCATCTTAATCAACATCTTCATGTTGGAACCATATTTGATGATCCCAATTGATATGTGTTTTTAAGAGGATGCCACATGAACATATATATAATATATATATATAATATATATATATGATTATATGCATATATAAAATACCAGAAAAGTACCAAAGGTCCGGAGTCTAGAATCATAGGGCCCTAGGCCCAGGACATGGGAGGTCTAAAATGGTCAGCTATCTCATTTTAGACCGGTTTTCCCTTTTCATTTTGGACCTTCAACGTGTCCAAAAAACATGGGTTGGTAACAGGGGCAGTAATTGTTAGCAAAAAAACAGGCACAATGCCATACAGGATGTCATAATGGGATATCCTCAAGATCTAGCATACCCCTTAACACTGCATCTTGGAACTTCAAAAACATGTGTGCAGCAACGGCGATCAAAATAGACATTTGTTTCCTCCAAATGCCTTGGTTGGACAAGAGGTGCGTTGGTACCTAAAGGTTTGAGATGGCAGATGGAAACAAGGATGCAAAAACAAGATCTAGAAGGATGTAGAAGGATCTAGAATGTGATGTTGACCGAACAAAATGCTGGATATTGATTCAAGCTTCTGTATTGGCACATTACTGCAAGTTCCTCATCTTGAGCTCTGTTTGTTATTCCAAGCCAGTTACAGTACCTTTTCTGTTGAATCTTGGGGGCCACAAGAAGGCTCATATAAATAAACTTTCAAAGGTCTGTAAGAATTCTGGAACTATCCTTGTCAACCCGAAGGGAGGGGGTACCATTCTAGATACCTTGAACTTGAGGGTATGTCATAGGAATCAGTCGAGTAAAAAAATGTGTTGATTCATTTCGTTTCTCGCGGAATCCATTTTCCGACACGCTGGAAGAAGATGAGAGCATGAATGAATGCAGCATGATATAACGAGAAACAAAATTGCAGCTTTTGTCTGACATGTTGTTCTGGCATGAAAGAGTATGAACGTAAAGGATGATATGGCAAAATATGGCAGGGTGGTACCATCATTCTAGACTCCTGGCACGGGAAGAGGGCAAAGGTCCTAAATACTCGGTGTAAGCCAAAAGTCGAGGACGTTAAGACATCAATCTGGCCAGGGACGATCATTTTAGCAGGCCCAAACGGTCTAATATGGAGTTTCAGGGGTCCCTTGGTAGTAGTTGAGGGTATTATATAATATGTTATGCTATATGGTAATATACTAATATGTCATACAGCAGGATATTGTTACATATATATATATAATTATATATATGTGTATGTGTGTGATGTTGGTATATTATTATATGTTTGTCAGACTTGGGTTTACATTAATAGGTGGAGAGTAGGTGGAGAGTTGGAGGCACTTTTTTTTTAATCAGACCACATTCCTAGAACACCAGACATGCCGCAAATGAAATGCAAACGTCAAAACACATGTTTGACAGGCTGTTTTAGTCCAATCCAAAATGCTTTGCAAAGCATACCCTCTGGTAATTTAACATAGCTATTGAAAATGGCCATTTATAGTGGATTTTCCCATTAAAAATTGTGATTTTCCATAATTGCGGTCCCCTCTTTTCGCCCTATTTGACAAGGGCGGGGTAGCCGATGGCCGTTGCCGTGGCAACTTTGCAGGTGATTTTCGCCAATTCGGAGGATGTGAAGCGTGACATTCTGCCCCTCAGCTGCAAATTGCCCAGATGTCATGTCCCTATTGTGATTGGATTGGTTTAAGAGAAAATTTACAGGAAACCATAGATTTTCCCATTAAATATGGGGCTTTCCTGTAAATTTTCCCTTAAACCAATCCATTGATATTGGGAGAAACTGACTCATACTGGGGAAAGACATCACGACTCATGGAAACATCAAAATCAAGTGGTGGAAAAATATGGCCAAAAGTCATCAGAAACATATATAATTCCTAACATGAATCAGCCGGTGGATAAAGACATCATCAGTGATACAGTTATAGCCTTTAACGGTTCTAACTGGCTTATAAGCTCATTAAGGGATATATAGCCTTAGTTGGGGGAGTTGTAACCCCATGGCCACACCTGTTTTTTGGGAGCGGCATCACATCAGACGTTCCCAGGAGCGGCGGAGAGCGGTTGAGGGCTGCGGCGAAGAAGGGGCCAGATGTTTTGGCCTCTGAGCTGCCGCTCAGCCGAATGGCAGGGATTTTTTCCAGTGGATACGGCCATTTTTTAAACATCTCTCAGGTAAACTACGGCTAAAAAATGGGTGAGTTTTAAGGGGAGTTCCATTGGCTAAAAGTCATATATTTACTATAATTAGTTGCACGATGTTGCACGTACCTACCAAAAATGTTGCTTGGGTTGGCTGTTTATGAATGACAATGGTTGCTCTGCTGGCACTGCGTGGGTAGATTGATTTGTTGGTATCGTCCAAGTGCCCTGAGCATCACGGAGGACTCCAATGTCCCAAGATTTTAACATGGTTTAGGTTGGAAAGAAGCAATACTATATGCAAATGTATTTTAGTGTATAATTGCTGGTTTTTCATTTCACTTGATTTACCACACTCAAACACACACATAATATATATATATATATATATAACACATCAATATACAGATACCTGGACGCCCTAGCCGCGGGCAGCACAGCTTTCGAGGCGCGAATTCACAGAGGACCTGGATACGTGGCCTTGCTGAATGAAGCAGGACGGACAGCTAAACCCCTGTTGGTTGATGAGAAAAGGGAGCTACTGTATACTGTCTCTAATATAATATCTGTACTGCATAATATATATATATTGGGAATTATCATTATGATAATCCATTATCGGAATCTCTTTAGTGGAAGGACAGAGGGTTTTGAAGCAAGGTATGGAGATACCTTTCCAACAAGATCTTTCGATTTTTCACCAGCGCAATCTTGGAAGAGACTGATTGTTGGGTGATATGTAACATAAACATGCCTTTTTTCTCCGCCATTTTCCCAGACTGGCTTTTTCAACCGAAGCAATTTCTAGAAACCCACATGGTTCGCTCTAGTCATGGTTTCTAGATTTCCCTAAACAACTGCCACATTTCCCCAACATTTCATCATTTCACCGAGGAAAAGCTTTATCCCGGTGGCCTATGAGCTGGGCGATGACGGCCGGGTTCCAGCCTCCAACTTCGAGGATCGGCAGAGGGACATCGTCAGCAGCTTGATGCAGGTCTTCTTGGAGGAGGGGCTGGGGGCCGTTGGGGCGGCCCTGCTGAAATGTCAGCATTTCAATGAATTTCCCGCGGAATCATGAAACTATGGGGAAAGAATGGGAAAGATATGGGATTGTTTGCTGAGTTAGAATCACCAAACAAGATATGACTGGGGAAACGGAAGGAACAACGGGACGAGGTAAGGGAACATGCCAAGGTAATGGTGCAAATATTGATTCTTTGCACTTTCGGGATCTTGACAGTGGATTCATGCTGATGACGGCAAGACATTGAGAACCCAGTTCCCTTTTTGGGCCCGATGGGTGGCGGCCATGATTCCCCCAGAGTTGTTCTTGAGCTTCAAGCAACGGAGATCATGGGCGCTGCCAGGAGCTGAACATCGGAGTGTCGCTGTCCTTGTGGAGGGCACTGCAGGAAGAGCGACTGGATGATTGCCGCCGGCTGCTGCAGGATAAGGTTGGAATGGTTGGAATGGTTGGAACAGTTGGCAGACCTGGGATCACTGGGATGGGATGATCCCAAGAGGGTTCCAGTGTTCATGATGTCCGAACAAGGTTTGGGAAAAGGAATCACCTTGAAGAGATTTGGTCGCTGGGCGGGTTTGACATGGGCTGCTTTTGATGATCTTGACATATTTTGACTGTTAAATAGATAATGGCTATCATGGCTCACTCCCGTTGATCATTATTTCTTTGGGATGGGTCGTGACAACGGTCATAGCTGATGCCATGCTGACACCTTGGACAGGCTGATCCAAACATTGTGGATGGGAAAGGCAAGACGTGCTTGCACCATGCAGCACAGGTGGGTGTGATGTTCTGCCCCCAATTGAATCCCAAAGGACGAATCGGAAACCGATGGAAACCGGTAATTTTGGCCGACCCACCCAAAGATCGGCATGCCTTTGTGGCTTTCATTTACTTGGGTATGGTTCAAAACCTCTGATGCCATAGTTGTGGGATGAACATCCAGCTATACCATCTATACCAGCTATTTCGATGTGAAAACTCGGGTTGTTTTGATACGTTCTGATCCCTTGCCACGACTTGGAGAAGCTGCGATATCAGCAGGTGCGATCCCTGGAAGCTGCCAAATTGCTCCTGGAGTTTGGAGCTTCTCTCAGGTGGGGAGGGTTCACTGGGATGTTTAGGGCCCAGTGTCAGTGGCTTGGACACTTGGACCAGCTTGGCATTGCCAGCTTAGGCTGTGACATTGAGAAGATTTGAAGGAACATATTTGCCAGGAAACATTGTTTTTTTGACACTATCCCCAGAGGCCCTAGGGTCCATCCCAAGAATGGGCCCCTGTGGAATTTCGAAACCAATTCCAGGAATTAGGAACTCCCAGACATCCACCCGCTTTCCGCTCCGTGCAGTGCGCGTGATCATCGGGGATGCACTCCTGCTCACACAGTTCCCCTGGTTGCAACTTGGCAATGACAGAAACCTTCAGGGTGAGTGGAGAGGCTGCTGAATTTCAGCAGAATGTTTGCACATCATTGTTGTTCATGCAAACTCTTTGGATGCTCGAAACATCCTCATAAACCGACCAGCACTGGCAGAATTGGCGACTGCTGAGGTGGATTTGCATGATCTTCCAACCTTCCAATTAATGACATGACATCCAGCATCCTTTTTTTTTCCCCAGAGAAGTCCCAAGTTTGGATACTGTAGTTTTTATTTTTAGTTGATTTATATACTCTCCGCGTTTTTTGGTTGTTTTTGGGGACGATTTTTATCCCTGCCTAACTGTTTCCTGAAATTCTCCCGGGAGTTGAACCATGTTGAAACCACCCCCAACCAGAGAAACCATGGAGGCAGATGGTGTTTCCGAACCGTTGTTGGAAGAGTTTGCTCGCCGAGATGTTGCAGCTCTTTTTGAGACAGTGCCACGGCAGATTCCGGCAGATTCCACTGTCCTTTTTAAGACGGGTATTACGATACGGATCGGGGTTTGCCTGAGATGTCCTGAAATCGTTTAATTATAGACGTGTTTTTTTAAATGAACGTAGCGGGAAAACACATTAAGCAATCATCAAGCCATTAAGCCATCATTTCATTTTGGGGCATGCCGGGCCATGAAATCCAGAATGGGAGCCTTCCACGTCAACGGTTTCTTAGCTCCAAGGACAAGGCGGGTGTCTCTGCCATTGAGCGGGCCTATCTCTGGAGCCAAATCGCCAAGGAGGGTGAGGTGAACGAACCGATTCACTCCATGCTGAAAGTTGCTTGGCAGAGCCTGGCAGGGGGTTGGATTTGGTGCAAACTGGCAGCGAAATTCAGACATATTCAGACATGCATCTTAAGTTCTTAAGGATAACATAGGATAACTATAAGCAAGATGCGGATGGAGAGAGAGGTCCCAATGACAAGTTGAACTGCTCTTGTTGAGGTAAAGACAATTTATATATATTTATATGAATTTGAGGGGATCTCATCAAATACACCAGCAACTGGCTATCTTCGCTGCATCCAAGGAAATTCTGCAGCTGGAGGGTGTCGCCTCTTAGACTTGGTTCATGAGACCTTGAGGTGCTGAGGTACCCACAATTGACGCGGATGGGGTTGCTCTTCTCCGAAACGAAAGCATCAACTGGTCGATTATGCTGGATTTTTTTGGGTGCATCGGATTTTGCGGATCCGCATTTTTTTTGAAACATTCCAAACATATCCAAAAATCACAGATCACTGCGAATGTGTGCTGCGCAAGCTAAGATAGCTAAGGACCAGTCAACGATGTGGCCTTCTATGCAGGATTTGGGCATCAGAGGATTGCACATGAACTTCCCTGAGGCAAAAATCAGTGTGCTGCCTCTGCCGGTGAGGATGGAAGAATGGATGGATCTGAAATGTCTGGCTCCATCTGAATAAGACCCCATAAGAACCATAAACTGACCCCCAGTGGAAAAACTCTCTGGCTGCAGGCCCTGCCGAATTCTCATCATGGCAGAGTAGAAGCACGACGGATGCATTTCAACGGCGTACTGCGGACGATTTATGTGATGCATCCGCAGACCCTGCATGGAAATGGGGATCCGCTGCTCTACTTTGGTGCCTGGGTGTCATCATGGAGGTGAGGATAGGTATCATTTGAAGCACCGTGAACATCTCCCTTCTTGGGGGGCAAGTTTCAGGTCGTAGATATTCATAGAGGCTTGGGTAAACGATGTCGTAGTGAATGATTATGGATGATTATGGTGCATCCTGGTGTTCAGTTCAAGTGTTTTCTCTTTGTTTATTTTGTTTGCTCACTTCAGAAGCATTTCAAGCCGCACAGCCTTCATCGCTAATATCCATGATGCGCCAAGGTTTTTGCAGATTGATGCCGTGGACTTTGCAAGAGCCGGCCCTGCGTGTTCTCGCGAACCGACTGAGTCGCAGGATTTTTTGCATTTGCTCAGAGGCAGCGACTTGGCAGAGGATGCATCGCTGCAGGATCAGTGGGGCTTTTTTTGGGACTCAGTGGGATGTGTTGAAAATATTGAAATGAGATTGCCAAGATCAAAGATATGCCAATATGATGCCAGATGATGCCAGTATTAACTTTCAGAACCTCGACCTCAATGATTATTTTGGGAAACAAAGATGCCTGTAGTTGTCTATGAGTATTGCATAGTATTGCTATAGCCTATATTTGTAAGATTTTGTAAGTCCACTTTCGGCAGGATATCCCTGCAGCTTGTCACAGGGCTTGGTCCCCTCCGGAGGTGAATGCGGAGTTGCTCCATGCAGATGAACTTGACACAAATGGACAAGCCTTCTACACGGATTTGTACACCATGATCGACACGTTGCCTTTGCCCTATCGGTCAGGTTCTCAGTTGGAGCATTTTGGAGCGGACTTTTTGACATTTGTTTGACTATTTGAGGGTTCCCCGAGGAGAAAGTATGCCAGGAGATGTTGCAAAGTGAGGTTGGTCTTGATTGACAGCACCTTTGGTGTTGGCACTCCTCTCCTATGGAAGCTGCAAGACCGTTTGAAGCATGTCCTGATCATCAATCCGAGCTACATTTTCAGGACCGCTTCTAAGTGCCAACTGATGATGTTGAAGACATGTATGCAAATGACCCCAGCAACCCATAGGAACCCAAAGGAACCCATAGGAATAGGAACCCACAGTAACCCTATCTTGGCGTGTAATCTGTAGGAACAGCATGGCGGCAGACGATTCCATGCATGAGGCGGGTACATCAATTACATCAGACATTGGAATTCCATGTCATGGTCCTTTGCTTCTGGCTGCAACATGCTGCAACTCTGTTAGATCACCATTGAACCACCATGAGATCACCATTAAATCACCATTTGGGATGATAAACACCAGAAAACTCCACCAGAGGCGATGTTCCTATCCCAGAGATGGGCGTCCAAAGTCGATATATATGGGTGGATGATGGTGGATGATGTCATGATGTTCATATCCCAAAATGGCAGCTGTGAAGGGACATTGAAAACATCCGTTTTGGCTGGTGCAACATGGTGAAACCATCTTTTCTTGTGGGGTTTCCCTGAAAAGATCCCAACATATCCCAACGAATACATGCCTATGCCCGCTTTCACACATGTTGCAACCCTGACCTGCCATCGGACACTGCTGTTAGATTCACCTCAAGCGTGCGAGTTGGCTTTCCGACTTGGCTCGTGCAAGAGAGCTTTGGCTCAGATATCAGATCCGACCTGAATTCAAATCCGCAACACGCAGATGTCTATGGTCCGCACACCGCATTGCCGCTGATTTTGTTCCAAGGTGCTGAGTGCAATGGATTGGATGGATTGCAAAATGAAACACATTGAACAACGATGAATTTGGTCAGGAGATGCCACAAATGCACAGAAAATTGTGAAAATTGCTCCTGCTTGTAGCCTCAGGGCCCAGATAAATCCAACAGGTAAAGGGACCCAAGACCCTCGCATTCCAGCTGAAACAGCCCGGCTAAGGACATTAAGACCATCGTGAAGCATTTCGGTGAATTCGCAGCCTCGCTGTCACTCTCAAAGGCTCAGAGTGAATCTGCGAAGCAGTATCAGTTCCTTTGTCAGAAAGGTGGACTGGGGGTGAGACTTCACTATGCTCCTGTGCATATTCAATATGATTCAATCACCTTTCCTGCTCTTCATGGTTCCGGCCGTGGAATGATGGGGTTGTGGTTCTCAACACTTCTTGGAAAACTGGCTGCGGGGACACTCATGTGCAGTGGGGCTTTCCCTGACTCGTATCTTCCCCAACTCCTGAAAAATGTAACCCAGGTTTCTCTTGGACGAGTTCGAGTTTGGCCTCAAGAGCGCGTCCGATGCCTTCTGGCAGATGTCAGTGGCTCATCCCCTGTGGAACTACAAGCACCTGACGCCACTGTGACTGGGTCGAAATACCAAGCCATTTCTGGTGATGTTGGGAATGGTTGGTTGTTAGATAATGATAATGATAAAAAAAATAAGAACAATAATTTAGGGAATCAATGAGAATCATTTTTTTATTGGATTTACCACTATTGACATCGGATTTATCACTGATAATAAGATTTAGTATTGGATTTGCCAATAAATACCTCTATAAAAATCCGTTGGAATCCAGTAAATAGCAACCAAGGTTAGCCACCTTGCCTGCGTGGCAGCCGCATCATTCGGTGGTCACCTGTCAGCATGGGCCTGATTGAGCTGCTATTGAGCTGCTTAATGCTGCTTAGAACTTCACCATTTTTCTGAGGGAAATATATGGAAATATGAAGCCAGCAGTTTTGATCATGTTTTTTTTCCTTCAACAACTTCGAATTATGGATCAAGACCAGGTAAGATAGGTAAGGAAATGATGGTGAACATGTTCACGCGGATTATCCGGTGCTCCCATGCGCTACAGCCGCTACTGTGATGTGTTTTGTTGATACTCGGGATGATCCCCAATGACTCCAATGACTTTCAAATTTTAAGCAGTGTTGAAGCCACCATCCAGCTGCGGACAGTGGAGCGTAGTGAATCACTTGGCTGTATTAATTATATCATAGTGTTTTGTTTGTCCGTTAAAGCTTCATTTTCCAGTGTTGAAAGCACTAACCGGCTGTTTGTGTATAATGTATATATAATATTGTGTCAACCAGCACGTTCTTTGTCATAATTGGTTCAGTCTCCGGTAATCCAGATGGTTACAACGCACCAAGCAGACACATGCATCTTGGTTGCCAATCTGCACTTCAGGATATCATTTTGGCTTACGGCAGTCACACGCCTGGCGTCTCAGTGCAGGATGCAACCTACAACTTGCAGGACCACAAGCAGGGCCAAGCGGGGCCGGGACACATGGAGTGCAGATGTGGCGGTGATCGAAGGAAGTTTAGAAGTCAAACTTCCGACTTATGAACAGATGCAGCAACAGTGGTGAGAGCAGTCAGGGAAGAGAAAGAAACAGAAGAGAAGTAGGAGAAGAGAAAGAGTCAGAAGAAAGATCAACCATTGCCTGTACTGGGGCAATCGCTTCGGCCAGCGTCATCTCCACAGTCTTCTTCACTATCTCTTTTGTCATAAGGTTCCAATCCGCATGCGTAATGCCTGCTTCCAGGGTTTGCGTCCCTGCTTCGAGACCTGCTGCGGTTGAAGGCACCATCATGGGCTTGCCAGCAGGCGGCGAGTGCAGCATAATTTCAGGAGCTCCCTCTTGGATCAGAAGACAGTCTGATAAGGAAAGGACAGCTCTGGGGTTGTCAATATCATCAGTCGTTAGACTTTGGGGAGCATCCCAGAGAACCGTGCCGCCACCTCGCTGCCACACTTCCTTGAACGCCGAATGCAATAAGCAATGCCGGAACACAGCTGCTTGCGGTCCATGATTGAAACGATCACAAGATACGAATTATAAGGGGAAAAACATGCTGAACCCGAGGGTCTCGTAGCCAAAGACTTGGGCCATGAGGCTCCGAAGATTACGACGAATTACTTCCTGTACTCAGACTGTGACAAGTCCCGTGAAAGACATGCAGACCGCAGCTTGCTCCAGTGAGCCTCCTACGACTGCCCTGTCTTAATCAAGTCCTGGCACAGGTTCGGCGGCACGACCACCTCAGTGACTGGTCTGCCAATGAGTATTTTCGCCGTTGTGAATTTGATAGTTCTGATGTCTCTTTCCATGTCAATGAACCTTGCAATCCTGCGACTATCACTTTGTGTACAGCAGCCAGTCTTGTGTCCCTGTTCTTGCCTCAAAGTGTGGCTCCGTTTGACTGGGCTACCAGCTCGCCTTCAGCCTTAGCTGAACCTTCGGGATGGCGATGGAGAGAGAAAGAGAGAGAGAGAGAGAGAGAGAGAGAGAAGAAAGAAGATCAAGGCGCGCGAAAAGGTAGCCATCTGGGGGATGAGAAATCAAAAATTGCACGCCGTTGTGGCACGAAGCACATTTCCGAGTCCAAATGATAAAAACACCACATGTTCGGATTACTTTTGGAAGTTGGCGTGATCTGCACGCGTCTGTGGTGCGAAGCGCATGTGCAAGCCAAAATGTCAAAAAAATGCTGCGGCCTCCAGCTCCGGAACACTCTTGGAAGTTCAGCTGATCAAAAAATGCACGCGGCTGTGGCGCGAAGCACATGTTGAAGTGAAAATGCAGAAAAAAAAACCACACGTTCGGAAGTTCGGACCTTTTTTTGGTGTGGGAAGTCTAATGGGTTCTGCGCCTAGCCACATGTGAGAAAAACATGAGGGCTTGTGGCAGTTGCAGAAGAAGATGGCAGGCGTGGGACGTTTGAAGAAGACCTGCACTACACTCCACTGCACATCACTACACTACACAAGATTACCTTGCACCACGCCGCACTTCAACTACAATTACAAACGCAACTGGAACGCGCTACAACTATGCAACTACAAGTACAAGCACAACGACAACTACAGCCACAACTACTACACTACAACTACAACTGCATCTGTAATTGCAACTACTGCTGCGCTACACTACACGAGGCTTCAGCTACACTACACTGTACTTCACTAGATTACATCGCACTACAACACAACTAAAACTGCGAGCGCAACTAAACTACAACTACAACTACGGTTTCAAACGCAACTTCAACTACAAGGTCGGGCGCTCATAGATGGCCGTATGGTTTCGTGCACTTTCATCTCAGTTTTGATACAAATGTATGAGTGGTGATATGGCAAATCCTCCACGCTGGCCATTCGAAATGCATGTG
>Ga0126342_10011491_pt1 | contig 15823 bp, 10 predicted proteins | sample Cyp1metagenome_FD_92528 | JGI IMG/M metagenome (GOLD analysis project Ga0126342, IMG submission 92528) | Coral microbial communities from Lord Howe Island, Old Settlement Bay, Australia - Cyphastrea 1 metagenome | ecosystem: Host-associated > Invertebrates > Cnidaria > Coral ... | reverse complement strand
TTTGGTTCTTTGAACATAGGGTATCTCGAAAGCTAGCAGCTACTGGTTCATCATCATTTTTGTTTTGGTTCTTTGAACATAGGGTATCTCGAAAGCTAGCAGCTACTGGTTCATCATCATTTTCCAGCATCAAGTTTGCCATTAAGAGTCATGATCGGCTGCCGTCGAGGTCGAAACGGGCCGCCAGACCCGCCAGACCCGGAGGGGTTTCTCTCAGTTGCTCGCGCAGAAGGTGGAGATCCGTGGGATTCGTGGCGTTTTGCCATGTGGTTTCAGAATCAACGGGAGAAATGTTCAAACCATGGGCAAACCGTGGGAAAATATAGATTTATATAGTTATAATGATAGAACCATGGAGAATATATATATATATTATAGATTTGGTTATATGGATATTAATGTATGTGTATATACATATATATATACATATGGTTGGTGGTTTGGAACATGAATTTTATTTTCCCCAATAGCTGGGATGATGATCCAATCTGACGAACTCATATTTTTCAGAGGGATTCAAACCACCAACCAGGTTTAATTTTGGATAGTCCTATTATAGATAGTCCTATAGATAGTCTAGAATATTTATATATATATAATCTATAGATAGTCTATAATATTATCTATAGATAGTCTATAATATTAAACCATCTTGAACCGCAAAACTGCTTCCCGTATTTCCAGTCCAACCAGCAAGAGACCAACTTTTTTCCACTGGATCCAACGGAATCTGAAAGAAACCAGGAAATGGTTTACGTTCAAATTAACCCCCACTATTCACACGTGGCAATAAAACATATTCATGTATAGATGAATTGTCCAATATAATCTATCTATCTATCTATCTATTTATCTATCTATCTATCTATCGATCGATCGATCTATCTATCTATATATATATATAGATATGAACTCCACTTATAGAACATATTCATGTATTTTGCGATTGCAATGTTTGATGCTGCGGGAATAACCATGGCGTTACAGTGAACCCTGCTTCGGGAATTGCGATGTTTATTGGGTTATCTCACCTACGAGGTTGTTACCGCCTACTTAACCAGGATGTATTATATATAATATATTTACATGTTTGTCTAGTTAGATCGGTTTTTCCAGCTGATAGCTGGAAGCACTTATACATGGTGATGTGCCGTCCGTGAATGGGGAAATTACAGTAGCTTTGGACGTGAAGTACTCAGGAGAGGGCGTCTGGTCATGCAACAGGAATGCTCATTAATATGTATTATTATAATTGTAATATCCCATTATAGTAACGTAAAATCCCATATAGGAATATCCAATACCATCCTATATTCCATTCATAATGGAATACTAATGCGTTGGTCACGAATTATATACCATATAAGGGTAATATCCCATTATAGTTGGTCATATCCCATTATAGTTAAAACGGAATATACTATCATCAGCTATAATCAACTATGATAATGCTGGTTTCCTGAAATTTGTTGTAACCACAATAGCTGGATGGTTCATTTCATAGAAAATCCCAATCTAATAGCTGGATGATGACTGGGGGTAGCTCCATGACTAATGGGTTCTGTAAACCATCCGCAAATGCTAGGAGTTTATCATAGGGTTTACCACATCACATGATATCCTGTGTTTTTGGGATGTGAAACAAAGAATGACCTCACTAAAGCTGCGTGTGGTGTCACTCCAGACCTCACTAAACCTGCTGGGAACCCGAAAGAATCAGAACCATTCTAATTTTGTTCCAGTTTTGTACTAAAGGTAATGCCCTAAAATGTTGGATACCAAATGTTTGAAATACACACATGTAATGGTAAAGGTTTAAAATAACGATAAAGGTTTAACACAACCTTCAATTTTGTGCAGAGGCATGTGCCATACAGTACTCTTGGTACTGAGTACTGCTATCTATTGACATGTGCCACTCTCAAAACAGCTTGCGCCAAACCCACCCGTGACACTCGAACCAAAAATGGTCAAATTTGTAGGTAGACGCACATGTTTTTTTGGCGGGTTTGCCACATTCCCACATTATTTAGTGGTTATGTCATGCTTTATCCTGGTTGGGTACATCCCCAATGTCCCACTGATTGATCATAGATGATTATCTCAATTTACTGTCTATTCAATCAGTTGCTCATTGCGGTTTGATTAGCATAGCATAAAACAAAAAAAACACACCCAACTTATATTATTATCTATTACTGGTTTACCATGCCCATAGTTCATTATTGTAAACATAATATGTTAAACGTATAGCTTCATATTTCTCGCATATACTTCAACTATTGCTGAGTTTAGCCTCTGGTAAACTAACATAGCTATGGAAAATCACCATGTTTAATGGGAAAATCAACTATAAATGGGCCATTTTCAATAGCTATTTTGACATAACCAGAGGGTAACCCACTGATTTGTTTAGTCAACCCGTTACCGTTACGGAGCGCGTGGATCCACGGTCCATTGGTGCAAAGCGGCCAGGGCGGAAACACTGAAGCCGAGCCTTTGGCGTCGGAAGAGTCCACGTCCGAGGGCGAGAGTTCAGAAGGCGGTCCTGGTGGAGGATATAGTGGATAAACTATATTATATGGGATGACTATGTTTGTTGAAAACATGGTCGACATTAATCCCTTCCCCCTAATATTTAATATTAAGGTCATGGGATTATCATTATTGCCAATCCAATAATCAATGGCCATTTCAGGAACCTAATTGGAGGTACCTACCATATATTTAAGGCCTATTTTTCAGGCCTATGTAAGGAAATATCCCCACAAAATATGGCCTTATATGGTACAGTACCTCCAATTTAGGATCCTGGAATTCCCATTGATATATGGGATGACCTATGTTTGTTGAAAACTATTGAAACACCTATTTTTGTTGATAACTAGGATACAGAAGATCTCCAGTTGTCAATAGTTTTCTGTCCTTATCAACAGAAATAGTTATCAATAGTGAAGAATTAGGCATATATATATATATACATATAGGGAGGGTTGTGGGGTAGTGAGAAGCCACTAGCTTAAAGTGAAGGAATCTAGATATTATTGTTTTTGATTCCAGTTTCTGATTGATTGCGGCTGAGGGTTTTTACATGTTTTCCTATTGCGATGCAAGATCTGCAGTTATCAACTGTTAAACAATAGCTATCAATAGTGAAGATTATAGGTATATATTTGCTGATGTGGGAGATATTTCAGTCTGGAAAACTAACAGTTTGCTATGGAAAACCAACATTTTTTAGTTCGGTAAATCAACGAACTAAATGGCAATTTTCAATAGCAAACTCTTAGTCATTACCAGTGGCTATCAATAGCTATAAAGAAACATACTCAAACGTGGCAATGTGGTGAGAATAGCCATGAGGATATCATATGTGATACCAATGCCCATGAAGGTGATGCCCTAAAATGTCGGATTTACCCTCTGGTAAACTAACAGTTTGCTATTGACAATGGGCCATTTATAGTTGATTTATCCATTAAAAGTGGTGATTTTCCATAGTTATGTTAGTTTACCAGAGGGTAACCACCGAAAATACGATTTCAATATGAGTTAACTATCAAACCATCCTATTTGGCATGATAATTCACAGTATGTCACAGGTAAAAAAACATGCCAAGTCTGTTTTCCATGCCCTTGAACATTGAACAAGGTGGTGCCCCCAAAGTGAATGCTGGTTGGTTTTAAGGTTGGCTGAAGTACATCCACGGAAAAATCCAAAAAGTTCAGTGAGGTGAAGATGTTCCTGGCCACCCATCCAATGCAACGGTTCATTTCTTTCCTGGCTTTTCTCTATTTTTCTCTATTCTTCTCTACTTGTCTCTAAAAGACTTTTTAAGACATTTTGAGTTTCCAACAACCTAAACGTTTACACTTTGCGAAGTGGAACATCACCATTTTTATTTGGTTGGTGGTGACTGGAACCATGGAATTTTGAATGACTTTCCAGAAACAGTTGGGAATGGAATAATCATCCCAAGTGACTTGCACTCCATCATTTTTCAGAGGGGTAGGTATACCACCAACCAGATATATATATACATGTATGATAGAATATGTTATAATCCCTTCATATAACCATATATAACCACTATTGTTGGTATTATAACCACTATTTTCAGCGGGGTAGGTTGGACCTCAACCACCAACCAGGTATTTGTTCAGTAAATTTTCTGGATTTCTATGGGCCATGGTTGATGGTCTCCAGGGACGAACACTGTGACTAAGCAAAGTTTAAAAAAAAAAACATGAATAATCAACCCTGGTTGGTTCAGATTAAAGAACTTATACTAACTATGTATGTATAAAATTGTATAAAATTGTATAAATATATTATTCTCTGGGGGATCATGGTAAGCCAGAAAAAACGGGAAACCTATCAACAAGCTAGTAGAAGGAGATGGGATAGGGCTGTTTTAATGGCTCATTTGGTGTTGATGATCAAAGTCATCCAACTATGGCAAAACCATAAAACTCATGGGAACATGTGAGATTTTTTTTTAATAATTGAAAGTTAAAACCTGGATTATTTTGAGCCCTAATTTGTGTTCTCACTATGAATGTAAAGTAGCGATTCGAATCCGATCAGGTCCAATCCATTTGGGTTTAGGAATTTGGTCATCAACAACGGGAATAATGAACTTATTAGGCTATGTGAATGTATGTGATGTGTTTTTCAACCTATGAATTTACCATATTTTACCTATGACTTTGTTGTTCTTTTTTCTAAACCTGGCAATTTTCAAAGCGATTCTCTGATTCAGATCCTGGCTGCAGTAAACTGTTAGTCAAAATCAAATCACTTAGAGCCACAACTTATCCATGTTTAGAATCATAAACACCATGTAAACAATGGTCGCAACATATCATAGTTTTAGCTCACAATGCCTTTTACCCGCTGGTTATTTAACATAGCCATGGAAAATGACCCATTTATAGATGGTTTACCTATAAAAAATGGTGATTTTCCATGGCTATGTTAGTCATAACCAGATGGAAGATGTTGTTTCATCTTGTTTCCCAGAATTCTGAGTCCATCATTGGATCATCCCCACTCACTGCCAGGTGTGGTGAAGGACATCGAGAAGGCCGTGGAAGAGACATCGACCATGGATGCTCCGACGGAGGAAGAGAAGGCTCTGTGGAAGGGACTAAGGGACTAAGGGACTAAGGGGTGGTGCTTCCAGCCGTTTCATGTGTACCCTTCGAAATAGGCCATTTAGTTCGTTGATTTGCCTATTCAAAATGGTGGTTTTCTATAGTTATGTTAGTTTACCAGAGGGTATGTGTTTAGTTTTGTTTATCGGATAATTGATGACAGTGACAATGGTACGGTATGTATGGTTCATTTCATTCCAATGGATGATGCTTGATGACGTTTTGATATATCACGGTTTCACGTCGTGTTTTTGTCATTTTGTTTGAGAGAGGAGAATGGATGATAATCATCCATGTCCTTTTCCCATTGGTTGGTTGATTAATAGAGGGGTTTGAAGAAACCCCTTTAACAACAGGTAAATGATGATAGCTGATAGATGGTATACCAAACCGGGCCCCTCTATTTTTACCAAAAGGATATTATTGATGATGATCATACAGTAATTTCTTTCATCCTAATAGACTTTAAACTTCTTGCATGGGAGCTGGGAACCAGATGGGTAAAATCGTGGAATCATTATAGAAGATATGCATGTGTATCTATAGATATACAGATATACAGTACACAGATAAACGAGCACCAACCATATGGGTTTTGCCGATTGGGGTCTGGGGCACTTTCTTTCTGGCGAAACTCAAGGCTAGTGGCTTTATCGCCCAATTTCCGGTAAGCTAACCATGCTGGAAAAAATCGAACACCAACATGTTCTGCCGATGACTTTCCGAAGTGTTTTTTCTTTGAAAAGTTGCGATGTTCCACCTTCAATGGAGTACCAGAGGTACCAAAGAGCTGATTTTTTCCAGGTGTCACAACGCGATGACTTGCTCCTCAGCGTATCCAAATCTCTCTTGTTTTGTATGCACCTTGGAGGATTCCTAAAATGGGGGTACCCCATTAGCTGGATGGTTTATTTCATGGAAAATCCCAATCTAAAATGGATGATTTAGCCCACTCCAATTTTAGGAATCCTCCATATGTATCTGTACATGTAACTAGATATTCATATACAATTCATCATGGTTTTACTGTCATATTTTCACCTATACATACGTGTCCCAGATATTCCCAGATCATACCTTGATGGGTTGGTGGCGGTTAGTGGGTAGCGAATGAGTTTGGCTACAGGTTTACCTACACATGCAAATCACAGTAGGTGCACATACATATACAATCATATACAGTATATACATGCATGGTGCTAATTAGCTAATTAGCTAATTAGCTAATTGCTAACAACAACAACAACAACACCAACAGCAGCAACAGCAACAACAGCAACAACAGCTCAACCAACCTTCCTTAGAAGTGTAAGATGGGATGGGTGCGCTACCTCAGAGCTGTTGGATTGATCTCATGTGTTTTTTTGTTGCGGTGATCTATTGCCATTCTTCCAATATAATCATTCAGGCACCTAGACCTAGACACACGCACATATATATATATTATGTACATACTGTATTTAATTATATATATATATATTTACATATTTATTTGTGACAAATTGAATCAACCTTTTTGTCTTGCTCAACATGTTGGTAGCTGTGCCTTACCTGTTCCCATCGTTTCATTGAGATGCATGTCTCACTTACTTTTGAAAGCAAATACAAATAAAACTGGTTGGTGGTTTGGAACATGAATTTTATTTTCCATATATTGTGAAAAAATCATCCCAACTGACTAATATTTTTCAGATGGGTTGAAACCACCAACCAGGAAAAAAAGTTGAGAAACCTCCTTTCCCATATGCTCTATGTATGGTATATTTACCTACCAAACTGTTCCATAAAATTGGGGTAAATGTAGGTAAATATTCCAGCACCATGGAGCAGGGATGGGTTTGTTGGTACTTGTTTCCCAATATTGATTGTATTCCTGCGGGTATCTCTCTATCTTTTGATATGCACACTCTACAAGTCGATGGCTTACTTCCTTGCCATTGTGATGTGCCATCCCTAGCAAATAGGGGGTTGGAAGGTTAGTGTTCACTGAACATGTGCTATGTTCAGACTTATTAGATGATATTGGATGATATTTTGAAAAAAAAACAAACTTCGCCAGCACATCAGCATGTTTTGCAGCTTGCTCAACGCAGCTCAAACTTGCGTGGACGGTGATTGCCTTCTACACGACGGACTTGCGGGACGAGTTTTTCCGCTACTGACGGCAGATGATCGGTACGCCGGCGACGGTGCCGAGTCGGATTGATGACTTACTGGTGCTTAGTTGGTTAACAAAAGCCCCAGTAACTAGTTCGTTATTTGCGTACCATAAACCATAGTTATTGGAGTGATTTGCACCAACTTAGATATCGAACGGGGGCCTCACATTGTAGGGAATGGATGGGAATGGGGGTTGCTGGGAGTACTATTGATAGTTATTGTGGATCATTCCCTCATTCCCTACTAAGCACCAGTAAGATGAAGGCTACAAGGGCTGCCAGTCGCTATATGCAACCTGGTCGGCTACCTGCAACGTGATCACCTGGTCAGTAATCCATGCGTAAAGACAACTCACACGCAGATTGTTTGACAAGTATGGGCTCAGCCAGAGAGAGATGCCAACCCCTAGAAATAACCCGTAAATCAGGGCATATGACCCATTGATCTATTGTGTGAAAGATGGGTCTTACCTGCCTACCAACGTTGGAGGTATATTACTATGTTGTACCCATTTGCAGGTTTCCTAAAATGGGGGTACCCCTAAATCATCCATTTAAATAAGATTTTCCATTATGACCATCTATTTTAGGGTGTCCCCATTTATGGAACCCCCCATTTCAACATATGATTGACGGTACTATATCCTAGATAGGCCAGATAGGTAAGTTGACTTACAACCAGGCGAGCTAGGGCCTAGGGGTTTGTGGCAAGTGTAACGAATGGTCAAATGGGTTGACAAAGCAACTTATAACCAGGGTGGTCAACATTGTAATTGACGATCATATTATCCACATATAAGATCATATAGATATAATACATATACAGTATATATATAATACATACATTATAGTATATATATATGTACACATTATATACAAATACTCGTACATACATATACATGCACATATATATATAACATCACCATGTTGAAATGTTGTTCCAACATGTTCCAACAGTCCAACTTGATCGTAACCAGTGGAGGAAGCTTTCCGCCTCTATGAGCAAAAGTTTGCGGAGGATCGCGACGGCAGCTATCGAGGCGGAGGGATGGCTCCATGCGGACCGGTGGAGGATCCACGATGGTGATGACACCCCTGGATTTGTAGGGAAAACCCAGGGAAAAACCATGGGAAAAGCATGATTTTATGGGCAAAGCATGGGCAAAACCATGGGAAGTTTTGGGAAAATCCCTGATTTATGGAGGTTTATAGCTGGGGATTTATGGAGATTATACGTGAATTATATGGTGATTATGCTTGGACAATGATAGATAGCTGGATGTTTAGTAAACCTTTGTTAGGTTTCGTCTTAAAATCGAGTACCCCCACATTGCATTGCTTAATCTCAAATTTTCCCTGCGACCTCACTGCAAGGTCACAAGGTAGATGGTGGATGTAGGGGGGTTTATCCTCAAAGCGTCAAACTTTTCAACATGGTGAAGCATTCTGATTCATCGGGGATTGTCCCAAGATCCTCGGGATATAAGCCTTTGCTCGTGGTTCTTGGTGGTTAATATCGCCGTTTTTTTTCCGAAACTTCCAACGTCCTTTCCCGTTCACCTTTGGGAGTGGTGTGTTTAACGTTCCGTTGTTTTGCCCTGAAAAAGTGGAAGATGCTGAAATTCAAGGTGATTAAAAGATATTAAAAGCATGTGCTAAGTTCACATATCATCGCTAGGTAATTGATCATGTGCTAAGTTCAATGGGCCAGAGATTCGGAAGTCATGAATGGAGACTTGGGATGCCAATATGGAGACCACAGGCGGCTGGCGATGACTTTTACAGTTGCAACCATTGTAAGTTCAATAAAATTTGGCGTATTTATAGATTGATTTGATTATGATCAAGATGATTTTTAATTGAACCATGATGATATATGGTTGCGTTTGGCCATGATTACAGGTTTCTCTACCATTCAAATGTGTGGGCAGCCAGGGTTTTATTATGTCAATACTAGTTCGGATGTGTTTTTCCTTGCTGAAATGTGGTGCTCAACTACGGGACGTAGTCCCGGAGTCCGATTGCAAAAACAAGTTGCTGGTTGGTGGTTTGGAACATGAATTTTATTTTTCCATATATTGGTAATGTCGTAATCCCAACTGACGAACTCCATCATTTTTCAGCGGGGCAGGCTCAACCACCAAGCAGTTTTGGATTTGTTGGGTTTTCAATCCACCCCCAGAGCACTAGTTTCATGTTTCACCACGTTTGGATGATCTCCAGAAATTGGGCACCACAAGTGTCAATGACCAAAGAACCCAAAGGACCTGTGCCTACAAAATCAGGTTCTGTTGCCTATCTCCACTATTCAATAAGGCTCCTAAATTCATTCGAATCACACTTGTTTAATCTTTTGTGGGTGTGTTTTAGCATGGAAGTTTGCTGTTGAAACTCTGCCACACACCAACACGTTGTCTTGTGGTCTGGTGTCGATCGCAGGCTACAATCGGAGACTCAGCTTGATTAATGACTATAGCTATGACTGGATAACTGATAATTGGTGGTACCCCAATAGCTGGATGGTTTATTTCATGCAAAATCCATCTATAAATGGATGATAAGTAGGGATACCCCTATTTCAGGAAACCTCCTTATGATAATGTAGATGCTATATATATATATAACCGATAAATACATATTTATGACATTTTATGACTAGCTATGACTGATAGTATATGACTAGCTATGACCTATACATAGCTTGTGAATGATGATAATTCACAAGCGCTCTAGGGACCCTAGAAAAAAGGGGGGAAACCATGGGGTTGGCATCCGACGAGTCCGATGGAGACCGACTTGTCAACATCTTGGGCTCCTTGGGCTATACCCTCTGGTAAACATAGAAAAAACTATGGAAAGATCCACCATTTTGAATGGGAAAACTCACTATGAACGGCCATTTTCAATAGCTATGTTAGTTTACTAGAGGGTAGTTTTTTTTTCGAACATCGAAATGATTATCCAACAAATGTGGATTCTAAAAACAATGATTATCCATCATCCAACAAATGATTATTCATGATTATCCATTCTATACACACCATAGATAGGGGATGGAAACTAATAATGTGAATCCCTCATGAAAGCATTTGCAGGTCACGCTTACATTCATTTGCCATACGGGGATCTTGTCGGGGTGAGGTGGCCCTGTTGTTTGCCATATAGCCACCAAAAAAACAACCTGATCACAAGGATTCACAAGTTTGAGAGCTGCCACACAAAAAGTCCACAGAAATCATATTATATTATATCATAAATCATACACGTGAGTACTTAAAGTCCAAGGACTCAGATTACGCAGATATTGTAATTCTTGAAGATTAGACGATCGTATTTATCAATCTTTGGTGATCAATCTTGAAGATGAAACGTGTGTATCAATCTTTGGTGATTCATGAATTTAGCCAAAAGGGGTGCCAAACAAACACACAACTCAGACAAGATGCGAGTTTTATGATGAAGTATACCATCAAGATCCGCACGATCTGTCTGAAACTCTAGAATGATACGGTGGATGGTTGCGAAATCCTGCGCCCGTTGATAGACGGTTTATCCCATTATTTATAGGGTTTCAACCATCCTTTTGGTGATGCAGGATTTCTTCCGTCCACACTATGAACCACTACCATCACTCGTATCCCCACCTCATCATGATCGTTGTTAAACTCATAGGATTTTTATAAACCCATACATCAAACCATTTGTTTGGGTCAGTATCACCTGACTGTGTGGGGTTGATTGACTCGGAACCATCTGAAACAACCAATGTATAGTATATATAAATGTATGAGTTGCATGAAAATGGCTTGCATGAGTTATTCTCCACTTAAACGGTTGAGGCTACGAATTCGCTTGTGCAAAAAACCATCCGATAGCTAGGCCATAAAGGCAATTTTTTGTGGCATAAAAATCACCCCAGTGCCAGGGGATTCATACCCGGCCCCATGGTGACAGCGATGACGATTATGGGTTATAATTCACTGGTTGGTGGTGACTGGAACCATGGAAAATTATATATAACTTTCCATTCAGTTGGGAATGATCATCCCAACTGACTTTCACTCCATCATTTTTCAGAGGGGTAGGTATACCACCATCCAGCCATAGCTAGATGGGATTGTCAACTTGGGGCCACACACGCCCACATTGTCGAAGTCACCTGTTTGTTTTCGAGGAAAGCTTTCCCTTGGTTCACCCCGAAGACTCGCGGCGAGGCGGGGATTTTCCGGGACCCTGAAAGGGACTTCAGTCAGGGGCCGGGGCCAATCGGAGAAAAAAAACGCGTTTGAGAATGTTTCATTCATCCATGTTTGGTGGTTGATAGTTTTAAACAGTTTAAACAAAGACACAAATTGAGGGAATCAACTCCCTGGGATGATCATGGGACGCCAGATAAGTGACAGCAATGACTAATGTGATTTTCCCATTAAAAATTGTGATTTTCCCATTAAAAATGGTGATTTTCCCATTAAAAATGGTGATTTTCCATAGTTATATGGGATAATAGTATATAATTCACTGGTTGGTGGTGACTGGAACCATGGAAAATTAAATGAATGACTTTCCAGAAACAGTTGGGAATGGAATCATCCCAACTGACGAACTCACTCCATCATTTTTCAGAGGGGTGGCTCGAAACCACCAACCAGCTAATGGGTTATAATTCTTTTTTTCTTCAGAAGGTACATACAGTATCCGACAGACTGTCGACAGGTATGTACTTATATGTAAATATGTCTAACAACCCAGCGCGTTTTCTATGATTTCACGGTTTCTTGCTTGAAATGCCCACAGAATTGGTGGTTCGGGAGTACAGTATCCAGTGGAACCTCCTGTGGCGGCAACAGCTATGGTTTCCGGTTAAGATTTTCCTTCCAATCCATAGAAATGTGGCACAAAAACTTCAAATCCTCTGGGTCGAATCCCTTCTCCGTAATACAGCCCCGTTGAAATCGTGGTTCAGTATGTTAAGTTTTGGATCTATTCATCTGTTCAAGCCCATATTGGTGGCTGTTGATATTCTTGGGATGGGTCGATACCCCATCCCTGCTCCATGTGTGAAATATTTACCAACATTTAGCCCAAAATTCACCCAGATGTAGGTATAAATATACCATACCCTCTGGTAAAACTGACATAGCTATTGAAAATGGCCATTTATAGTTGGTTTACCCATTGAAAATAGTGATTTTCCATAGTTTTTTGTATGTTTACCAGAGGGTACATATCCATACGTGGTAGCCAGGTAGCCCACTGTTTCAAGCTCCTTCGCAGCACGGGAACTCCTGCATCGAACAGCCAGGTGGCTCAGCCCGACTTCCTGAAGAAAGCGATGGCAGCCAAGGACGCACCCAAAGTCCGTGCCAAGAAGGAAAGCGAGGCTCAGCTGGATTTATGAACTGGCACACTTATCATTATAGATATGTATATAAGATTATAAGTATGTGGGATTGATATTGTCAGTGATAGTCCATGACAGAGATTCACATATTTAATTACTAAGGTAATTGATTTAACATATCTGTATATGTATGAGGATGTATGAGGGATTGATTATGTTAAATTCATGATAATCCATGACAGAGATACTTCTTACCTCACCCTCTCGAACATTGCGTAGTTGGATTGCCAGATGGTATCCATAGATAAGGTGAGGCCCCCCGTTGTGATGTGAACGTTGGTTAACAGATTCGCCCCAGGAATACTAGTTCGTTATTTGTGTATCATAAACCCAGTAACCATAGTTTCTGTTAGACATTCTATCTGTTAGATTCTGTTAGATATATCTATCATAAACCATAGTGAAATTGGACTTATTTGCACCAATGACCAACTGAACGCTCTCAAACGGCCGGGCGCCTCACTAATTGTATGACATAAGGTGACGTTGGGAAAAAGCCCATCAATACTACAGTTATTTCATTGCCATAAACCATAATAAAAGTGATAAGTCAACTTAGCTATCATGAACATCAGCTCATCCTCTGACATTTGAAAGTAAAATCACCATGTTCCCATGGTTTTCCCATGATTTTCCCATGGTTTTCCCATGGTTTTCCCATGGTTTTCCCATGGTTTTAACGGAGGCTCAGCTTGTCACCAGCGTGAAAGTCACCCAGGAAGTGGACTCAGACGGCGAAGAAGTCCAGCTCTGCTGCCAGTGTGGACTGCCCGTGGGCGAGACCGCCTATCGCCCTGAGGAGAAGGACCAGGGTGTTTTTTCGATGGGGCAACCAATGTCGCCCAGGATCCTAAAATTGAGGTACGCTTGTACCATATTTTTGGCCATATGAGTTGTAGGGATGTACCTCCAATTTAGGAACCTGAAATGGCCATTGACCAATGGGGAAGGGCAAAACATCGGGAACTCTGGCTGTGGTTAAGCATGGTTAAGCAGTCCGTGGCACGGAAATGTGTTTCCGCAAGTCGAAGTGTTGATCTAAGTTGATCTATGATCCAATGGGATACAGGAAATTACAGAAATGGGTTTCACGGTTTAACCATTGAACATTTTCGATTTACTGAGATATATCATGGGAATAATTTGGAATATATGGAAAATAATATAACACTAACACTATATATATAAATATTATTATTATTTAGAGTGAGGTTGATAGGAAGGCCACGAAAATCATGAAAATACTATGAATATTGATGGGCCACGTGAGGACGAGTGTTTTCTAAAAACACAGCTCAATACTGTGGATGGTTAAGAAATCCTGCACCACCAAAAGGATGGCTGAAACCCAAACAAAATACTGGGATGTTTACCATCTACCAACTGGCGCAGGATTTCGCAACCATCCACAGTACCTCCAAAGAATAGCTTCAATAGTTAGGACACCTTGCAGGAAACAGTCTTTGGACCATCGCGATGTCTAAAACTGTTCGTGGAAATCCCAATAACTGATTTCGTCCAATGTTCCATCCAAAACAACGACATCCAATATATCGACCTGATCATTTTGGGTAATATATAATGTTTATATAGGATTGCCATTACCCAATATGGTACCAATATGGCAATCATAAAATATCCCAATATATCGACTATATTATTATTGGATTGGCAATCCCATCACCTTAATATTAAATATTTGGGGGAAAGGATCAATGTCAACCATGTTAAAAGCACCATGTTTGATTATGAAACCTCCAACGTTCATAATAAACCATCCCCTAAATCACCATAAATGGATGGTATAAACCATTCCCAAATAGGTAGTTTATTCTTGATTTAACCACACTACCAAGAATGATAATCATAACAGCAACATCCCGTTCTACCACCAATTGTTGCCAGGATCATCGCCTGGTCCATGCTGAATGCATGGCACAGATTGTGCTCCAGGTGTGGATGGCCATTTTGAGGGAAATTCCATGAAATTCCCACAGATGTGTTTTTTTCATGGCTTTCATATGTTTGAAGATGTGTTAAAACAGGACAACTCCCATCAAACAAGTGGAACATTGGAACATGTTGTGTTTAACGAACGTGGAATTTCCGGAAACTTGGGAAAAAATGAGGTCGGTGAGGTTTCGCATCCAACTTGGGAAAATCGGGGACCCCTCAATTTGATGCTGAAAAGTCACATGTTTCCCTGTTCAAAAAAAGTCGTTTTTTTGGGGCTCTCCTAAATTTCAGGGACACGCTGATAAATTAGTCTATGAAATCCTGTTCAATCCCAATTTCAAGTCATTTTGGCACATGTTCAATTTCAATTCATCCCTTCGGTCCCTTCCTAATATTAGACACAACTCCGCCAGGGATGAACTCATTGTGACCTCGTGACCAGGGGCCAGGGGTCATGGAATGAAGCCCACAGGACGCTCAGGATAAGGATGAGAAGAATGTGGAAGAACAGAGGCCCCGATCGGTGGCATCGGTGGAAGAATGGGAACCGCGGGATGTGGCCATGTTTTTTTTCCAGAAAGCCATGGTGGGTCTGTCTGAAAGAAGGGTATACCTTCTAAATGGCCATGAAAAATGGGGAAAATGATGACTAAGCAAGTAAAGTTGGAAACTAAATGATGGATTTAGAGGTACCATATTTTCAGACAAACGCAAGTAAAGTTGGAACATGGGTCAAATCACATGTATATGTATATGTGTGTTATCATTACAGTACGTATACCATGAACTTTCTTTAACACGGGCTCCAGTGAATTCTGACCCGATGATGAACCATGTGACGGTTGATGCGGCTCTGGTGCAACTGGTGCAACAAGAGTGACTGGTTGGTGGTTTGGAACATTTTTTATTTTCCATAATATATGGGATAATCCTTCCCATTGACTAATATTTGTCAGAGGGGTTGAAACCACCAACCAGGTGAGATTTGTGCATTGCACGTTGAATTGAAGCAAGGGACCGTAATATCACGAATAAATTACGATTCAGAAACTTTACCCGATTCAGCAACTCCGATTCAGCAACTCCGATTCAGAAACTCCAAGGATTCAGAAACTCCGGGTTGTCCCGATTCAGCAACTCCACCCTGTCC
>Ga0126342_10011490_pt1 | contig 15824 bp, 13 predicted proteins | sample Cyp1metagenome_FD_92528 | JGI IMG/M metagenome (GOLD analysis project Ga0126342, IMG submission 92528) | Coral microbial communities from Lord Howe Island, Old Settlement Bay, Australia - Cyphastrea 1 metagenome | ecosystem: Host-associated > Invertebrates > Cnidaria > Coral ... | reverse complement strand
GGAGTGTAGTGTAGTGTAATGTGGTGTAGTGTCATTTAGCGTAGCGTCATTTAGTGTAGTGGAGTGTAGTGGAGTGTAGTTGTGTAGTTGTAGGTGTAGTGTAGTGGAGTGTAGTGTAGTGTAATGTAGTGAAGTGTAGTGGAAGGTAGTGTAGTGTAGTGTAATGTAGTGTAGTGGAGTGTAGTGGAGTGTAGTGTAGTGTAGTGTTGTGGAGTGTGGTGTAGTGTAATGTAGTGCAGTGCAGTGTAGTGGAGTGTAGTGTAATGTAATGTTGTGTAGTGTAGTGTAGTGAAGCGAAGCGAAGCGAAGCGAAGCGACATCTGAACCTCCAAAAGTGGTCCGAACCCCTCATGTTCTTAACATTTTGACTTCGAAATGTGCTTCGCGCCACAACGGCGTGCACTTTTTCGACATCTGAACCTCCAAAAGTGGCCCGAACATGGTGTGTTTTGTGCATTATGAATTCGAAATGTGCTTCGTGCCACCACGGCATGCACTTTTTCGACATCTCAACTTCCAAAAGTGGTCCGGACCTAGTGTGTTTTGTACATTTTGACTTCGAAATGTGCTTCGCGCCACAACGGCGTGCACTTTTTCGACATCGCAGCCTCTAAAAGTGCTCCGAATCTGAAGTGTTTTCTACATTTTGACTTCGAAATGTGCTTCGCGCCACAACGGCGTGCACTTTTTCGACATCGCAACTTCCAAAAGTGGTCCGATGCTGAGGTGTTTTGTACATTTCGACTTGTAAATGTGCTTCGCGCCACAACGGCGTGCAATTTTTCATCTCTCATCTGGCCAGCTGGCTCCGCACCCGCCGCTTTAACGAGCCTACTTTTCGACCCTCCAGAGCCTCAAATCATTGGAAAAACGCAGTGTTTCGCGGCTTTCCTACCTTTTCGCGCATCTGCATCTTCTTTCTTCTGACTCTTTCTCTTCTACCCTTCTCTCTTCTAATCTTTTCCCTTCTCTCTGCCTCTGCCCTGCTCTGCTTTTCATCTGTCCATATTGTCGGAAGTTTGACTTCTAAACTTCCTTCGATTAGATATATATATATCAATAGGGTTCCTCCGGGGATGATGAAGAAAAATCCTGTCCCTCTCACATCTCCAAGGGAGGGTTCTCTTCAGGGTAAAAGAACTATAGTTACAAGATGTTACAGAGTATCATACACCACTGTGAAATTGGAGTTAGGCAACTTAGCTATAGAGGGTGGCCCCACTTAAAATTCACCCGGTGCTGTTTTGTTGGGATCCATTGCGTGCTCCCAAATCACAACGAAAAGGTGGAGATCCAACAGTGAACTGGATAGGTTGCACGGCTACCACGAAAGCCACAACCAGCGTCGGAAACAGGCGAAGAACAAAAGCTGGCATGGATGCGATTTCGTGCCCGGGGTTCAATGCATGCTCAAACCCATCGCTTGTGGGCAAGGTGTGTGAAGAGTACAGACCGGGACCTCCGGTCGAGGCACCCCCGCCCCCCCCGGACTTCAGCGTCCCATAAAACATGGTGACATGGTGATTTTCCAGTTCGCTATGTTAGTTTACCAGAGTTTATCAAGGGCTTCTTTTTAGGTTCCACCAGCAACCCCGTTAAGGGCTGAAAAAAACCTCCGGTCCTCAGTTCCAGGGCTTGGCCATTCTTCAGTTTTGGGGATTTCCCAGCACTCGCCATATTTCGATACATGTTCACGCCCATTGCATATATATATACACATACACATACCCATAGGATCCATGTATGGTATATATATGCTAACATTTGGAAAATATTGATGGTAAATGTTACCATATATAGCATACATGGATCCTATGGGAAATATATTTATATTTATATAGTGTGTGTATATATATATATATATATGTATTATACCCATTTATGAAACAACAATTTCGATTCTTAGCGGATTATATACCATGAATTATACCCATTAAACACATCCCCGTATACTACATCACCGTATCTTTCATACTTAGTCTTACTGGTGCTAAACGTAGGGAATGGATGGAAATAGGATATTTTAGATTTATAATGATTTATAGTTGTTCCTGTATTAGCCTACTATAGCATATAATATCCATAGTTATTGTGGATCATTCCCTCAAATTCCCAAACATAAGTAAAGTCAGTAAGTAGTATTTTTCAAGTATTTTCATAATAGACTATCCAATAACTAACCAACAGGAACTATCCTTCACGATTTTTCTATGGCTTAGACGCCGCAGAGAGCTGCCCCGTGACTCTGACCGTGATCTCAGGATGAACCAAGTGGATCGCGTGGCCATCCACGAAGCCATGGAACAACAATGCGTGACCATCGCCAAGGCGCCTTCGGCGCGGCTCGCCTCCGGTGGCCCCGGTGGCCTGGGGGATGTTCGATGTTAATGGTGATTGAGTTAAGCCATGTGGGGATTTCGGCCAGAAGTTCGATTTAAGCGATTTTTTTGAGTTCAGATAGGTTTTTTGAGCAATTCACCGAGAAAAATCAGGGTGCTATAAATTTGAAACTGATGGAAGATTCCCTCATGAGATGGGTATTCAATTCGGAAAAAGTATGGAAAAACTCCAGCCGTTGAGTCCGCGGGACATTTTCCAGCGGGCCAGTGACTACCACAACCTTTTTGGGCCAGCTGCTTGGTGTCCATAGTGGGGATACTATTGGGATATGAGATGATTCGTGGGAGTTAAGGATCTCCCAGAATCGTTGCTTGTTCACCCATCTATGTTAAATCATGCTGTACACCGAGTTAAAGAAGTTTTTCTTGCCTATTGTTTGGGTGCTCCACATTGTAGCCTTGGGGTTGAGAATGGACCAACCAACAACATTTTAAGCGATATGGATAGGGTTTTAACATAGTTTTAATCAGAAAACAAAATCAGAAATAATATGATTGACCGACTGGAAATATGGATTTCCTCTATCGCTTGTCAGGCAGCAAAACATGGAGGGTTCATGTCTCAACGGGAGAAGATCATTGGCAAACATACTGGTTGGATACATGATGGTGATGTTTCAGCCAGTCAGCGAGCTACCTGAGTCATGCTGTTGGGGGGACCCAACAATCAAGCGGGTCATACTAAATAATGTCAACCCTGGATTAATAAACCCCTATTTTGTTTAATTGGGGGGATACCATTTAAGTATCATATTGTGACTATTTGGAGGAGTACCCCCCTAATTAATAAGCCATGGTTTATTAATCCAGGGTTGGCATTATATTGGACATTATCATAATCCATTATGAGAATCCTTTCTGAGGATTCCGTAGGATTCCGTGGGATGGATGACCATACCACATATCAGCCATCTTTTGACCAGGGCACAATATGTTGCAGGATGCTACTCCTCCGGTTATAGGTTGCCTTATAGTCCCCATTAACTAACTCGATATGATGCCCATAAACCCAAAGGTTCTTCGGGTCATCAACGAACGCAGCGAACTATGTGGCAGAAGCCTGTGCCAAGCAAAGACCTTCCCATATGTGCCTCTACTTGGAGGATCATCTCACCCTGGTGATCGTAAGTCTCCAGTGTATTCTCCCATTTATAAATGGCTTAGAACAGTGAATTATCCCCGGTTATAAGTGTAGTAACTTTGGTTATTAACCACTTATAATCAGTGGCTGATAAGTGTTATGATAGGTGGTTAATATATGGGTGAATAGCATATAATGCTTATAAATGTTATTAATAAATGTTACTAACCACTTATTATTAATAATACCCTCTGGTAAACTAACAGTTTGCTATTGAAAATGGCCATAGAAATAGTTGATTTACCCATTAAAAATGGTGATTTTCCATAGTTTTTGTTAACGTTTACCAGAGGGTACATATATCAGTGAATTATGCCCAGTTCCTTTGATCGGCCAGGCCGGGATGCACGTGACTCTGAATGCGAGGTGCCGCGGTGCGTTATTACCGTGGGAAAACCATGGGGAAAACCATGGGAAAACCATGAAGGTTATCTGGCTATGGGAATGTCATAGAATACTGGTTGGTGGTTTGGAACATTTGGATTATTTTTCCATTCAGTTGGGAATAATACTCCCAACTGACTTTCATATTTTTCAGAGGGGTGGCTCAACCACCAACCAGGATATGGTGATGAAAACTGGCATTAAAAGCAGTTTCGAGGTCAATGAACTGGATGGAACCATGGATGTTTTACTACCACCCACTCATCTCTTGACCACGATTTACCACTTTACCAGGTCAATCAACTTGATGGATAATAGATGATTAATGGATGGTTAATGGGATGATGAATGGATGATTAATGGATTACTCGGTCAATCAACTGGATGGATAGAAACTAATCCGAACTAGTCTTGGATGGTATCAATGGGATTATCTACTAACACCAGCTAAGAATTTGGCATTTTTTGCAGGGGCCCTCTGGCTGATTGGCCATGGAATGGGCCCCATTGAGTGATTTTACGACTCGATTTTTCTGTTTGTGTGTGCAAAAAAAAAAGGCAGTTTGTGGCTCAAGAAATCAAGTGTGGGTTTGATTCTTAAACTGGAAAAAATCATGAGGTGCTCAATCTTTCTTCTGCGTTTGCAGAAGGAAATCATCACTGTGCAAGAAGCGTCAAGACCTGGTTAGTGGACTTGTAGCCCGGCTTAGCTATGGGGCACCACCCTGTAGATTTGTTTGCCCCGATAGCAGCTGATAGATGGTATAGACCGGCCCTCTATTTCCCCCAAAGCGACATAGTTGGTATAAGGTAGATGTTTCTACAGTATAGCAACCCCAAGTTATGCAGAAAAGTACTTCACAACTGTTTGGTGCTTCAGCCCAGTTGGTAAGTCAGTTATAACCCTGCTTATAAGTAGGGCAAGTAGGGTTAGTCCAGTTATGCCTGGCGTTATATCCCACTTTACGCTGTGATCTACCAAGTAGGGTTGGATTTCACTGTGCTGCATCTACCAATAGGGGGATGTGGTTCCCCAGCTATAAGTTGATTTACATTACAAACACAGCTAGCTACAATAGATATACCTTCAAAAAGCCAAGCTATCCTGGTTATAAACCAACTATGGTTCCCATAAAATTTTCCATATATGTCACACATATATTTCCCATTTGGTTCTATATTTTCCCATAGCTGTCCCAAAATCTTCATGGTTAAACCATGTAAAACCAGAAATTTTCAGGCTTCGAAACCCATGCTTCTACCCACGTCGGTATTAGTATGGTCCAATTTGTGTTCAACCACCCGAGTTTTCAGAAGGTTTTCCCAAGATTTGTCCGAAATCGGAAACATACCCTCTGGTAAACTAACATGACTATGGAAAATCACAAATTTCAAGGGCTTAACGAATCAGATATGGGGATTAGCTAGGGTTTATATGGTGAGTATAACATATACTGGTTGGTGGTTTGGAACATGTTTTTTCCATTCAGTTGGGAATAATGCTCCCAACTGACTTTCTTTTTTTTTTCAGAGGGGTAGGTATACCACCAACCAGCATATTTTGATATGGAGGTTTCCAAAAATCAGCGTGCCCCTTTATCGCTGGATGGTTCATTTCATGGAAACTCCTTTAAAAATGGATGATTTGGGGGTACCATGACCAAACAGAAACCTCCAAATGACCCATTGATTTACCTAGTACTGGGTATGTCCCATATTTCCGATGTATTTCCCATATTTCCATATATTTCCGATATATATTTCCCCAAAAACAATGGTTTTCCAACATCTCACTCCCTCCATCTTGGCGAAGGTGCAGCGTTTTGGCGGCTGCCAATCCGATCTTCGGCAACTTCGACTCCACGCTGGATCTGGTGTCGCGGCGGCGCTTTTCGGAGTTGGTGGAAGGGCGGACAGCTGGAAAATGTTGGGACGGTTGGATATTGATTTCAAGGGCTTAACGAATCAGATATGGGGATTAGCTAGGGTTTATATGGTGAGTATAACATATATAATAACTGGTTGGTGGTTTGGAACATGAATTTTATTTTTCCATTCAGTTGGGAATTTCATCATCCCAACTGACGAAGTCATATTTTTCAGAGGGGTAGGTCAACCACCAACCAGTATATATATATATGTATATGGAGGTTTTCCTTAGTCATGGGGGTACCCCGAAATCATCTAAATTTAGATAATTTCAGTATTGAAACCTAGGGATTTAGGGATCCCCCATTTAAGAAACTCCCATATATAATATAATTATATATTATTATATCTATTAACTATTGGACTATGTATGATAACTGGGATATATACATTTCTAGAAAGGGTTATAGGTTAAATAAAGTGATTGGGATATGCAATGGTAATTTGTAATGGAATATGATTTAATGTGATATATATGGAATATAGAATGTGATATACCATGGGATATATAATGGGATATAGAACGCTATATATTACCAACAATATAATATATGCTTTTGTCAATCGGATATACAGTACCCTCCAAATCCCACCCAAAAGAAAGGCAATTTGAATAGGAAAAAAACAGCGATGTTCATAGCTCCATGACTAACGATTTATAATGGCCAATGGATAGGATATGATAGCATATATATATATAAATAGAGAGGATAGAAGTAGGTGGATAAGATAGATAGATGCATAGGATAGGATAGGGTAGGATAGGATAGGGTAGGATAGGATAGGATAGGATAGATAAGGATAGATAAGGAGATAGATAAAGAGATAGATAAAGATATAGATAAAGATATAGATAAAGAGATAGATAAAGAGATAGATAAAGATATAGATAAAGAGATAGATGGAGAAATGCCAAGATTGGACCGAACATGTCTTATTCTGGCGGATTGACGGGCCTTTCGATGTTTTTTTTTTGAACGTTTGGAGGGCACGGGCTCAAAATCAGGGGAGCTCCCAAGCTAATTCTGTCCCGCACCGGCCGTTCCAAGAGATGCCGAGCTTTGTGTCCTCACTGTGGCAAAAGAGCTTGGCATAATTATGTATCTTTGTCGATATATATATATATTTATTATATATACATTTTATTGTATATATATATATATTAAATAATATATATATATATATTATATTATATATATTATATATATTAAATATAGATTATATTATATATATATTATATATATATTATACATATATATATATATATATTATATTATACATATATATATATTATATTATATATATATATTATATTATTTATATTATATTATATATATATATTATATTATATATATACATATATATATATATATAATATATTAAATATATATTATATTATATATATAATATTACATATATATGTACATTTGAATGGCGGTCGGAAAATCGGATAGGTTTTCCTGAACGCTTTTGTTGGCGTGTGGCATGGTTGAGCAAATGACACATCGCCTGACATGGCAGTTGCAGTATGTATTTTTTCAAAGAGGGTCGCAAGTGCACACCATAGTACCTTCTAAATCAGATTTGACATTGCTGGAGACTGGTGCCTAGCCAGCACAGCTACTCATTTCGGCATTGTTTCTCAGGATAAGTTCAAAAACAACGTCACATCGCGACATCACTGGAATTGATGGTTTATATATGGCTAGCTATCTCACTAAATGACCTCATTTCAGATTTCAGCTTGTCACCCGAATTGATGGTTAGCATTGGGGTAGCTAACTCATTAAATGACTTTGTTTCAAGTTGGTGAATTCTTGTCATTAATCCAGGTGGGATAAAGCAGCGAGATCTCTCCTGCAAGATGTGCAACCCATAGGAAAGTTACGGTAAGTTGCTGGAAATAACGAGGCCAAGTTGTGGGGCTTATATCGGATGTGCATGTATATATATATATATTGTATATATATAAATATTATATACGTATATATATATATATTTATATTATATACGTATATATATAATATAAATACAGAGTGGTACCCCGTAGTCAGCCAAGATATATATATATATATATATATATATATATATATGGATGATTTTTTAAAGAACCCAACAACCTTTGGGTTTCTGGGGTTATATCTATAGGTTTTTAAGATATCACGAGCGTCAGAGATTTCGCTTCGATGGTTTGAACGCTCGGACCTGGTAAGACCTGAAATGGGGCAACAATAAGGCCTTATGAAATCAGCCTCTGGTAAACTAACAGTTTGCTATTGAAAATAGCACTTTATAGTGAGTTTTCCCATTAAACATGATGATTTTCCAATAGTTATGTAAACGTTTACCAGAGGGTAGTTGTTTCACTATATCCACGTTATATCATGGGATAATGGGACATAATGAATGTAATTATTTATATAATAGTGATACTATTCATTACATACATAATAATGTAATGGGATATGGGATAATGTACCATTACAGTATTACATGTCCTTTTTCCCATTATATGTCTCCTGTATCCTTCATTTACTTTATCCCAGTATATATCTCTTTATTATGGTTGCTTAATATTGGTTCCAATGGCCTAGACCCTTCGTACTTTTATATCCTTTTTTTTGGGGTATTTGGAGGGTCTAGGTACCCTCTGGTAAACGTTTACATAACTATGGAAAATCACCATTTTCAAGCTGGGTAAATCAACTATTTCTTTGGCCATTTTCCAGTTCGCTATGTAACAAATTACCAGAGGGTATATATCTCTCATCTCCAAGGTGAAAAACATTGGATTGCCGGACTCTCTCCTGTCTCGTTTCGATCTGATCTTTGCCACTCGGCCGATCTCAAGGGTCCCGAGTCGTCACCATGGCTTGACCGGTGAACCGAAAAACTAAGCCATGGTCATCCATGACTGAATGATGCCAGCTACCCACATGCCCATGAGGACTGTCGGAAACCTCCATATTCTCATTTTTGAGCTGGAAATGAATCATATTTTTCATTTCTTGCTCAACCAACTGGGATATATGATGATATATGTGGTAAATATCGTCGAACTAACTAGCATCCTTTTGTAACACCTGAATATTTCGGCATCTTTTTGGGGGTTAGCAACAAGACATGCGGTCAGGCTGGTTGACCAGTGATTTATTGGGCTTCTTCATGCTTTTTCAAGGGATTCCAAACCAAAGGGTCCCAAACCACCTTTGAAGCAGTTAAGCAGTTAAGCCATTAAGAATACCCTAGTTGATTGGTTAATTTGTTGGGACTTATACTACCTAATTGATTGGGGATCATGATAACCCATAGTAGCGAAACCTTCGAAACAGTTGAAACAGTTGAATCAAAGCTTTGAAAGAGTTGAATCAAACTTACAGGTTCCCAAGCCAGTGATTTCTAGGATCTGTGATTTTTGCCACAAAACGTGACCTTATTTTCGCGCAGTTTTCTTTCAATAGCTATGCCATATCTCCTGTTGTTAAGGATCCATAAACCAGCAAGCCAATGGATGGATAGAATTTGGGGTGTATGAAAAAACCATGAAAAAACCGGTGGATGAATTCGATTTTTATCGAAATTCGCCTTAAAAAGGGTGATGGTTTGCTTCAAAAATGGGGAAATTCCATAAATCATACTGCTCCAAATCAGTGGCTTGGGAGTATGACATAGTATGACTCCAGATACATGATCCAGAGATAAATGATCCAGGCCTTTGATAGAGTCTGACATTCTATCAAAAAATATACGCGATCTTTTTCAGTGAGGTTGATCATGGCAGCATGGATTGTCGGACATAGTGACTCACGGATATACCATTCACAAGGAAAAAGAATCAAGATTTGCAAGATCTGCCTTTCACCAAGAATTGCCGATGTCGGAACGGCGATCTTTTCCATTGAACAGAAAGTCGGGCCTCAATTTTTCGGTAGCACCTTCCTCTGAGAGTCCCCAGGCAATGTAGAGGATGAGGAAACGGGATGAGCATTGGTTTTGTTGCTGATCTTTTTTACCCTCTGGTAAACTAACAGTTTGCTATAGAAAATTGCCCATTTATAGATGGTTGACCTATTAAAAATGGTGATTTTCTATAGCTATGTTAAATTACCAGAGGGTAATATGTTTTCAGCTAGAATTCTTAATGATTGAATATGATATCCAGATAGGTATGTATGAAACTTTAACACTGGTAGCACAAAAGAAACATTGCCAGTAGTGATGCTTTGCCATGCTAGTTTGTAACACAGGGGTGGGAATATCGTACGGACAATTCAACATGAGGAATGACGGCTATATTTGGATTAACCTTGGTTTGGTAAGTTTTTGCTCACCATAAATGGGGAAAAATGGATAAAATACTGATCATATTTAAATATATATGTGTATATATTTAACATTATTTAACTATATATATACATATTTACATATGTTTTGAATATATTTAACTATATATATATAGATATATGTACATATTTAACTATATATATATATTTAACGCATTGTATTCGTGCTATACAAGATTGTGTGCAGTTTCTGATATACCGCAATACCGATACCTTTTCTATAGTGTGTGCATAAAATACGTGTATATATATATATGGTGCCCCCCCAAGATCCATAAGCTATACGTTTTCTTAAGACGCTCCCATAGTTTTTAATGGGTTTGAGGTTCTTGTGGAAGCGGTTCATTGTTGGGGTCCAAGGGGGTGCCAATATCCAAAACTCTTAGTTTCTAGAGTGCGTACTATATCATATTATATATAATACAATATATTTATATATATAATATATTTAATAATACAATATATATAAATTATATTTAATATAATATAATATATCAATCATATAATATAATAAAATATATGGAGAATATAATATGATATATACAAATTATATATAATATATAAATACATGTTTCACTCCCAACACAACCACCTAGCAACCCAACAACCCCGGCATTCAGAAAGTAATTGGTTCATGGTCTTCCCGTCTTCCCCCTTTTGTTGCATCGTTTGGGTGTTGGTTTCCGAAAGAAGTGCAGCGCACTACCTTGAAAAAAACAAAACGACATCCTGCATCTTGCAGCTGCTTTCAAAAGCTGTCACACGCGCGTCCTGCTGCGATGCTGCCATGGTGAAGCGATCATTCCGAGGGTTCAGACATTGTTCCAGTTCGCAACCGACCGCCATCTGCAATTTGGGGCCCCAAAGTTCGCAATGCAGGCTTATAATTCGGTGAAGTTAACTACGGTTTTTGGGACTTGTAGGTATCAGCACAATTATACTGAAGACTATTGGCCAAATCAAGCTTCGCGCCCCACCTGACAGCAACTCTTCCAAAAGCAAATCTGCGACGCAAGGCGCAAGCATCAGGCTTCATGGAGCCATCTCCTGGCTAGCACTGACAAGCACAGCGATTCAAAGAAACACGCATTGAACAATTTCCATTATGGGCGGCTGTTGGATCTGTTGCTAACTTGAAAGCGCAGATCTTTTTTTCCACTGGAAAAGCACCTTTGGAAGCAAGCTTGCGATTCAGTACTTCACCCAGACCCAGCAACCCATTAGAACTGAATAGTTTTCGGAACTTTTTCTCGGATTGGCCCCCAACCCCCCAACGTGCACAATATAAAACGGGAAACCCGGCCAAACCAGCCAAATAAGAACTTTTTGCATGGCATCTGCTCTATGTTAGATTATCAAGAATACACCAAAGCATGGGTTTGTTTGAACGCCGGGTACCTCAGAATGTGACCGTTTATCATCAATTTTCCGATTCAATCGCCACACTAAAGGGGGTACCCCATGCTCAGGCACACCCAAATCATATAGTTGAGTGTGCATCCCAGCATATATCCAAAACAATCAGACTTAGCTGGTTACATATTTTGCTGAAACCTTTAGCAGGGATCAACAAACCATCAGCAAAGTGGTGCTCCCGAAGTTACAAGTCGGCTGATAAAGACCGTCCTACATCGTCCTACCATAAGCAGTAGTTATGCTAGCTATAAACAAACTTAGCCAACCAATATATCCCAATTAAAATTGTTGGATGGGATCAACATAGCACCAAAAATGGTTATACGGTCTTAAGCGCTACCCAGTATACTGGGGATTACATCAATCCATTGTGGAATTCCCATCACCCATTGTCCAATAATGCCGCCCCAGTTGTCAGTTGATGTACAACTCATGCAACTGGAGACTTCCCCACCATAAACCAAACACATTTTGTAGCTATTGTGAACCAACAGAAACCATCAGAAACTTATCGTTCAAAACAATCACAATTCCTAAATCCTCATTGTTGCCGATTAATTCCTGAGTTGTTGGTGACAATTTTTCCTTCGTGGTTTAAAAACATAAATGACAAGTATAGATCCAGCATAAATCCAGCCATTGGACCAGACGTGACAAAGCATTGTCCAGGTGGTCCGAGACCAAACCACCGAAGAGATTGATCGCAAGATCGCCGATCAGGTGCTTAGGCCTGGCGCCCTGATCGGCCTCACTTTTCCGGCGTTGCTGGTAACATGAACCGCACCCAAGAAACCAAGGTGGATGTAGTGGATGAACACATATCTTTTAAGTGAGTAGATGATTTTAGAGGGATGGAATGATGGGGAACATATGCATATGATGTTTGCGTGCTGCAACCAGGCAATGTGCCACGCGCTTTGACGACGGCAAAAAGCGCGGAGTTGAGCAGATCCATTCGAGTCTGCATGCCTGGACTTGGGTTTGTTTAGTCGGTGATTTGGATATTTGGGAAAATGGGAAATCCACTAGACATGGGGAATCGAATTAGTTTTTTTTTAATGTTCTTGGGGAGCCCTGAAGCAAAGTGGAATTTTCAAGAGTTTCTGGTTGGATCAGACATCAGAAACCCTACGTGGAGAGTGGGGTTAGTTCAGCCAGTTTTTATTGGGATAATGTTAGCCAAACCATGTCATAAATCAGCCCATGTGGATTGATGGTTCATACCATACAAACCATAGAGTCATGGCTGGTTGGTGGTTTGGAACATGAATTTTATTTTTCCATTCAGTTGGGAATGTCGTAACCCCACCTGACTTTCTCATGTTTTTCAGAAGGGTAGGTCAATCACCAACCAGATTTTAATAGGTTTTAACATCATAGACCAACTATAAATGGGAAAATCAACTATTTCTATGGCCATTGTCAATAGCTATTTTGACATAACCAGAGGGTATTTCTCCGGAAGTTTGCCCAGGTCTTTTGTGGATGGTTTATCTTTGCTTAACACCCAGGGATGATCCCTGATCAACGGTGGATCCCGTTGAAACGGATGGTTGGTGGATCATAGGTGATCTTAAGTTGGCGATTGACCATGTTAGATCCTGTGGATTGGTTATCATCAGGATCCGTTTGGTTAACACATGTCTAGGTCAATCTTACATGGCTACTTTAATCCTTTAGTCTTTTGGTATCAATGGGAATATCTACTAACCAGCAAAGAATTTATTGGTTTTGCAGGGTATCTAAGATTGGCAATGATGTTAGCACTAAATGATGAGTACATACTGATCCTAGAGTGAATGGTGAATGGTGGGATTTACATCTTATCAGTTGAGCAATTCAGTGTACAAAGGCTCCTATTTGATTCCTTTTGCAGGGGGATATACTACCTGGTCACCTGGTCAATGAATTGATCATGAACCATGGTGTCAAGAGTCAAAGAGTCAAAGATCTTTACTTTCAAAGCCCGTTTTATCATCATGTCACTGGCATCCACCAGCTAAGGTCTTGCAGGGTGTGTGGAAACAAATTAGCACCAGTTTTTTGTCAAAGACTACGGACTTGAAGGACTTGAAGTATCTTCGAGCAGATCGGGTTGGGCCCCTTTAATTCAACTTGGTGTTCAAGTTGATTTACCATCTGGTTATTTAACATAGCCATGGAAAATCCCTTATAAATGGAGGTTTATAGCTGGGAAAATCATCTATTTCTATGGGCCATCTATACCATGGCTATGTTAGTCATAACCAGAGTGTTTTGATTTCATATGTCTAGGAGCTGCAGGCATTTGAGTGAAATTGGGAGCGCCAGATGATATGTGTCGGTTTCAACATAGGCCATTGCCATCTTGCGGTTCAGAACATCATTTTCCCCCACTCGGAACATCATTTTGGCACCTGTTCACGTCCAATCCGAACATTGATGGAACATCATCATATTTCCCATTAAAAAAATCTCATCAGACATCCATTTTATATCATTATATCCCATTAATTATCCCATTAAATATGCATTTTTTGAATATCCCATCAAATACCACATTGAATATCCGATGAAATTAATCCAACTAAATATCACACTATTTTAAATATTCCATTAAATATGCTATTAAATATCTCATTATTATATTTCAAATATCCAGTTGTTTTAAATGCTTCAAATATCCCATTAAATATACCATCAAATATACCATTAAACATCACATTAAATATTCCATAAAATATCCTATTAAATACCCTATCAGATATAGTTCCCAGTAAGAATCCCATGAAGTATAAATCCCATCAGACACGAATTAAAAGTACCATTAAGTATCCCAGTAAATATCCCATTGAAAATTCCAGTAAATATCACATCATCCATGTTCAGAGCTGGTTGGTGGTTTGGAACATTTTTTATTTTTCCATATATTGGGAATAATCATCCCAATTGACTAATATTTTTCAGTGGGATTGAAACCACCAACCAGATTTTAATAGGTTTTAACCTCATAAACCATCCAGCTATTGGGGATTCCCCATAAATATGGAAACCCCATGAAACTGACGCGTGGATATCATCACAGTGCCCGAAATATCAGTTATAAGAGGTTTTTTGAATCAGTTCGTCACCGTATTTGTAGAGTAATAACAGAATATGACCATTTCTAACATCATTTCTAACATCATTTTAAAACTATTTAAAATTATTTAAACCTTTTTAAAACTATTTAAAACCAATCATAAACATGGAAACCCCCACATGGTCACATAGTCACCACCAAGGCATCTTGGAGCGCCGCTCGCAGCAGGGTTTCTCCGACGAGCCAGCGCAGCTCTTTGAGGCCTGATGTGATGTGAGCAGTGTTCAACGGTGTAGTTACCCTATGGTAAACTAACATAGCTTTGGAAAGTCACCATCTTTAATAGGTAAATAAGCCAAATCTACAGCAACTATAGTCATAACTACAGTACCCACTTGAGCAGTGTTCAAAAACCCTGTTGGTTGATGATTGAAATGGCATTTTTATGGGATTTAACCATCGAACATATGGGATTATAGTTGATATAGTTGATACATATTGATACATATTGATAAATGATGGTTGGTTGATGATTAAAGAGGATTATACTACCCAATATATTGGGGATTATAAAAGTCCAATAGTCGAATCCGTATCAACCAACCAGTATGATGGAATGATAGAGGGATATTGAACACTGCTCATTTGACCCTGAGATCGCCAATTGTAAGTGAACACTAGTCTTCCAACCCCTATCTAGCAGGGTGTATGTTAATTTACTGGAGGGTAAACGGTGCCGTAGTTCATGTTTTGATAATGATATATAATGTTAATGAGACATAAAAGGAACATGGAAAATAACGATGGTTTATATTGGAATAGATTTGATTGTTTAGTACGTATAACGAGTGGTTAATGTTATGACAAAGATATTGATAATCGGAAATATCATGATAATGGGAGATCTAACGAAAAATGTAATGGTTAATATGGAATAATTGTATAATGATCGAAGGAAGTTTAGAAGTGAAACTTCCGACAATATGGACAGTTGAAAAGCAGAGGTGAGAAGAGTCAGAAGAGAAAAGGATCAGAAGAAAGAAGATGCAGGTGCGCGAAAAGGTAGGAACGTCGCGAAACACTGTGTTTTTCCAATGATTTGTGGCTCCGGAGGGTCGAAAAGTAGGCTCGCTAAAGCGGCGGGTGCGGAG
>Ga0126342_10011489_pt1 | contig 15824 bp, 14 predicted proteins | sample Cyp1metagenome_FD_92528 | JGI IMG/M metagenome (GOLD analysis project Ga0126342, IMG submission 92528) | Coral microbial communities from Lord Howe Island, Old Settlement Bay, Australia - Cyphastrea 1 metagenome | ecosystem: Host-associated > Invertebrates > Cnidaria > Coral ... | reverse complement strand
TGGTTGAGGTCCGGCAGGGACCACTGGGCGTGGATGGCCGTGGTTGAGGTCCGGCAGGGAACACTGGGCGTGGATGGTCGTGGTTGAGGTCCGGCAGCGAACACTGTGGATCGCGAGTCGCAGCTGAGCAGGAGGACGAGGAGGACAACGAGAGGACGACAAGGATGACAAGGAGAACGAGGAGGAGAGGAGGAGGAGGAGAGGAGGACGAGAGGAGGACGAGGCAGGAGGAGGAGGCAACTGACATAAAATCTAACAACCCTCACCTGGCAGGTGGGGAAAAACCTTGGATTTTTGGAGATATTGGATGATAAGGATGTTGCTGGAATCCCAATTTCTGGTGATGTACCCAGCTCATCCCAGCCCTATCTCCATGTTCCATGTTTTCTGCTGAACTTACAACAGAGGTGCTTGGCGGATATTGATCCCCAACGTATGTTCATCGTTTTCAGGGGGTGGCTCAAACCAACAACCAGTCTATGTTCGATCTGTTTGAAATTAGAGTACCATCCCCATCAGTTGGTTGTAGATATCCCATCATCTGCCCGTCATATCTACCATCAGCCATTCCACAGAATTGCCTTTATCCCATATCATATTTGCCAATTGACTTTCACCTCTTTTTCAAACAAGGTACCACATGGCACCACCAACCAGTTGTTCTTGCAAGTGCAGTTCCAGTGAACTGTTTGTGGATAGATTTCACCATAATTATAGAGGTTATAAGTTCTATATATGTATATATATATATATATGTATATATATGTGTATATATATATGTATATATATATATGTGTGTGTGAGAATATATTATATACATTTATATATCCCAACTCGTGGCTTAGTTCAATTCCCATGTAGTTTCCCACATATTTCAGCCTATTTCAGGTCTCATCCCTGGCCACCAGAGGTCAGCACCTTCGGTCTCATCCAGTGGCTCTTTTTGCCCAGCTTCGTGGCAGCCTTGGTGCCCTTGCTGGGCATCTGGTGGCAGGCTAGCCGTCAGGAGGCTGAAGAGAACCTTGGATTCGAGGTTGGTTGAAACTTCATGGAGTACTGTTGGGTTGTTTTCCCTTGAAAGCTCTAAAATATGGAGGAATATGATGAATATGCTGGGATGCTGCGTTTTCTTGACTCTGAGAAATTCATTTTTGGACGGGCAAGAAACTCGTTGTTTTCTAGCCGTAAGGGAAGGGGATCACTTGAAAACTTCTCGTTTTGCCTAGCTCTAAGAGGTGTGACGTTGACGATGAGTAGGGGAAGTTGGCCGAAATCATTTGCTGATCTGGTTTGGGAATATTTGGGAAAGATTGCCAGCTGATTACTTTCACTAATTTCTGGGGGGTTTGATAAACCTCCATGTTTTTTGAATATTCACCATTGGGCTTACGGCATTACATGGGTGCCAACATGTAGGGGAATGTTGAGCAGGATTCATAAATCCAAGCTTGATAGCGGGGTTGTACCATGTGGTACCAGTTTTTATACCATGTTATTACTATTTTGTTGGCAACCCCCCAATCAATAGTCGGGATTTCGCAAAATCCGGGGTTGACATTAGTAAACATATGTCTATATAAGTCCTCGAATTCGTTCAAAAAGAAAATCAACAGGACAACATTATTTATGTTTGATATTTCGTGAAACCTTACGTTCCAGTGAAGATGTTCCCGTCAATTCTTCGTTGAAAAAACTCATGGGTGCAACGGCTGATGAAGCTGAAGGCATTCAAAGCAAGAGGAGGTGGCCATTGCCAGCAGCAAATCAGCATCTTTGGTCTTGTTCGTGGGCATGCTGTGCATCCTGGCCGTGCCTTGGCCGAAAGATTTTTTAAGGGCTCAAGGCATCTCAAGGCATCTCAAGGCATCTCAAGGCTTGGCCAATGCCAGGATTCCGAAACAGTGTGCTATTTTTTTTGGTGTGTGTATGTGTGTGTGTACTTGGAACATTCCAACACAGCTTTTTATGAAAAAAACACATCCCAACCACTTGGACCCCACGGTGCCCCATCTGAATTATCCATGGTTTATCCCAAAACTGAGTTAGAAACACGAAGCAATCATCCAATCATCATTTGGTTCCAGTAGATCCAAGTTTTCCCCAAGTATTGTGGCAGGTTCCCACGGTGAAGATGGTCACGGGCCTGCCGCCCTACCTGGGAATGATGTGCCGAAGTCGCAGTTGGAAGCCATTCCTTGGGGATGATCAGGGGGGATGGCTTGAAACCAGGAGGAAAAAAACCGAAACACCCCGCAGAAATTGGTGGGGATTTATAGATGTTCGGGAGCTTTTGGGGGGTGGTTCACATGAACGTGGAATGGGATTAATATATTAATCATTAATCAATATCCTGTAACCATGGGATGCATTGGATGTTAGGGACGCCCAATGTTGGCACGTTTTTGGTGTAGACGGTGTAGACGGTGCAGGCGCCGTAGACGGTGTGGACCAGATATGTATAAACTGGTTATCATTCAATATCATTCAATATCATTGAATACCATGCAATATAATTCAATATAATTCAATATCATTCAATATCATTCAATATCATTCAGTATCATTCAATATCATGCAATATCATTCAATATCATTCAATACCATTCAATACCATTCAATATCATTGAACACCATGCAATACCATGCAATATCATTCAATATCATTCGTTCGATCATTCATTTCCTTTGGCGGTACAGTTGTACACACGAGATTGTAGTGGAGGGGTCAATTTTGATGAGCCCCAAAAATGCAATGATCTGGTCGCTCGATTCCAATAGTTTGGGGATAAAAGAATCCCCAGATAGATCCACGCCACGACGCCTTGCAGAATGTCCCATATGCGAACCATGGTGCTGGAATATGAATCCCTACATTTACCCCAAAAATCAGCCAATAAATGCAGGTTTCTATATTCCAGCACCATGGTTCGCATCTGGGTAATGTCAAAAATGTTAGCGTTCACCCCGTTGGGTCAACGAGTCCCGTTGGGTTTTTCTCTACCCTCCAGCGGATCGGGCAGGATGGCGTTGGGCATTTTTTGGCTCGTCACGGAACTGGCGCTGGAAGAGGAAGCCACTGAAGGTGCGGCGGTTTAGCCCCCAAAAGGATGGCTGAAATGTGAATCTTGACTAAAGGTAGATTTTTTCGTGGGGATTTACACGGATTAACTGTTCTATCTTTTGAGGGATGACTATATGAATGAATCATCTTCACTAGATTTAAACTTAAACCGGGAGTTGCTTTTCTACCTTACATGTTCGTTTTTGGAGATTATTTACCTGTTAATGGAGATGTCAATTTAAGCTACGTCAGCTATGTTGGAATTAGCAGCTGTTAATTGGATTGGAATATGTCATATCTTTGCTACAACCTGTGACAGCTCCAGATGTTGATCCTTCAGGTATCCGGACATGAAACATGGCGGAACATCTCCCATGTTATAGCTGGTTGGTGATTTGGAACATAGCTTTTATTTTCCATTTCATATATGGGATGCCATCCTTCCCATTGACGAACTCATATTTTTCAGAGGGGTAGGTATACCACCAACCAGATATATCATATTATAATAACAATCCGTTAACCATCCATTGACCATCCATTAACCACCATTAACCACCATTAACCATTGTAAACCATAGATATGTGTCCCATATTTTCCCATTCAAACGTCGATTTCGTTTGGTAATTTCACAGCCATGTTTCACACCGGCCAGTGGCCTGCCCCGACCGGAGGTCATGGGAAGAGCGGTGTGCCTGCAGCTTTGCACAAGGCGTGCTGTTCTGAGGGCTCCAAGCCATAGATAAATGATAGCCACAAGGTGGTTTACTGTAGTTGTTTTTTTTAGCAATATATATATAATATAATATATATATATATATCTATCTATCTATCTATCTATTAGTAATGTTATACCTCTGTGTTTACCCAATTTCCCCTTGTACCTGGAGTGCCTGGAAAAAGCCGGTTCTTAGGTGACGTTTTTGGTACCTCCACCGTGGCAAAGTCTTAGGTCGACCTCAGCAGTTTGCTGTTCTTCGTGGGAGTTCTGATGGCTGCGGCTGGGCGCTTTTTGGGAAGGAAAGGAAAACCAAGTGCCACGGGTGGCGGAGACGTGACATTTGACATAGACCGATAAAGGGGTATGGCTGCCGCACCCAAAAAGGATCTGTCTCAAGATCACTGGATTTCGTGTTAGCCCCTATGTATCAAGTGACGAAGGGTCCTATGGTGGACCACTTTAGCTGGCCTCCATGGTTGGAAGCATGAAGGAATTCAGCAATGGATTTCCATTGGCATGTTGGTTTGCCAAACTAAATATGTTGAGAATGCACATATGGTAAGTAGGTCCTGAACTTGAATCCCCTTGTTTGATAGGCTCAGTCCCTATTTCATGGCCCAAACATGCTCAACGTCTTTGTCCTGACCTTGGTTAGGACCGCTAGGACACCTGTACTGCATGATCTGCATGTTTCATGGGTTCAGAAGAGCAAAAGTCCATGGTGTCCTGCAATGTGTTCTGTATAGTTCTATATATATATATTATATATATATATTTACAGTATATAATTATATATACATATATATGCATATCCATCAATTGCTTGTCGCATTAGTTTCTAGTTCCATCATCTTCAGCGCCTGCGGATCCCGGCCTGGGCCTCTTGGCCTCGAGGTCTCGACTTTGGACTCTGCCGGGGTCTTGGAGCGCTATGCCCGCTTCATGCAGATGGTGACCGGCGGCAACGCCACGACCCTTGCGGCGTTGCTGGGTGGGGGCCCCCAATGGGCCCTGGCTGGGGGGGATGCCGATGCCGGGGAAGACTTGAAGCAATCGCATAGGGGGGGATTTAAGCAACACACATGGTGATATAATGGTGATTGATATCATGGTGATATAATGGTGATATAATGATGATATATTGATGATATATTGATGATATATATATATATAATCTCAATTTGTATAAGCTTGTTTGATTGTGAATATTTTGAATATCGTCACTTTTGATCAACAAGATGATCAAGCTGAGCTGCCTCCAACTCATCAATCACCAAATTCACCTTTGTCGTCTTCCCTGGTGTTCGACTTCTTGAGCTCGCACACATGAAATCAATCAAGGAAGTGCGGGAGCTGACGAAGTCCGAGCATTTTGCATGGGCTTTAGTTCAAACGAGGCACAACATTCCTTGAGGAGTTGAACACCAACATTCACGAGTGGCGCGCTGCAAAAAATGAGTGTCGTGTACAGTTGTATAGTGTTTGATTAAAATAGATTGGCCAAGGCCAAGATAACACAAAATTGGACACCGGGAAATTCGGGGAACATATGGGGACCTACACTAAACATGAATCCGTGGGCAAGATATTGTTGTTTCACGGATGTTTTACCCCAAATGTTGAGCATCCAAAGAAAGCGGTTTGACATGATTTGACCACTGGCTAGATAGATAGGTAGATAGACAGATCGATAGATACTGGTTGGTGGTTTGGAACATTTTTTATTTTCCCATATATTGAGAATAATAATCCCAACTGACTTTCAGATTTATTTTTTCAGAGGGGTTGAAACCACCAACCAGGATAGATAGACCGATAGATAGATAGATCTCATGGATGTGTTTTTGTTGTCTATAAATATGTGCGTTTCCCGCAAATGACAGTTTTAGGGATGATTTACAGACAATCCCGGCGCCGGGATGACATGAGGATTCGATGTTTTTCAGGTCGGTTTTTTGAGGTTTCGGGATGGAAAACTGCCCAGGAATCGAAAAATCAGGAAGTTGGTACCCTCTGGATATGTCAAAATAGCTATTGAAGCCATGGCCCATAGAAATAGTTGATTTACCATGATTTACCCATTAATAGCATGGTGATTTTCCAGTTCGCTATGTAAACGTTTAGCCAGAGGGTATTTCCACTTTGGGATTTCGCCATGGTTTTTGGATGTTGGTTAATGCTGGTTAATGGCAATCGGGTAGTTCAGGAATGTTCGGGATGTAACTTCAAGCAATGCCATTACGAATCTTCACCGTTTCACAACGAAAAGATCATTTAGGGTGTCTTTGCTGGAAGATTCACCTGGAAGAAGATTCACCTGAAAACGTGTTCTCGAGTCTTCTCCATTTTTCTTCGGCCACATTTCCTAAATATTCAATGATTTCCTGAAGGTCTGAAACCATCATTCACCTTGAAAGTGAAGAAAAAATGATTAAGTGTTCCATTATATATTATATGTCCCATAATTCACCCAGAAAGTCTTGTCCATGATTTTCCGGGAACATAACACCGTCACGGGGTCAGAAACCAATATCTTCCGGTTTCGAAACGCTGCAGGTGTTTCCTCCGCGGTGGTGGACAATGTGCCTTTGGTGCAGGTGGGCTTCGCCCGATACTAACGCCAGGCCCTGGCCCAATGTTCAAGCCTTCGGATGTCCCAGTTCAAACAAAACTGAAAATGATATATACCCTCTGGTAAACTAACATAGCTATTGAAAATGGCCATTTATAGTGGATTTACCCATTAAAAATGATGATTTTCCATAGCTATGTTAAATTACCAGAGGGTAAATACACAAAAAACACAACGTTGTATTATGTTGTTAATTCTATACTGATCTATACTGATCTATAAGAAATCCTGCACCAGTTGATAAGTTGATAATTACGTGCGTTATCTCGTTATTGTTTAGAGTGTCAACATGTTTCAACCATCCTTTTGGTGGTGCAGGAGTTCGCAACCATCCACTGTATGTTGTTTTCAGATGTGGTTTTTCAATGTTTTTCAGTACTTCTTGAAGAAGATCACAATCATTCAATGCGGTTCGATTCTTCATCCAAACCTACTTCTTCGTCAACATCTCAATGTTCATTGGTCGCAGCCTCCTCCCTGGAAAATTGCGCTGTCTTTCTAGAGATTCAACCCACTTTTCAGAGAGAAACCAACCTAAAACATCATAAAACCACAGTACAAGTTACCCATATATACTGGTTGGTGGTTTGGAACATTTTGTTGTTTTCCCATGTATTGGGAATTTCATCATCCCAACTGACGAAGTCATATTGTTCAGAGGGGTAGGCTCAACCACCAACCAGTATAGTTACAGGTACCAACGGTTGATGGTACCAACGGTTGATAATGTTTAAATATTGATTAACTGATTAACTGATTAACCATTTATTATGGTTGTTGGTGGTTAACCAACCAGACACTGTCACGGCCTTTCTGCACGTTTCAGGCCTCCATTGAGATGTTCGATGAGCCCATGGACGCCCCGCTGTGGCAACTGGTGGCCCTCGCCGCGGGCACTGGGGGATCCATGTTAGCGGTGGGAAGCGTGGCAGGCGCGCGCCCGTGGACCGTGGAGCGCTGGGAAAAGCTTGGGAAAAGGCTGAGAAAACAGATTTCGTTGATGATTTCTTTAGCCCCAAAAAAGGATACAAATTAAAAAATCTAATTAAAATGGTGATCATGTTCTTTTCTTCTTTCTTAGGGGCTACTATAATCATTTGTTTTTGTTTATATCATACATATACATATATGGGGTTTATGATGTAGATATATATCTATACACATTATATCAGTTCATATTGCTGGTACGAAATAAGCGATGGGATGTGTGATGGTGTATAATCATGATACTGTGGATGGTTGCGAAATCCGAATCACCAGTTGAAAACGGTGGTTGATCCCATTATTTCCAGGGAACCATCCTTTTGGTAGTGCAGGATTGGTTGGTTGTGGTCATGGGTTGATGACGGAATGCGGCCAAATTTTAAGATTTGGATCCCCTGGATTTCAGGTGTGACCCTTATGGGCTTGGAGGGCGTGGCTTGGTGAATGAACTTGTCCTTGGGGGGCTATGCGTGGCGGCAGGAACATCATCATCATCATCATCATCACCAAGGTCATGAAAGTCATCAAAGTCATCAAAATCATGAGAGGTCAAATATGATCTATACATATTTGATACTGATATCTACAGCATTTACCGACTTCCATTGGTTGCTGAATTGCTGTATTTTTTTCCAAAAGGTGACCCGTTACGGGAGCCCCGTTACGGACTGGATGACTCTGAGGTTGGATTCCTATGGTACACCAAAAACATCAGCCCTTGGGCACTGCTGGGCTTTGCCTTGGCCCTGGGAACCTATCAGCCATCCAGCTGCACAAGCGGGCGCAAGCCCTCCAAAGCCGCTGAATCTAATTGATGTATGATGTATGAGACTTTTGGGGGGAGATTGTGTTTTTAACAGCCCAGTATCTGAGTTGCTGATGCTTGGATTTTCCAGCAACTTGTCATGGTTTCTTTCACGCAGATCCAAGAGGAGTGCTGTCCGGATGTGCAAGAGTGACTGAAGACGTTGGACATTGTAGCAGTGCACTTGACCATTCTGTAGGTCCGCAATTTCTGACCTAGACTCACATGTGCCATAGTCGAAAGTTGGATTAATTATGTACCATTTGGTTATTTAACATAGCCATGGAAAATCACATTTTTTAATAAGTAGACCATCTATAAATGGACCATTTTCCATGGCCATGTTAAACAACCAGATGGTGTGTATATATATATATAAATCTCCAATGATGGTGGTATGATCGTTTTCCACCATTTTCCATGATCAAATTTACACATTTATTAGGTTACGAAATTCCAGGAGCACTGTTCCAATAAATTGCCACTGGAAATGCCGTCCAATAAATTGCCACTGGTCCAATAAATCTCCAATAGTGAATGACCAATTAGTGATCATCATTATATACTATAGTCATAATTCCTGATTGGTAATGATTACTATACCATCATTATAGTCTTGCCACTATTTTCACTATTGATTACTGATCTGATTGTCACTGTGGAAGACAAAAATTGCCAGATCCAATACAAAGTGGGGCCCCCAAACGTTATAAGTTGGTTTATAGCCCAATCTAACTATAGCTGGTTGGTGGTTTGGAACATTTTTTATGTTTCCATATATTGGGAATGTCATCATCCCAACTGACTTTCATATTCTTCAGATGAGTTGAAACCACCAACCAGATAGTTATAACTACCATAAATCCTATAGTTATTGTAGTTCTAAACCAACTTAGCTATCCAACGGGGGCCCCACTTTGTAGTGAATTCAAACCGCAGGTTGCAGCGCATGGTGATGGTGGATGGGAACTGACCGTTCGGAACGGTGACGAAATACACAAAGGGTTTAGGTTTACTGTAGAGCAGCCAAGCACAAAAAAGGACACTTAAAATCTTGCTAAACTAAAACGGTATTTTGATGGATGGATTGCTAATTATCTTAATTTCAAATTGATTGATGGATTGTTATATTGATTATATTTGGTTGTGGCATTCGTTAGTAAAACATATCAATGCTCATTCAATATGCAGGTTCTGGTGTGCGGACTGTTTTTTTTCCACATGGTGCGTTTTTTTGCCTTCGCAACTTCGACTTCCTAAAGGAGTCAGTTGCGGATGCCTAGCACAAAATACTTTATGCACATCGTACATAGCTGACTAAGTGACCGTCGCATACAGCGACCGTTTTTTTTGGTGGCGACAGCAGGTTTCAGTGAAAGCTGTCGAACCTGTCGGCCACCGGGATGTATCGGGTTTCAGATGAACAGCAGTTGATCTATACCTCGGTGTTTCTCATCGCAACATATCTCATATAGAAATTCTCACATAGAAAAGAGTTGGTTTGTCAACTTAATTTTGTTCTAGAGAATGCAGTGAACATCTCACAACAAAAGCAGTTGAGAAAATCTTAGGCAGCCAGTCAGACCAAAGCCTGATCCAAACCTATTTTTAGATATTTTGGGGTGTATTGCTGAGTGAAGATGTTAAAAGGGGGGGATCTGTGCGAAAATACTTGCAGTCCTCGTGATGCTTGCTCTGGAAAGTACCCCACAGTTGGAACCCAAGCTGCTGACCCATGTTTGTTCAGATACATCTTCGTTCGATAAGTCGGTGGTTTGGTTTTGTTTGTCATGCGTAGGGAAACATGTGAAGCCCAGCTAAACTCGATGCATGAAGACACCGATGCCATACAGTCGTTGCGGTGTCCTCTATATGTACAGTCACAGCTTAAACTGGTCACTGAGTCTTGCCTCAGCCGCTCAAGAGTAACCAGTCTGGAATCAACTTTTGGATGCTTTTGGGCTAGATATGGCTTTGGTGAACAATGTGGTACATACACCAAAAATTGCAATTTTGGTAGGGGAAATGATGATAGACCACTGGAGCTTAGGGGTAATTACCTGCTTTCAGACACAGCCATGATGGTGATATCGCATGCAGATGTGGTGAGAGAATGCTTGATCAGTGAAGACCCCCCCAAACCCATGCTGTGTTGGGTTTCCCTCATCCAAATGAAGCTTCAGGGTGCTCCACCTCAAGGTTTTGGTTTATACAAGCCTTGACCTGTGCTCACTGTGAATGTTTCATATCTATTGTACCAGGTTTACGATATGTCTAGGTTTTCTATGAAATGTTCAGTCAGTGTTTGTTCGTCATGCAGTGGCTATATCAGCCACATGTTTCTTGTGAAAAAGTGTTTTTTTCGACGATTGGCTTCGCGGCTTTTTCTGCTTCAGTGCTGCGGGGTTTTGGGCCGCCTGACATGCTCCTCAGCAATACCTTGGGTGTTGCGCTAGAGTGCCTATAGGCAGCCTAGGCAACCTTGACATCGCATGGTGATAAACCCATGTTTGATCAACGTCCCGGTGGTCATGGAATCCTTGGGTGATTCACCTGTGATCGTTTTCTATTCATGTCCCATAATGAGTAAACCCATGTAAACCCATGTAAACCTCCAGAAACCAGGCTGGTTGGTGGTTTGGAACATTTTTTATTTTTCCATATATTGGAAATAATAATCCCAACTGACAACCACCAAGTAGCAGGTTTTAGTGTTGAATCTACTCATTTTGGTGGGATCAACGAATGGCTTGCAAAAGCCAAGGCCTGGTTATGGCTTCAGCAGCTGTCTCTTGGCGGAAACTCGGGCTGGGAACACAGCTGCCCATGCGTTGCCCCCGAAGCAGTCGGCCCTTGGTCTCTTAGCCTTGGAAATTACAGTGGGCAATCCATACGGAGGACTCATCCAAGATACCCATGCCAACCTATCCAGGTGCCAAGCTGGATGGGTTGGGGCTATAATTTTGGTCAAAAAGGGGCCCCCCAAAAAGATAGAACATACATCGTTCTCCCATATTTCACCAATATGTTAAGAGGATTTCATAGTATTTCACTAGTTTTGTTGGTGGATGACTATACTCTCACAGAGAGACAGTCCGCCAGGGCCGCCACGGCAGCTTCCCTGGCGCTCAAAGCCAAGGCGTGGGGACAACTGGGAACAGAAGCTCGAAATCAGAATGATCAGAATGGTTTTCCTGTGGGTAAAACAATGTCATAAACAACCCATGAATGTCATAAGTCATAAACAAGCCATGATTGGGAATGGTAAGTTTATACCACATAAAAATATGGATGGATGACTGGGTATGGTAAAGTTTATGGCATGGCGATAAACCCACATGAATTAACCACTCAATTGTATCAACCATGATTTATATAAAATTTATAACCATCATTATACCATTATTTGGAGCTTCAAATCTGATGTTGAGATATTTTGAGGCTCTTTGTTTCATGGATGTCCGAGGCTGACCTTGCGAAAACAAGGAAAGAAATTGGGATGAGCAGACCATTGCCATAGCTGGGCCTAGTGTTGCGGGATGATCATGGATCTGTTGTTTAATGTTTCGACAGTCCAGGTGGGCCCTGATCAATGGCTCAAGAGGGCGGGCGGGTGATGCACCAAAAAAAGAAAACACGTTTGGACACATGGCCATGCTCTCGACATTTTTCTGTAGGAATCTCAGTTGCGTTGACTTGTACTTCGCAGGGGTTTTTCACACTGGCTGTTTTTTTTAGCAGAAAAAAATGTGGCCCCACAGTGGCCCCACAGTGGCCCCATCCTGATAGGGCAACAGTGATTCAGCGGCACTTTGTTCGTCCTGCATCTGGGTGAATCATACCGACCTCATTGCGACGTCACTGGAATGATGGGAATTGGATTCAGGGAATCATCTCCAGCCATGGCCATGGCCTGTGCGCAGACACTGCCATGGGGCGCTGTTCCCCGAGTCGTGCATCCCAGCCTTTGATAAGCTGAGCCCTAAGATGGAAGACATGAAGCATGGCGACCCTCCGGTGATCAAAGATGGCTTGCTGGAAAATCCACCTGCTACAATCATTGAATATCATTGATATATCTGAACGGCGCATGTTTTCATATGTTTTCCCATTAGAACCTCCATTTATGGTGGATTTCCCTTTGCAACGTTTGACCACTGAAGGGTAACACCTTACCAGATAGGTTCACCAAGAACAGGATCAGATTCAAAGATTGATATCAAATCTCTTCGCCACAGCCAAGCCTTGAACACATTGAACGTATTGAACTCGTTAGTCAAGAAGCTTGAGGATGACTATCAAAGCAAGCTAGTTCACATTTTGAGCTGCCATCTATCGTTGGGCCTTCTGCAAGTACTTCTCATCATTTCAGGAATGAACCCTAGAACACCAACTCACACATGCTGGCACAAGTGAATCCATTTGCTACGAACGTGTCCGGACCTGCAGCCATTCAACTGATGGGCAGAAACTGATTTCAACGGCAAGAATGATCAAGCAGATTCAGCCAGCAAAAGATCAGGTTAAATAAGTCACAGATGGGCTATAATATGTTCTTCCGCAAGATCACATCAACAATCATAAACATACAAAAACTGATTGGGTTGCTTTGGGGCTTTTTTTTATTTTCCCAGATATTGGGAATTTCATCATCCCAACTGACGAAGTCCATCATTTTTCGGAGGTGTAGGTTGAAACCACCAACCACTTATAAGTTGGTTTATAAACCATTATAACCCCCATGAACTATATAATAATATAATAGTTATATCATAAACCATAGAATTCAGCCACTTTTTTTAGGCAACCATGAATAGGCTTCATGTATGGTTCAGGGCTTGATCTACTTTTGGGTCGCTAAATGTTGGTCAAATCCACCATGACTCCATCAGCCTCGACGGTGCCAAGCCCATCGCTGCAGCTGGCGTTTACCTTGGTCCCTGCGGACAGCAGCTCGGAGGAATGGTACGGTACCTCCAATTACTGTAAATAAATGGGAAAACTATGGGAACAACTATTGGAAATAACTTTGAAACAACTATGAAACGACTATATACTATGAACTATGGAAAAAAACTATAGGACACCTAGGTGAAAAGTATGGGAAAACTATGAAAAAACTGTAAAACAATTGAGGAAACTAACTGGAAAAACTATGGAACATATGGCCAATATTGCCAGCAAAGCAATTTGGGATCCCTCATCCCCAACTTTCACCTTACACGGGTTCCTCTTACCCATTATCAACATTGATCCAGTTAACATATCATTGGCCTTCCAGATTTTTTTCATAGCCTATTTGTTCGGGATTTTCCAGTAACCATCCATTTGGGAGTACCCCCATTTATGAAAACGCCTACCCTCTGGTGAACTAACATAGCAATGGAAAATCACCATTCTTAATGGGAAAATCCACTATAAATAGCCATTTTCCATTGCTATGTTAGTTCACCAGAGGGTATATCATCCAATTTCTAGCTTCACCACTGGAATCGCAAGTTCTTGAGGTCGCGACAGCCCAACGCCGTCGAAGACTTCAACGGCCTTGTTCCTCCGCTTTGAGGAGCTTCAGGCGGTGATCGATCACGTCGTGATCGATGATCCAGTCAGAATCAAGATATTCATGGTTTGCACGCCTGTAAATTGGCATGATGTTATAATATATTTTTTTCACGGTACTAGTGTCATGAAACGGATATATACATGTATATCATATATATAATATATAATTATATATCACATATATATATATTGTATATACTATTTGTTGTGGGATTTTATTGTTCTAATATGTTCTATGTTTTTGTGTTTTTACGTTTCTATGTTTTTTTTTGGCGATTTGTACTTGTTTTTCTTTTCGATGATCCATTCACCATGTGACAGTGGTTGTTTTTGGGGACACAATGGTGGTATAGTGGAATGCTGAATGCTTGGGGGATCATCCCACTTATTTTTGGGATAACCCACTTGGGGCCCCATTCTATGATCCCACATATGTGCCAATTCCCTATAAATTACGTGGTTTTTGGGGAATGTTTAAATATTAGGAGGAAGGGATGATACATGTGTGTGTGTGTATGAGTGTGTGATGGATGTATGCTACGTTGTTTTTTCTCCTCCTAGGACGTTTGTATGTTTCGTTCAATGAATCGTGTAGTTTATGTAGTAGTTATGTTAAGATCTTTCATGACTATTAGAAAAGATGCTCGCCTGAAGCCCGATTGTCACGACCTGCCTCATTTTGTAGGATTTGATGCATGCTGATTTTTGTTTGTGTTCATGGCCAACCTTGACGCATGAACCAAACATTGCTAGCATGATCTAGTGGTTTTCAACACATATGGTCCCTGGTTGGTGGTTTGGAACATTGTATATTTTCCATTATATATGGGATAATCCTTCCCATTGACTTTCATATTTTTCAGAGGGGTAGGTATACCACCAAGCAGGTCCCCATGAGTACTTCAGAGAGCCCCTTTTTTGAATGCCCTTTTTCGATTTCCGCGGAAATTCCAGAGTTCCAGAGTCAGGGTCTCCAACACCCCAACCTGGCGCGTTACTTGGAACTCTTGTTGGCACGTGATGGTTTGGTGCCGTGGCTGGAGGTTGGAACATGTTGGAACTGTGGCATCGAACTGGATGGATGTGTTTGTAATAGTTTGCGCAAATGGATGTGTGCAAAATTGTGCATATATATATATATATATATATGTGTGTGTGTGTAATTAATGTATGTATGTATGTAATGTAATGCAATGCAATGTAGTGTAGTGTAGTGTGATGTAATGTAATGTAATGTAATGTATGTAATGGTATGGTATGGTATGGTATGGTATGGTATGTAATGTAATGTAATGTAATATCATGTAATGTACGACCCCGCCAAACAGAAAAGTGCGATGTACCTAAGACTGGCCATAGTTGGGTGCAAGATGTCATAGATTCAAGAAATTACTGAAGTAAACTGTAGCCAATGCACTTGCAATACTGAACCATGACCAAACACATTGTATTTTTAGTCGGTCTATATCACATAGCTTGGAGAAACCAGGGCAGATGTTAGGAATAAAGACACATTTGATAGGGACCATAGAATGGGGTGTTTAATATGAAGGAGGATGGGATTACATATGTCGTAATCGTTTGGTGGTGACTATATCTATATATCTATCTATATATATATATAAGTTCGTCATGGAACATCTCCATGTTAAATAGATAAATCATGAAACTAAATGGGCCATGGCTAAACGCTATAGCAAACGGCAAGAAATTTCCGAGAGTATCAATAACCATGATATGTCATGTGTTTGTTTGTCTCAGTGCATTGTTGATACAACCGGGATTACTTGGGTTGAACGGGTTGACCCCTGCAGTTCGAGCAGCCGCTGGTCTTATCTTGTTGCAATTGGGTGCCACCTTGTTGATGCGAAGATGCCAAGGTGAAGCATCTTGACCCTCTGGTTGTTTAACATAGCTACGGATCAATGGGATTTTCAGGATCCTAAATTGGAGGTACCTACCATATATAAGGCCTATATAAGGCCTATGTAAGGGAATATCCCAGCAAAATATGGCCTTATATGGTACAGTACCTCCATTTTAGGATCCTGGAATTCC
>Ga0126342_10011488_pt1 | contig 15826 bp, 6 predicted proteins | sample Cyp1metagenome_FD_92528 | JGI IMG/M metagenome (GOLD analysis project Ga0126342, IMG submission 92528) | Coral microbial communities from Lord Howe Island, Old Settlement Bay, Australia - Cyphastrea 1 metagenome | ecosystem: Host-associated > Invertebrates > Cnidaria > Coral ... | reverse complement strand
CTTTGACTAACTCTTTCCCTGACTAACTGTTTCTTTGCTAACTCTTTCTTTGACTAACTCTTTCCCTGACATTCTAAAAGTCCGTAACACGGAAGTTTCTCCCCCTAAACTTCCTTTGATAAATCTGGTTGGTGGTTTCAACCCCTCTGAAAAATATGAGTTCGTCAGTTGGGATGATGAATTCACAATATATGGAAAATAAATATGATGTTCCAAACCACCAACCAGAAATGGACTTCCCCTCCAAAAAAAACAAGAAAATCCTTCAAAAACAACAAAATCCCATATTTCTGAAGGTTCCCCCCAAGAAAAAACAAGAAAATCCGTCAGAAACGTCCAGGTTTCCTGGGATCAACGGCCTGTGGCGACCCGTTGTTGCCGGTGAGCTCCGGAATGATCACTTCGTCGGATCCGCTGGCGGCGGCCACTTCTAACGCCACGGCCACCTGCCGTGGATCTATGGTGCTGGGGTGTTGAACTCAGTGTAACCATGCATGTGCATTCATATCTATATCTTACTATACTATATATACATATATTGATGAATATATATATATATATGTATATATACATATGTATATTGATATATATATATATATGTATATATACAGTCTAAATTCCAGTGTGTGTAACTATTCGTCATATATTGAACACACATATAACTTCATGATTCATGATGTTTGCAAAATATAACAATGCCATTAGTCCAGTCCCAAATGATGGAGGTAGTTTCAAACATGTTCTCCATAGTTGTTACTTAGTGGTGAGTTGAGATGTAAGAATGGTTTGTAAGTTGTAACCAACGGTTGTTTGAATTCATACTTAAAGCATAACCATTGTGATCTCACCATTTTCCCTCCATAAGTTTATTTTCTCTCTTCATCGCCATCTCCATGAGTTTATTATACCACCATATTTTTTGCGGTATACCCAAACAAATCAAATGTAGCCAGGTCATTCCCCATTACACCCCCACTAAATGTCATTACTGTAACTCACCAATATTGCTACTTACGCAATTATTGCTTCACCATCATTGCTAGTTAGATCACCAATTACTCAAATTCTACATCACCAACTGTTCCTTTATTCCCTGAGTTGTGATCCCCGCAGCTACAAACTGGTTGATGATCCCTTTAACTGTATATATATATAATTGTATAGACCATAAACCGTAGTTAGGCCGGTTCTATTTCGCAACATTGCTATCATAAATCAGCTAGACATTCCATGAAATTTCAAATGTTTGCTGAAGAAAAATCCCATGAACTCACCCAAAAAATCCAACCTTCTCTGCCAGGAGAGTTTGGTAGTTGGAATTTGCAGCGTCTGGCATCAAGATGGTCACCACTGCTGCAATTGCCACCGGCTCGGGAAGAAAAGAAAATCCTCATGCAGAAAGAATCAAGAAATCTGGATGTAAACGGGATATACCCTCTGGTTATTTAACATAGCTATGGAAAATGGTCCATTTATAGATGGTTTACCTATTAAAAATGGTGATTTTCCATGGCTATGTTAAATAACCAGAGGGTAAATGTTTTACCTATTAAACATGGTGGTATTCATGGGAGATAAACATGGGAAATATTGCTGTGGGTGATTGGTGGTTAACCGGGACCAACCAATCATAGAGATATATTTGGGATACAAGGAGGATACAATTCGGATGTGGAACATATGGGATTACAGTATAATAGGTTATATCTGGAATATATCTGGAATATATCTGGAACATATAGGATTACCAAAATAATAATAATAATAATAATATATCTGGAATATATATATAATATACATGAATAACAAGGCAGAAAAAAATCCTCCAGATTCGGATAGTTCATAGTTACCCCCATCCTAACCATCATTCCAGTGACGTCACAGTGAGAACCCAACAAAATTCATCCAAATAACAGGGATACCTGCTAGCCAACGAGGGTTTACATGATGTAATATACGACACACACACACACACATATATATATATATATACACACATTATATATGGGTATATCTCGTGGATATTCATGGGTATTCATGCCGAATCACACATGAAATTTAAACATGCCGAAATCATGATCACACATGGAATTTGACCAAGAATGGTGGTAAATGGTATGCTGGGATATGAGGATCTAACCAACAATCACCGAATAGGTATCCGGTCAAACATCGGCTAATGATCACCCCTTTTTTAAAGTAATAATTTATTGGGATCAACATGAATATGATCCGATATGTGGAAGGACAATCTTATGTGGGTCTTATCTTATCTTATCTACTGATAAAATATCTAAAATAGAGAATCTTATGGATGGATCTTATATGATAATGTTTTAAGCAACCGTCTGATACGTGGGTCTATCAGTCCATTGGATATACCACCCTGTTTGTGGCCATCGATGGAAGGACAATTTGCATTTTTTTTTTTGAGGGCACACTATGTTCAGACAAACCCTTTTCCCAGCCACAAAATCTATTTATATCACCTGAATCTAATCTGGTTGGTGGTTTTGACCATCTTGAAAAATATTGGTCAATGGGAAGGAGTGTCCCATATATTATGGAAAATAAAACATGTTTGTAACCACCAACCAGTATTTAAAAAACCCTTTTGATGAAATATATCACCTTTAAAATCATTTCAATCCATTATTCTGGGTAAATTATCATAATTCAGGATGATTTCCCTTATTAACCATGATTTCCAGTGAGGTCGCAGTGAGGTCGTTATAATTTACACAGATTATTTGTTTTTGATGAAATCCACCCAAAAATTGTCCAAAAATTGGATTTCCCAAGGCCAAACGCATTTTTCGACTCAACGGTCGCAACGGCGAAAAGATCCCCGGTGAAGCCTCCCAAGTGGGGTTGTCCTGTATATCTATATATATATATATATAACTGAATATGCATATATTATTTATTTGTGCAAGAGTTTTCTCAAAGTCACAATTTTATATAGATATATATATATAAAGAAAATTATGTATATATGTATACTTATATATATATATACACACCGAATAGTACCAAATCATATGTCAAATAATCCCTATATGGAATAATGTGGAATATGTACCTGAAATTACAAAACCAAACCGCCCAGTCATGCAGAAATATCCTAGCACTGTTCATGGTAACGTGCCCGACCGGAGGCTGCTGACATTGGGCGTCCCAAACTATTTGGAAAGAAGCCTGACTGGGAAATCATCGTGTTTCACAAGGCAGAATCCCGCAACATTGGGCGTCCCAAACTATTTGGAAAGAAGCCTGACTGGGAAATCATCGTGTTTCACAAGGCAGAATCCCGCAACATGTAGTTTCAACCCAGGATTAAAAAACCTTGCGTTTACCATTGGAGGGGTCCCATTTCAACAGCATATGACATCACTTGAGGAGTAGCGCACCTAATGAATGAGTTTAGCATAACCCAGGGTGACATTACTTTCACATCTCTTGGAGGTGCATCCCACTTAGTAAGTGAGTAATGACCATGTGCTGACCAAGTTTTTGATGTTATTTGTGGGGTATACCCCAGCTATATATGAGTTATTATATACAGTAGCCACTTTAAACACACACACATATATATATATATATAGAAAGGTTTGGCTACAGCAGGGTTGCCCCACGACCCCTGCCTCGCCTGACCTGAGCGATCGTAGCTGTGAGCCTACGTTCGCGGGCGCCTTTGCACCTTCGGCGCCTTTTGGCATTCTCGCGCTCTGCCTTTCTTGAGCAGGAAGGTATCGCCTTTGCTCACCAAATCTGACTACCTCGAGAGCTTCAACTTGGGCCTTGAGGACTTTGTCATTGTCTGGTTCGCCCAGTGCACTGCCATAAACTGGGTACAACTATAACTTTGGGGCCTTCCTGGACTTTGTGATCTTCTCCTCCGTTTGGGTCTGCGTGGGTTTGCAGCTCATCTGGAACGTTCGAGAAGTTTATGCGCATTTGTTTGGGAGCCTCATTGTCGATCCTTTGCGTCTTCATCAGCTGCTACGGCTTTACCTTCTCAGCGTCGGCGACAGCGAAGACTGCGTGCTGCCGCTCGGTTGGCTTGGCATTTGCATCGCAAGGGAGTGAAAAGACTCTTGCCACAGGGACTGGCTCGAATCAAGGCAGTTTTGAGCTCACATCATTCCAAGGACACAACTTTTCTTGCGACCATTCGAGACGAGATGGCGTCACAGAAGAGACCTTCGTGGAAGTGTGTGCACTGCCATGTTATCATGAAAGGGACCTTTCCGCGTTGCTGGAAATGTGGGCTCGAATGGATGCAGTGCGTGGACAGGACTTTTGTTCCGCCAGAGCAGAAGACCCAGGACAATCAGTCAAGTTCCTGGGGAAACTCCAACTGGCAGCAGCAGCGCCCCAAAAGTCCGAGAACTCGTGCAAGAAAGCCATCGAGATCCAAGCACAAGCAGCAAGAGACACATTGGAATGGAGGAGATGCTCAGCACAATCAGGGAGGTGGTTACCCTCAGCAGCCTCAAACGCAAATGATGCCTGCTATGATGCCAACAATGCCTCCTATGATGGTGCCGTATCACCAGCCTCCCATGATGCACATGATGACCGACAAGGGCTATGGAAAGGGAGTTGGCTACCCGGCACCCATGCCACCGTTGCCTCCACCCTCAACACCACCGCCTATGACGTCGCCAGGAGGCGCTGTTTCTACTCAGGTGCCGACCTGGGATCAGAGCATGCAAATGATGCCCATTCCAGTGCCGCCTGCAGTTCCTGCAACCTCCGCTGGGCCTGCTGCAGACACGAAAACGGACTCGCAGGCACAGAAGAAGCTCAACAAGCTCTTGTCCGCCATGAAAAAGGAAGAGGACACTCTTTCGCCTACTCTGCAGTCTATGGCGCACGACATGCAGAAGAAGGACGAGCGCAACAGCACGCAGGAGACCATCTCTGCAGCGAAGGAACTGGGAGATGCGAAAGAGGCGCTTCTGGAGGCCGAGAATGCAAGGGCACAGTTGCTTTCTCAGTGGAAAACCTTTCTACAGCAATCTGTGGTAAAGTGGCAAGAATTTACTTCGCAGTTTCAAGCTTCGGAAGTAGCACATCAAGCTGCCATTCAACATGCCAGATTGCAAGTGAGAAGGTCGCAGAGAAGGTTCGACCATGCATCCAGATCGATCATTACCGACGAGGATATCCCGACGCATGTGATCTCAGACGAGGAAGTCGAGGACATGGAGACCAAAGAGGAGGACGTTCACAACGCGGAGGGAGCCAACAAGATTCACGAGGGTATGTCCTCAATTGTTACCAGCCTGAAGGTCCTCTCGGAGTCGGCAGATCAGCTGGAGCAACGGGTGAAGCGCCCTCGCAAAAACACCGAGGACGAGATGGGCACCACGACGCCTTTTGGCGGGCCCGGCGCATCATGACTCCAGAGTATGGGCGTCTAGGGCTTGAAGTTCCAGCAGCCTCTTTGGAAGCTGCTGTGATGCATTGGTCCCATTCAGTCGTCTGGGAGAAAAATTTCACCTCCTTTTGGCAAGCGCAGCAAGATGCGTCTGACTTAGCCCTTGAACTGGGAGTTCAAGAAGGACTACGAGTAGACACATTTTCACTGCCACCACGAAACAAAGTTGTGCGTCACACAGTCACATTTTGTGAAGATATTCAGCTCTTTCTGGGCGGCGAGGACAACAAGGAGTTCCAGCCTGTTTTTCTTCGTCATGAGGCTCTTTCCCATTGGGAATTGAAACCGTGGAAGCTCAGACCAATCCCGCTTTAATCAAAGCAGGCGCTTCCGACTCCTCACGGCCGAACTGATGGACAAGATGACCGACATCCTTCTCGTCAGGGGACGAGACCTGTTCCAGCTTGGCATCATGACATCAGGCTTCTGCTGAATGAGGAAGGACAGATGGATGACGATGAAGATGGAAAATGTTTTGTACGCTACATCTTACTTCATAGATCATCACCGGCATCGCTTTCACGATCAAGCTCGAATCCTCAGATTCGATGAAGATGCCAGTGAATGGGAAAATGATGTCAGATTTATCTGGGAAGATCATGTAGATCCTGCAGTTGAGGTGGATGTCATTTTGGTGAGGCCGACGCCACCCTTCTTTGCTTTCAGCGGCACTATGGCAACAGTGATTGTACAGCAACGCCCTCAGCCTGACAGAGCTGCCTGCCTTCTTACAGCCATCCTGCCTTTGAGCCCAGATTTCAGGCTCATTGTGACTGCCCACTCGATGGAACTCACTGCCACGCAGACAGATGTTATCAGACTGGCGGGAGTGGAACAGCAATGTGTTCATCGGGTACAGAATGGTTTTGGCCCTTGTATTCTTCAAATTGGCCTTCAGCGATTAGATCCAATGTTCCCGATCCCCATCACTACTGGATTGGGTATCACGATCCGCGTTCCCCCGCCAATGAGTGAGGAGGAAGCTGAGCACAACGTGGATCTACGCTATCGAAGGCCTCAAGACATACCAGAAAGGGTGGCTCCAGGAGAAGCTGAGGCAGAACCAGAAGACACATCTCTCATGGCAAGGCAACCACGGCCGCAGGATCGTCAACAGAGAAGTTCTACTGGCAGCTCGACCTCTTCCAGTTCGACATCTGAGAGCTCTTGTAGAGCTGAAGGCAGTGATGTTGACCCGCCCGACACTCGACGGGCTGTGGTTTTTCCATTACATGGCATGCCACAGTCTCTTATTCTTCCGTGGAATGATGGAGAAGCGCTTTTCCGACGAGTGGCTGAAGCTTTTGATCTGGCACCTTCTGATGTCAGAGATTTGCACTACATGCCGCATCGGCCAACGGATCTGGCTCTTCAAAACCTGCAGGGGCTGCTTCTCCAACGACTGTTTGAGCCAAGACCATCCACCTTTCTGCGCCTGGTCCTGATCGATGTGGAGACATATGAAGACAACCTCTTGCAACCATCTGCTTTCCAGAGGTATTCAAAGTGGCTTCCTCATACACTCAATCGACAATCCGTACTGAGACTTCTTGACCTGGAGCACATCGTCGCACAATATGCTGCACAGACGAAGCTTTGGCTCAACCATTGTCTCATTGAGGAGAACCACCCCGAGGTCCTGCAGCTCCATGATGGTGACTATGTCAAGGTCTTCATTGGAGATAGCAATTGTGAGAATTTGTGTCTTTCGGACGTAGAACTGCCTGACATCGACTTGGACAGTGATCCTCATGGAAACAATGATTGGTATGCCCTCCGAGATGATCAGATGTCTCTCATGCAGCAGTTCACCACCTTTGCTGGAGTTTTACAACTTCTACCAACTCGAGACCTGCGAACTGCGCAGCACTGCAAAGTTGATGCATGGCAAGAAACTCAGGCGGACACATATGGCCTTACAGCTGATGAGCAGCCAGGACGTCATACTGATATGCCTCAAGGGCATAGAGGTCAAATGCAACGAGATGACAGTATACAACATCTTTGGATGCATTCCCCAGCGGCAAGCACCATGGAAGACGCCGGCAGAGTGGTTCCATTTGACACTTGGTTTCTCAATGGGCAAGACCATCCACGATGTGATGTACCTCGCAAGGTAGAGCTGACCAGTGATCGAACCACATGGGATGACCTTGTCATTCAGGCCTGGCAAGATCTCTTTGATGTGCGCTTCACCTACCGAATTGTGCTTGTAAGGCCTACCAGTGAACCATGCCAGCACGCTGGACACCTCCTTCTTCTGCAACGGGAATCTCCAGGCGAACGTGGACTGTTAGTCAGCTTATTCTGGCATGAAGAGACCTCGAAGTTTGATGGCCGGTTTGCACGACTTCTTCCGAGGAGACTTGCGTTTCAGCGCCTCCTGAGATATGCGAGGCTTGACCGGCTATGCAACGATCAACAATTGCTCTGCTTGGGTTATCAAGGACATGACCACTTGGATGGTATTTCTGACGTGACACCACAGACAGGCAATCACTTTGAAATCCATGCTGCACCATGGGAATACCTTGACAGCCTGAACCTTCTGCAGAACAACATCACGATGCAGTCAGCCCAACGCCATGCTCTGGAAGCTGAACCTCCTGAAGCAGGTTATGACAGATCTTCTTGTGCCACGTCTCAGGCAATCACACACAGAACTAGTACTCCACCCTTGGCTATGCAATCAGGCTTTGTGCGAGAACTATTTGCGCTCTGGCATCATGGAGCCTTTGCTTGGGGCCAGGAGGAAAGATCAGCTCGTGTCGTGACCTACTATGTCAATCATCATGATCTCTTCCCACGATGTGATGCAGGTCGACCTGTTCATCTTTGGGCAAACTATGCCACCTGGGAAGAGGCGATGCGCAGAACCTGGATGGATCGAATCAGGCCTGGGCAACCATTAGACTTCTTTGTTGTAGTCCCCATGCCTCCTCACCTTGAGCCTGGCATCGTTGCCTATGTCTTGTTGATTCAGAATTGCCGGGACCTTGTCACGAGCCTGGTGTCAGTCATCGGCACGAATGGCAGACTGCAAGGACGGAGTGCTGTCACCACATTTGCACAGGTCTATGATGTCCATTTTGTTCAAGCTCTGGGCCTTCATCAACAATGTCTTGGACCACAACCCATACTGACCTGCGAGATGCGCTTCCAGGACCAACCATTGCTGCAAGGAAGACCTTTTGTGACGCGCAATGGGTACAGTTTTGCTGCGTACCTGCACATCAACCACAGGCAGAGGGCAGCCATTGGAAGAAACCTGATTCAAAGCCACACGCAGCTCACCAGGAGTCGAGTTGAAGTACGCAGCACCACTGAGGAGCCACTGCTTTCGACAGTGTTGAGCCCAGTGTTGTGCGCGATTCCTCCTCTGGTAGAGCGTGCCCAACAGGAGCCAATGGACTTTGCTCCGGAGCACATCGGCACTGAGCCTCGACCTCTACAGCAGCCGGTTGATCCTCAAACCCCTATTGAGCGGGCGCCATTGCCAAATTGGCTGCCGCCGTGGTGGGATACGCTGCTCCGACAATGGCAAGACAAAGGCGACACGGAATGTCTTGAAGAAGGTCCGATACTGTATGTCCTAACATGGTTTCTCCATGGACAACATCACCGACAATGTTCCGCACCAAGAGTGTTGAGACTGGACCAATACTGGCATCGCTGGTGGGAGGATCTCAAGCTGTTGTGGCAAGACATGCTGGATGCGTCACTCCCAGCTGCGGTGGGGATTGTTCACCCAACACCACCATTGGCCCCCACCAGGTATCACAGTGCTCACATCATCATTCATCAGGCGACCATGGCTGAATCGGCATGTGTAGTCACGCAATTGTACCATGGCCAGTGGCACAACGCTTTTGGACAGCTTGCGACAGTGCTCAGGCCCATGATCGATGCCAATGAGCTCATTCATCAGATGCAGATCTCACACATCTGTGTTCAGGAAGGACGAGGGTGTGTGGTACAATATCGAGATCGATTTTTGCATCCAGCAGATCCGCCGTTCTTCATCCCAGACTATGCCAGTGTCGTGATGCACATTGACCATCCGGCATTTGGTCCCCGTCACGGACCTCCAAGTCCAGGACAAGGCAGTAATGATGTGGAAGAGGACGAAAACTCAAATCTCCAGCTGCCCTGTGAGCGCCCAACAGACAGGCTGGTGGCTCATACCTGTCGGCCACAGAGGCTTGTGCATCCGCAAATCCTTTCATTGGATGAACTCCTTCCAGTATCCACGTATCAGATTGCGTCAGATTGTGATTCTACGTATGATCCGCTTTCTCAGATGTCCACGGTCATTGCATACCTCACGCCGGGACATGATGATCTCTGCCTGCCACCGTACATCGAAGTATATCCGCCGAGTACAGTCGAGCAAGTAGAATTGGAGCTTGCGTCCTGGGGCCATCTGTGTAAAGCCATCCAGTTTGGAGGTCATGAACAATTCGTATGCTTCAGCACGAACTGGGTCCCCGCTGACCATGAGATACATTATGTATATGGTTCTGAACAAGGACAAGATGTTGACCTAGCGTTTTTGCACACTAGCACCACAGGACTCATGACGGTCAAGGATCACATGTGTCTATTATACAAAAGAGGATGCATGAAAGTCGCCATCACCGAAGATGCGTTGGTGTGGAAGACAATGAGCAAGGTCACCTACATTTGCAATCAGCCAGAATTGCCAGTGCCGGACGTCGTCCGGACAATGACACCATGGCCGCCACGTCAGCCTTGTGTGGACAGTGCCAGCAAACCTTTCCAGAAGAATGCGATTGCAAGCGACCATAGCACATGCCATCTTACTCTTGGTTGCACTATGGAGGAGCTAGACACTATGCTTCACAGTGGCAAGGATGTGCTTTGCACGGAATTGACTTCTTTGGCCATCCCAGACACTACTGCTATCGCCCTTCGAAGCTGCACCAACATTGACAGAGTGGATCGCCTTGTCATATTCACAGATGGATCCTCTGTTGGCAACCTTCGTCATCAACCTCCTCAGCTCACTGATGAACAGGGATGCCCCGACTCATGGGCATTTGTTGTGCTCGCTGAACAGTATCTGGAAGATGGTGGATCGGCCATACAATTTCTCGGTTGGCAAGCCCAGCCAGTGAGATATGACCCAGATAGCCCGGCGTTCTTAGGCACATGTCACACGGGCTCGGATGCAGCGGAGCGTGAAGCGATGTTTTGGGCCTCCTTCTGGCGGCTCACCACCAACTCCTTTGTGCCCACGGTATTCTGTAGTGACTCTAAAGTGACCTGCCTACAGGCGACGGGGTGCATGGGCACTAGTGCCTATGATGAAACGTTTCGATGTCTGAGAGGGGTACATCAAGCCTTGGAAGCCTTCATGCCCACAGACACTTTGAAAGTACAGCACGTCCATGGCCATGCGAATGACCCCTGGAACGACTTGGCTGACTTTTTGGCGAAGCAGGTCCGCACAGAAGGCTATTACCTGCCGCGACAACAGGTCTCCTTGGCCTCGTGGAAGCCTCTGATTCCTTTTCTGTGGATGCTGTTCAGTCAGAACAGTGGCCTTCCCAAACTCACTGCAAAGGGATTTGATGTGACCGCTCCAGCATTACCATCAGAACAACCTGATCTCGATGAGGAGCCACTGCCTCTCAAACAGAGCACCATCAAGTTCACCCTGAGTTTAGCATCGGCCAATGTGCAATCATTGTTGAGCAAGACTGACCACGGCATGGGCCATGCGGGCAAGATTCAGTATGCGAGAGAGCAGTTCAAAGCCCATGGCTTGCAGATCCTGGGTATCCAGGAAGCCCGCACGCCACAGCTATGTGGAACTCAAGATGAAGTGCTCCGAATCAGCTCTGGACATCAGAAAGGCCATTATGGTGTAGAGCTGTGGATCGACTTGGACCGACCATATGCGTATGTGGATGGGCGCTCTGTGCACTTCGCAAAACACCACTTCACTGTTTTGCATGCGGAACCGCGCCTCCTGATTGTGCGAGCACATGCCGATTACTTGCATGCAGTTTTTGTGGTCGCACATGCGCCCCATAGCGGTTACACGAGAGCAGACCGAGAAGCATGGTGGAGACTATACTCTCTGATCAACTGACTCACCACAATGTGGCAATGCATGACAACCTGTATGTCCTGATTGATGCGAACGCGACTGCAGGTGCCAGCGATTTGTGTCATGTAGGTCCTCGAGAAGATACCCCTTCGTGCAGTACGCCCTATTTTCGGGACTTCCTCCATCAGCATGGTTTGGGACTGCCTGCCACGTTCGAGGTGCATGAGGGGATGAGTGAAACGTGGACCACTCCTGATGGTCAGCACAAATCGAGAATTGACCATGTGGCCGTGCCTTTGCACCAATGTGGACAATGTGTTTTCTCCGCAGTCCTGGATACATTTGATCTGTGCAACTTGGAGGATCACTTGCCTGTAGGTCTTCAATTGACTTGGCAGATGCATGTGCAAACTCTGAAGCAACGAGAGACCCGCACTCGGAAGTTTGCCCGAGAAGCGATTCGCCATGGAGACTTCACAGCAAGCTTGCGAAGCTATCAAGTGCCAGACTGGTCATGCGATATTGAACAGCATGTGCATCATTACAACACCAGCCTGATGAAGACTCTGAATGACTATTGCCCGAAACACAAGCATAGTCCCAAAAAGTCCTACATCACAGATGAGATCTGGATGCTTAGAGACCAGAAATTGGCCTATAAGGCCAAATTGAGAGAACTTCATGCGCGTGTCAGGAGGCATGCATTGCATAGCTGCTTTTTGCAATGGCGTGGTGATGACTATGGAGAAGAAAAGGATCTTGAGCACTTCCAATACCACACCACGCTGTTATGTGGCGGCCTGAAAGTGACATCTCAGCTTCGGACTACTGCAACTCGTCTCAAGAGACAGCTCATGAGGGCACGCATGGTATTCCTGAAGCAGCACCTTGACAGTCTTCCGCAAGATGTCACGGCAGGTCAAATCCTGCAAATTACGAAACAGATTGCAGGACCCACCAACCCCAAGAAGCAGATCTCGTCGGTATACCCGGCTGTGAAGAATGAGGATGGAGTTGTCTGCACGTCCCCTTCACAGGCAGCAGACAGATGGATCCAGTTCTTCAGTGAGATGGAAGGAGGAGTCCGCTGCACCATGCAAGAGTTGCATGCATCTTGGCGTCAACATCTGGGGCAATTTCAACATCAGCACCTCAGCTTGGCCCTACAAGACTTACCAAGTCTATGTGACCTGGAAAGAGCCTTTGCGCGTGTTGCTGCTGGAAAAGCCATTGGACAAGATGGTTTGCCTCCTGAATTGTGCAGGACACACCCATCAGAGCTTGCAAGAATGTCGTATAGCCGTATAGTCAACTTTTGAAGCTCGCCTTACATGGGCAGGAGGCATTACCCCATAAAGGGGGCTCCCTAGTTCAGGCATGGAAAGGCAAAGGAGCCAAAGATGTTTGTGCATCACATCGCTCCTTGCTGGTTTCGTCGCACCAAGGGAAAGCGATCCATCGAGCTCTAAGGCAGCATCATTCAGGGCTTTATGAAAGCTGGCTCCAGTCGCAACAGATTGGGGGTCGCTCCAACATTCCTGTTGGATTGGGCATGCATCATGTGCGCTCGTTTTTGCGCATCGACAAGAGCCAAGGTCACAGCAGCGGCATCCTGTTTTTAGATTTGCGGGAGGCATTCTATCGCGTCCTGCGACCTCTGGCGCTTCAATCCACTTGGAATGATGAAGAGTTAGCAAAGATAGCGCAGAGACTCAATTTGCCCTCTGGCACGCTTCATGAACTCCGACAACACCTACAAGAGCCTTGTGCGGTTGCCCAAGCAGGACTTCCAACCTACATCCAGAACTACATCACCGCGATCCACACTGACACGTGGTTTCAGATGAGGCATCAGCAGGATTTCGTCAAAACCACCATCGGGTCGAGACCTGGCGATTGTTACGCGGACGTAGTGTTTGGATTTTTGTGGAGTCGGGTTTTGAGAGAGGTCGAGAAAGAGCTGGTGAGTCAAGGCGCTTTGGAAGCTTTTCCGGTCATTGATGGACTGCACCTCTACGATCAGAATTGCCACCCAGACACTCATCGTCCCTTTTTAGGGCCCAATTGGATGGACGATTTGGCAGTATGTGTTTCTGCTGCCACCAGTGATCAGTTGATTGACAAGCTGGGCCCCATCATTGGCACCCTTCTGGAATGTTGCTGCAATCATGGTATGACCCCGAACTTGCAGCCAGGCAAGACTGAGATCCTGCTGGCCCTACGTGGGCGAGGCTCACGCACATGGCGCAGACGCTTCTTCGGGCCCTCACATGGACAGATCTTCCCAGTGGTGGGAGAACACAAAAGCTTCGAGGTTCATGTGGTTGGTGCGTACAAACATCTAGGAGGAATCATCCATCATTCTGGCAATCAAGGTCGTGAAGCTCAGCAGCGATGGGCCGTTGCACATCAAGCGCTGACCCGACACCGCAAACTTCTCTTGCACAACCCTAGCCTCCCATTTTCCAAACGACAGGAAATGTTTGAGGCGTTGGTCCTGAGCGCGTTTACCTATGGCATGGAGTCATGGTATTTTGCGGATGAGAAGTCCAAGACCATGTTGCACAATGGCATCATGAAGCTATACAAGCGTTGTCTTCGGCTTCCACATGATGCCAATGTGAGTGACGATCAAATCCTTGCTCAAGTGGGTCTGCCGTCCCCGACAGAGCTCTTGCGCAGAGCCAGATTGAGGTATCTGGGGACCTTGTATGGATGTGGTCAGGCAGCAGAATGGGGCTTGCTCTTTCAGGACAGCTGGTGGAGGGCTTTGCTGAGAGATGACTTACACTGGCTATGGAGCCAGTTGAGAAATAGCAGCTCACTCCAAGATCCCACAGACCATTTTCCTGCGTGGGAGTACCTGCTGAAGTACCACCGCGGCTATTGGCGGCGACTGGTCAACAGAGGGGTCAAGCATGCGATTCAGCAGAGGAAAAACAAGACGTGGATAGCTGATTTCCACCAGCGAATCTTTCATGCGCTCCTTGAACATGGAACTCTGGCAGTAGCAGAAGTGGCGTATGAGACACAGTTCCAGGAGAACCAGTTCTTTGGATGCATGAAGTGCCAGCTACGCTGTGCCAGTCGGGCAGGAGAAGGAGCGCACTTTTTCAAAGTCCATGGATCGATTAACCCTATGAGGTACTTATTTGACAGCACGCAATGTCCAGTGTGCCTCAAGGAGTATCATACCATTGCCAACATGCAAGCACATTTGCGCAGATCTCATGCCTGCAGAGAGCAACTTCATGGAGCCAGACACAGATGCTCACCGGTGCCCGGTATTGGTTCAAGCCAATGCCAGGAGCAGCAGCGGCGACATGATGGTTTGGTACCTCACCTACAAGCACATGGCCCACGTCTTCCACCAGGACCGCGACGCCCTCTTGATGAAGAATGTGGAGAAGTCATCACCTTGATCTTTGACCAAGCTGGCCAACAGTCCAATCTGCAGGAACTGGAGACAGCCATTCGACAGGCTGTGAGTGAGATGCAGATTTCCTGGACGGCCTTTACTGCGACGCTTCAGTATTGCAGTCACAACTTGACGGACGAGATCATGAGTGATCTTGGGCAATCATTGCCCAACATGCAAGACCTTCTTCGACGTCTAAGCGATCCTGAGACTTGGCCCTTCTTGGGCTGCAGTGGCAAGCACAACCACACGGGTCCGGACAGAGTTGCGCACTATGAGGACTGGTGTGAGCGTCTTTGCGAATCAGCACACCCTGTGTGGACCGCTGCCTCCGTTCCGCGACCCCTTGGACGTGAACGTGTCGTTCTTCACGCTTTCAGTGGTCGACGCAGAAAAGGAGACTATCAGTGGTTTCTTGAGCAGCTGCTCTCCACAGGACAAGAAGGGTTGAGCCTTTATGTTGTATCCTTAGATATTGTCATTGACAGTAAATATGGGAATTTGGCTGACCCTGAGACACGAGGGTTTTGGCTTTCACATATCTTCCAAGGGTACGTGCATGGCTTTTTGGGAGGGCCTCCATGCTGCACCTTCTCCAAAGCCAGAGCCGTGGTTGTGGATTCAGCGACCCATCGTCGAGCACCACGTCCAGTTCGATCGGCAGATGCACTATGGGGGCTTGCTTCGCTGGCGCTGAGGGAGATGGACGCAGTTCTGGAAGGAAATGTCCTTTTGAGCTTCTGCATTGAGGCGATCTTCGCACTGGCTATGATGGAGCGCCAGGGCTTGCTTGAGCATCCGCAGGAGCCTGAAGCTGAGGACGCACCCTCGATCTGGAAGCTGCCGATCCTCCACCTTTTGCTGCGCATGCCCAACGTACAGAAGG
>Ga0126342_10011487_pt1 | contig 15826 bp, 19 predicted proteins | sample Cyp1metagenome_FD_92528 | JGI IMG/M metagenome (GOLD analysis project Ga0126342, IMG submission 92528) | Coral microbial communities from Lord Howe Island, Old Settlement Bay, Australia - Cyphastrea 1 metagenome | ecosystem: Host-associated > Invertebrates > Cnidaria > Coral ... | reverse complement strand
TGCATCTGTGCATCTGTGCATCTGTGCATCTGTGCATCTGTGTATCTGTGTATCTGTGTATCTGTGTATCTGTGTATCTGTGTATCTGTGTATCTGTGTATCTATCTATCTATCTATCCATCTATCCATCTATCCATCTATCCATCTATCCATCTATCCATCTATCTATCTATCTATCTGTGTATCTGTGTATCTGTGTATCTATCTATCTATCGATCCATCCATCCATCTGTCCATCTATCCATTGAACTTTCTATTTAGTTTTTGATACAATTATATATCAATTCTGCCTCTTTCTATCCATTAATCTTTCCATCGATGATGTGTCTATCTGTCTACGTGTCTATCTCTCTGTCTGTGCTACCTGTCTCTTGATTGATCCATGCGTCCATGTACCTACCTATCTGTCTAGCTAGCTATCTGTCTAAATCTGTCCCTCTGCGCGTCTTGTCCATCTATCTGTTTGTCCAAATGTCTCTCGATTCATCTGTCGACCTGTCTGCCCACATCACTCTCTATCTATCTGTGTGTCTGCCTGGTCTGCCTATCTTTCTGTCTATCGTTCTGTCTATCTTTCTTTTCATCAAGACACGACAACATATCTGTGAGACTTCCTGCTAAATTGCCAGCCGAGGATGTAAAAATGAAACAGGTCTGTGAGACTTCCTGCGAATTTGCAACTTGAAGACGCAAAAAGAAAGCAACTCTGCGAGGCTTCCTATGAAATTGCAAGTACACAACTTCCTGCAAAAATGCGCGTTGAAGATGCTAAAGAACGAAGTCTACGAGACTTCCTGCAAACTTGCAAGTTGAATATGTAAAACCGAAGCAATTCTGCGAGACTTCCTACAAAAGTGATGCCCCCGTACCATTGCGTCTTCCGATTTTCCCATCCCGTTTATCTGAAGCAGTGTGCCTGCCACAAAAAAGTGCGGCCAGGTCATTCAAAGTGCCGCACCTGTCATGGAAAATCATCTTAGCGAATCTGACAATCAGAAGCTCCAAAATGCAACCCCTTCAGGAAATGAGCGCCGTGACCTCCTAACATGTCTGACGGAAGCGTCTCTTGTACTGCGCCTGCCATGCCAACTACATCTTTTTAGAGCCTGTTGAATCGTCCGACGCCATCTTTCTTAAAAGTCTTGCAACGTTTTGCTTGCTTTTGTGAAAGTGCAGAATATCCATGGTCCCCGCCGCGAAAAATTACCTTTGAAAGTTGAAAAGTGGTACGAACGTGCCGCGGTTCTAGCATTTCGACTTCGACATGTGCTTGGCGCTGCAGCCGTGTCACTTTTTCAATGGCTCAACTTCCAAGAGCGCTCCGACCCTCAGGTGTTTTGACTTCGACATTGGCGCCACAGCTGCGTGCAGTTCCTGTACGGCTCAACTTCCAAGCGATCCGGCCCTGACGTGTTAGTATTAATGTCAATCTGTTGCAGCGGCGCGAAGATGGAGAAGAAAGAAGCTGAAATCACATCGGTCTTGGTATTTGATACCCTTGCAAAAATGCGACAGCAGGTTTTAACTGCAGGAGCCAGCTCTGTAGGAAGCAAGGTGCCTGGAGGAAGGCTTCTAGATCTTACTGAACTACTCGGCGTTGAAGTTGTGGGCTTTGTGCGTCCCTGCGTGTCAATTTTTTTTGATTCCTGAACAATTGTTTTCCGGCGGAAATGCGCGCAGAAAAGTAGGAGAGCTTCGCAGCAAAGCTTCGGCGTGGAATCTGTTGGGGATTCCTAAAAACCTGGTACATTAAAGGGAGGGTGGCGATGGTTGATGGCTTACCAGAAATCAAATCAAACCGTGACAAAAAAGTATGGTTGATATTAATGATGTCCCCCACCTTATCAACTTGCAGTACCTTGCCGTTTCCCTTATATTGGCGTCCGTGACTTCTTGCACGTCCCCACATTCCCAGCCGCACATCTGCACACAATGGACAGCCACCCCCCATGGCTAACCTCACCATGCCCACAACCGCTCTGCTACGGTTTCCTTGAAGTTGCTGCGCAAGGCACCAAGTAACAGCGAGCTTCACATCACCTTGTGCCAGGTCAGGCGCCAATGGCTCTTACATGCTCTTATGATGCTGTATATCTTTCCCTCTAAAAGAGGCCGAGGCATAAGCAAATGCACAGCCAAGGGCTAACAGAAAGACGATCTGGCTTGTAAGAAATGTGACTTGGATTGCAAGCTGCTTCCTTGACTGTCCAACAATGCCCTTCCCGGCATTTCAAGACCTGCGCTGATCTTGGCTTCTTCCTCGGCTGCCAACACGCCATCGAGAGCGCTAATTACGGCCTTCACGCGACACCATGCACCTGCTATCGAAGCCGACCGAAACAAATGCTCACCCCTTGCCGCTAACATCCAAGAAATGAGATGATGTGCCAGGGCCCTTGGATGTGTTCCAAAATTGAAAATGTGATTGACATCACTGTGAAGAAGCTCAGCATTTTCCCCGACCTGCCAGGTGAGGGTCTCTAGATTTTGTCAAAGGTGCAGCTCCTGCTTTCCTTCGCTCCTCTTTCTTTCCTTCTTTCCTTCCTTCCGTCCTTGTGCCATGTTGTCCCCATTGCGGGCACCAAGGGGCCCGGATGTCATAGCAAGCATGCTCCAGAAGCTCATGGCGAGCTCTAGTACAGTCTGGGCATGCACGGGTCCGAACCCTATCGCGGGCTCCAGCTCAGTCAGTACATGTCAGGAAGAATGCCAAACTATTTGTCAAATAGAATGCCAGATAAAATGCAAGATAGAATGCGGAGATATGTGTACCTATAAATATATAACTGTAAATAGAATAGAATGCCAAATGAATGTCAGAATGTATGCCAAATAGAATGCCAGAAAGGATGCCGGATTAATGTCAGGTAGAGCCCCAGATGAAATGCCAAGTAGCATGCCAGATCAAATGTCACCTAGAATGCCAGATGGAATGTCAGATAGTAAGCCGCTTGGAATCTCAGACTCAAATAGAATGTCAGAAAATACAGAAAGGATGTCAGATAGAATGTCAGGTGGAATCCCATATGAAAGGTCAGACAGAATGCCAGATGGAATGTCAGAGAACATGCCAGTTAGAATGCCAGCTCAGGTGCCAGAAAGAATGTCAGATGAAACGTCAGACAGAATGACAGGTAAAATGTTAGATGGAATGCCCAAACATATGTCAGATAAAAGCCAGGTAAATGTCAAATAGAATATGTTGGGTAGGATGCAAAAAAATGCCAGCATACATTTCAGACAGAATGCCAGATAGAATGTCAGAATATGTCAGATAGAATGTCAGTTGGTGGGGGTCACTCGAAGAGAAAGGATTTGTTGAAAAGCCTTCGGCAGTTGCATGGGGACCACGCGGTGCCCTCGCCTTGATCAGTGCACAGGGGGTCATTCTCCCAAAAGTCTGGCTCGTTCATCAAAATCACCTCAGCACCACGGGCATGGTGATGCCACACCCAATCCACAACAATGGATTAGAGTTCCGCTTCTGAGCAATTTGCAGAAACAGCAATCATTTCGTCCTTTGGGGGGCGCATATGGGGCAAAATTCCTTCTTCTTCATCTGGGACCAACCATTGCGACGCCCAACGCGTGCATATACAGTAACATATATAACCGCAGGTACAGTGCTATTGACATGATCACATGATCACAAGATCACAAGATCACATGGCTCAAGCTTGCTAAAGCTTAGCCTTTGGTGAAAATTTTGCAATGGGCACGGCAGCCCATCTAGGGGGCCGCATCAAATGCGTGAGACAACATGCAAAATCTATCAAAATCACACCACGGAAGGGGGATACTGAATGCCATCCCCAATGCGGCAGACAGCGCTGCAACCAAACAGCCGCCTCTTCTCTTGTAAACAAACCGTGCCTCCCGAGTAAGTTCAGTCCCACCACAATCGGACCCCTGAGCCAACAGCTTCCCAAAATATAAAGGGGAGAAAGCCAAACCAGACTTTAAAATGACTGATAACAAATTGCTGCCGCCGTGGTCACAGTAGACACTGCTGGGTGCCATCCATCTTCCACTTGGAAACCTCCCCAAACCAGCGGCAACAACAATTTGAAATCTGCCAGTAAAAGGGTGGAGATCAATACACGTGCAAGCCATTTTGCCGGCCTAAGTCCCACTCCAGAGCCGGCCTATGTGGACGTTTTCTGTGTCCAATTGCCAAACAATGGGAATTTCGAAATATCACAAGCACTGGGGTGACTTACCACAATCTAGAACATAGCCAGCTAGAGCATTCGCAGCCAAGCGGTCTGCACTGATTTGTTGGTTCCATGCCGACCAAGCCTTGTTTGAAGCCTGTGGCAGCTGCAGTCTTCCAAGCTTCGAAGCAATCGAAATTGTTGCACAGGGCAGGCTCGGTGCTGTGGAATCCTTTCGCTCCCAAGATTTTGATCAAACAATGACAGAAGGAAAGGTCACTGACCACTGACTCATGCTGGTGAAAAAACTAATTTCCTGGGAGTACTGCAACTCCGCCCCCCACGCAGGCAGTATGCAACTATACAATGGTTTGAACGGTTTGCGGCACCTGGCATGACGTTGATTCGCAGCTCGTTTGCCCGATCCAGGAAGCCTTTGTGGGAGCCCTTGCCGCCCAGTCCTAGCAAATAGATTGAAAAAGCTTTGGTGCTTCGCCACGCAAGAAGCAACTGTGGATACTGTAGATAAAAAAAGAGCTAAATGCAACTGTGATCATCCGTCCAGCAGTTTGGCTGCTGCAAGTGCGAAAAGCTTGTGCAATTAGTTGCAACTAGTTCCAAATTCACAGCTGCAACCCAGGCAGTCCAAGGGAGTGATACAGCCGGACAGCGTTGCCACCCAGTGACTGCGAACAAGACCACAGTTGAGCACCCATGATGTGGCACGACAGAAAAACACAACAGAAATTCGGCTCGCAATGACTGGTGGCATCCATGGTGCAAGGTGCACGGTGTGCAAGTGCTATGATACAGCATTGTGAGAACGCGCAAAGGATGAAGTAAAACCACTTGCTCAAAACTGTCGCTCACACCCTCGTCCTAATGGTTGCTGTGGGTTGCACAGCAAAGCAGGCTTTCAAAAATCGCATTGGTACAAAGCAACGAATGCCTATCCCATGGGAGTTCAGGCACACTTTTGGGAAGGGTTTGGGCCCCTAAGCTACCTCACTTTGCGGCGCTCCCTTTCAGCTTCTTCCCAAGGTGCCAACCTTCATTAACCCCAGGTCGTTGCGTCCCAAAGGGCCCCACTGAGCTTCATATCCATCTTGCATCATATCCTGCTGCAAGCTGCAGGGGCTGGATTTCAACTATACTTCACAATGTGGGTTGGGCTCCAATTAGGTCAGGCACATGTTGAAACCCGGCGCTATATCATGTAAATTCATCTAACTCTCAACAGGTTTGCATCACACCTGAGCTTCTACACATCGGGTATGCCAAAGCCTCCGAAGGCAAGCCAACAACGTTGCACGACATCATCTCTGGTGCCCACTCCGCGGCCTCACTGCCGAGGGGGCGGTACAAGTTACAGGTGAACTTGTAAGATTGACAGCCGATGCTCGGCCAAGACCAATCGGGTGCATAGAGTTGCATCCTACCATCTTTTCCCGGCCAGTGAAGGTGTCAACTGCGAAGACTAGCACAAAGCCGCGTTGGATTCGTTAGATCAAGCTGGAGGGACAAACGACCCAATTTAGAGATCATATGTGTCTTGGACAAGGCCTCTTACCAACCTCTTCAGCTCCGCTTCATCTAAGTGGCGATGGGCAGGGCGCAGGGCAACGCGCCGTAGGCGATGGCCCTCATCGGTGACAAGGGTGGCATCCCTGGTCGGCTAGCTGCGGATGGTGCAGATTCCAGAGCGTTGTCCATGCCCTCCACATCCTTAGATCGAGGCAAGAGCTCTCCAAGGTGCAGTGCAGCCCCTTGCGGTGGACTGTGCCAAACTAATGCAATTCCACTAGGCCCAACAAAACTGTCAATGGTGAAACTGAAGCTGCCAGTTTCATTGAATGTAGAAAGTGCAAGAGCGAGAGATGTTTGATCCAGCAGCTACTTCGATTGCTATAAACAATGAGCAACTTTTCAGGAGCAGTTTCGTACGGCGCAACTTTTGTCTTCCAGAGTCTCGTCAGATGCGAGACGAAGGCACTGAATGTGGACAGGGAAAAACACACCTGCTTTGATCAAGTTTAACCAAAATAACCATATCTAATGCAGGTACCAATATATAATATATACGTTTAAAATAAAATTGGAGTTATTTGGAGTTTGTATAATAGTTACATTATATAATGTAGTTTATATATGTAGGTGTAACGCAGGTGTAACCCCCATTCCTCCATAGCTATCACAAAGAACTGCACTAGAGAGGCCTTTGTGGCATGAACCAAAATAAAGATAGAATGGCATGAAACAAAGAACCCTGGCCCGAAACTAGGCTCTTCAAGGAAACTGGGAATGGGATCCTGTGGCGCCATGTGAGCAGGTGAAAAGATTTGAACAGTGCGGTGAATGATTCTCAATGAATTCCCCTGTCGCTGAAGTGGCATGGGTTCTCACACATCACCAGGGATACAACGCCCTCTGTACTCTTTACTGCACTGACGGGCTGCTTCTTGATGATGTTTATGGAGAAAAGAAGTTGCCCAGTGCCCAACATGCCCAGCATCTGTACAGTCTGGCACGTGGTGCTTGGGTGCGAACGTTTGAACGACACGAATTAAAGTGAATGATGGTAACTTGCACATAAACGCATCCGGCCGGATGCAAGAAGTCGTAACTCACGCCGAATCAATGAATTAAGGCACCCCACCTGACCATTGCATGTGACAGGTGCCCTTCGTGAGCCGCTGCAGGGTTTATCTTTACACACTTTACAACTGCAAGTGCCACATTCCGCATCCTTGCAATAGATGTAGGTGGCTCCATCTAGACTGTCCACCTCCACCTATGATATCGTCTACCTAGTGCCTGCCCACCTTGCTTGTTCATCTCTTTCCGAATGAAACGAACACAAATGCACACCTACAATACCAGCCTTTAGACTTCACAATGCGCATATCATCTTCATGCTTTTGGTGTGTGAACGCTGGCTGCAAGGGATGAACAGGTGGAGGCTGCCTTCTTGTGCGCCATTTGGCTGCCTTCAGCTTATGGTAAAGATGGCACGAGAAGTCGCCCAAAGTGTGTGGTCTTTGGGCGGCGCGGAGGACGTACTTTCGGGGAGCCATTGGAGGAGGTGTCATCCTCCTGTGCTTGCTGCGAGATTCTGTAAGCTTGCTGGCCCGTCATTGCTGTGGGATAACTGTGCTTCTTGTAGCAATCCTAGATTCTCATGGCCCTGAACACTTGAATCGTACGGGCTGGGATCCAACCCGTTCAGTCCTCCAAATCCAAGAAAGTCTTCCGCACCACCAGCTTTGGCCATGCCTCTTGGTCCATACGTTCCTGGATGTTCAAGGCCGTGGAGGTCACAAACTTGGGAAGCACGTCCTCGTGTACCCCTGGGGAGCCAGAGCCACCATTGGCACGACGATAGGCGGTCTTCTGCAAGGGGTAGGCCTGCATATGTTTCAAGGTGTGGAAATGGGGAAGGGCTGTGATGGCTTCATCCCAACGGCTGATTTTATTGCCGTCACAAACTTCCCACTTGAAGAAATGGACCAAAGCCCTTCCCATCCTACACCCCAAGTATGGTGAGCTTTGGTGACAAATCTCTCTGGTTGCATCTGGCTTGAACTTCTGAAAAATCTGCTGCAGCCTTGGTGGAGAACCCCCTTCTTACACCTCCAAATGCCGAAGTCAACTCACCAGCCAACAATGCACACCAGCGCAGCCATGGGCAAACATGTTGGGCCCCAAACTTTACCCGCGTCCTCGAGAAAACATGAACGCATCTGCTCCCAGTCGGCACGACGCACCACACACTGATAAGGAACCAACTTCTGGCCTTGGTTTCCAAAAGTGGGACAAGTTGTATCAAGCTGACTGTTTCAAGCCGTCTCTGTTGCCTACCATGCGATCACCACACTCTTGAAGTATCAACAGCAAAACAATGGAGGTCAGATTCACATGCTTTTGTCAGCAGCTAGACGGAGATGAAGCCCTGGCAACTGCCAAATTGGTCGTGTAAGAAACCACACAGGATTTCGTCCACACACGCGCCGACAGGCACCAACAAATACATTCCTTTTGAAACCTCGTCACCGTCCAAGCTGTTATAGGCTCCAATCTCGAAACCCAAACCTCAATTTTGCAAGATGGCTGACACAAGCTTCATGTCATACTCTCCGCTTGCAGTTGGGAAAGCATAGTTGGGCATGACGCATGGCATAGGGACAAGTATTGGCCACTCATAGAACAAAATCTGTGCGCACCTGGGCAAGCCAAGACACGTTCCATGAAGACTGGAAGGTACTGAGCCAGTTGGAACTTCGTGCTGCGTGGCTCATACCGTACCCACCTGCGCAAGCCAAAGCGCTCACCTGCATCAATCTCGGTGAGGCAATGCTCATCAGGATAGGCCGGCAACAGTGGCATCCCTCGCTTAAAGCTTTGCATAGAGATGACCACCTTAAGCACTGGGTCGGAAGCTGAGCAGTCATGTTCTTGCGTGGTGATTAAGAGACACTGGAAACACACCATATCAAAAAACACCACTTGGCCAGGCTGAAAATTACTTATATATAGGAAACCCAGTAACCCCCAGAAAAGTATGTACTTCCAGTATGGTATAAATTATGTTTTCCTTATAATTTCCAGCTCTCCAACTTTACTATATTTTTGAGAGTTGCTATAAATTTTATAAACAAGTCTTCAGCAAAACGCATGGTTGGCGGTTTCAAATTTGAGAAATAGTCGTAAACACAAAGGGCCCATCTATCCATCTAAAGACTGTAGCAAAGGATTTGGCTTGCCAGTCGGAGACTTTTCTTCATTTTGTTTGCTATGGCCAAGCCACATAGAACTGCTCATCCATTTCTCTCAGCTCAACAATTCCGGGGCGATTCAAGTATGACTCCGCAGTGCCTGATCCAACAAAGTCTGGTAATTCCACAAGAGAAATTCCACTGCCTGCAAGCCACCAATAAGTCTAGCAGTTTAGCCCTCAAAATGTTGAATGGGGAATACCGTTGGAATACCTGAGCAGCCTCAGCAGAATGCCGGCTTTGTGAGCAATTTTACCGCCAAGGTGCTACGCGCAGAACTCAAGACAGAGCGAAAATGTTCACTGGCCCACCGTGCGAAATGATTTTCATGGACCCTCACAATTACCTGCACTCATCACCGCAAGTCAGGTTGCAGAACACGTCAAATGTGGGATAAGGTCTTGCCACGAAACATTTTTTAAAGATATTATTGATGTTGGTGGTGGAAAGAAAGAAATTTTAACACGGATCCACACGCGCAAAACGATTCAAAAAGTACATCTCTTGGCAAGTCAAAGATGACAAAGGCAGTGAACTTTTCCGTTGCAGTCTCGGGTCTGACAAGGATAAGGCATTCGTGCGGCTTGTCATCGGAATCTTCCATCCAGAAGGAGCAAGAGCTATCACCTGGGCACGATTGCAGACGTTCCTAACGTCACCTATCCCAAGATATCCCATGGGAAAAAAAAAACGAACAGGCTCAAGGTCCCCACCTTGGTTTGGATAGTTTCGGCCCACTTTCTGATGCCATGCCATGGGCGCGTCATCGCAGAGGTAATCCATGACTTGCCCAACCATGTCACCGAACAACACGGAGCAAAGCCGCATGATGCTCCAAGAGGTGGACGCCTGAACCACAGCCTGACGTGGAAGAAGCAGAGCTACAACCTGCCTTGTTTCTTATGAAATTACCCACTCTTCACGGCAAGCAAGCACAGTGTAAAACAAAGTCATTCGCGATCAAAGAATCAAAGACTCAATGGTTTAAAAAGGGTGACGCAAGCCGAGCTAGTTCCACAATTTTAGGGAAGCCTTCAAAACACATGATTTCCCCTAACGACAATGTCAAACATCGGGTTCCGTTGGATAGGAGAGCAAGGTCCCCTCCCCAAGACGTTGGGTCGGTTTGGCAGTACGTACCCGCCTCTCCAGGAGCCATGACGTCCAAGGACTGTACGCTGATGCCCGGGATGGGGCATGTGCCTCGGCAAAATTTGCATGGGAAACGTCCCCAGGATCAGCAGGCACAAATGAAACCCGTGACGAAGCCCTGTCGTAAATGGCAATGCCAGCGGTTGCAAATCACTGCAGCCACAAAACGCGCCACATAAACGCACATGAAACCACACTAGTAGGATTGCAAGCAACACCTGAGTGTACGTTTTTGTCATTGCAAGGCGTGACTCATGCTGACGCCAAGACTCATGTTGTGCAAGCACTGGGCATGCCATGGCCCTTTGACTTAGAATCATTCAAGATGATGCCATGAACCAAACGATCCCTAGCCTTGCAGGAGAGCTCGGACTTCAGGTCGGACAATCACCTTGCCTGTGCCCGAGAATGCTGATGCGCATGCGGCAAAGGCAAAGGGCCGGAACAAACCACACATCAACGACCACCCCGTTCCCTCAACTTCGATGCTGCCCCTTTTGAATTGCCAGGTTGCTACTGTCTGCAGGGGCATTGTGCACTGTAAGCCCCTTCAGCTCAAATTTGATCAGGTAACCTGTGGAAACATGGTCTGAAAGGTGACAATGTGAGATCATGACAAATGGTCAGGGCACGCGTGTACACTGTGCCCGTGTTTTCTACTTGAAAGTGCCTATTAGGCTCATCACACTGTCGCCTTTAACGATCATTGCATTGGCAACCAAAAAAAGGGGACTGAGTACTGACCTTGTGAACTATTGAACTTAAACCATGCAACAGAAATCACATCTGCCCCATAGACAGGCCGAGATTGCCGAAACCATCTCGCCACATACGGGAGACGATGGGAGTGCCTGAATGTTAGCCCAAATTTTCCATGTTTGTTGCAAGTTGGGGACGAGCGGCCACCCCAAGGACAGCTGCTATGCATCAACGCAGAACCTTCTTGGGCCAAAGCCGTTTTCCAGCCTTCCTCCTCGTGGCCAAACTCATGCAGCTGGTCAGCTGGCCTAGTCTATCCATCCAATCGATCTATCATGATCTATCTAATTGTGATCTATTCATCCATTGATCTATCTATTTACCAGCCGCCCACCCATATCTATCTATACATCATACATCTATCATTGATCTGTCTGACCCGATCAAAACGAATCAGCTTTACTCTATTCTTTATCTAGCGTAATCTACATCTTTATCGATTTGTCAGTCAATCAATCAGTCAATAAGCTCACCCATCCGTCAAATCAACGCGCATACATGTGCACATTATCTATATATCAATCCATCTGTGTGTCTGTGTGTCTGTGTGTCTGCCTGGCTGGCTGTCTCTGTCTGTGTCTCTGTCTCTGTCTGTGTCTCTGTCTCTGTCTGTCCGCCTCTCTATCTAGCTACCTTCCGATTAATCTCTCTATACCCTTTCTTCCGGCTGGACAGGGTTTGCTGCTGCGCTGCGTCTGCTATAAAGGGGAACCGGTGGAAAGTCAATGGCCCACTGTTAATCTGCTAGCTGCTTCTTGGGTCTCACAGATTTCAAGTCAAAAATAATATTTATCTACAGCAAGTCCGCCGTGTAAGTGAACGCTTTCCCTTGCTCCCGAAGTTGTCCTCCAACAAGTTGGGCATTATTTGGCCTCAGTTGAGCTGAGCATGCACAGCGTACAAGGGCACATGAAACAGCAATGAGGATCCTGATGCGTCCTGCTCTCTTCCATGTGCGGCTGGCACCTCATGGGGTGCCACCTCTTTATCTTGATTTGGGGGGAGGGGCTGGAAAGTTGAAGTTTGACAGCCGAGATGCACCAATCTTCCACAGACTCAGGTCGCACGGCCATGTTGTTGGAAGGACGAAGTGAAAAGGACAAACGTGGCAATCACGGGCTTTTGCAGCAGCTGAAACGGCGGCGGAAATGGTCCGCCCAAACAGTCCCTCACCCCGTGAGTAAATTTGCTAGCCGCTACCTGCTGCACTCTATTAAGTTTTTCAATAGCTCCTTGCAAGCGATGTGTTCTTGTCAAATGCCCCAGGCCCTCCCAGCCAGACACATGAAGGGATATCATGAATGATGAATCGCTGCTGAGGAACGTCCTCGGTCTCATTCTCATTGGTGATGTTGTCTGCATCCGCCCTGAGGCATCAAGCAAATATTCCCCTGGACCCCTTCGTTTTCAATGGCCTTTGCAACAGTTTGGAGACCCTTCTGTGGTATCTGCAGCGTTTTGGAAGTGGAACCTCTCGCCGGTGAGGTTTTTGCAAGACATTGGACCTGGAAATCACGCATTTGCATCTGTTGTTAACATTTCCGTGAACATTTTGGAGCTCGACGCTCCTGTTTCGACAGTATTACAACACTTTGGAGTTTGAACCTCTCATTTTCGATGGTTTGTGTTACAAACTTGTTTAAAATTGGTTCAAGGTTATTGAAGGTTGGTTTGGGGTTTATTCAAGGTTGGTTGAAAGTTGTTTAAATTTACGGTTGGTTTAGGGGATTTCGGGCATATTTAGGGTTGGTGTATGCGTTATTTAGATGTTATTTGGGTTTATTTAGGGTTGAGTTAAAATTTATTCATGGGTGGGTGTAGGGTTGATTGAGGCTTGGTTTGGGGTCCGTTTAAAGTTGGTTTAGAGCCCAAAGTCTATTACAATTGATGTAGGGATTGTTGAGGGTTTGTTTAAGGTTGGCCTATGGTTTACTAGGTGTTGTTTGAAATCTATTTAGGGTTGGTCGGTTGGTAAAGGGTTTATTTAGGATTCGTTCAAGTCATATTTTTATAAGGTTGGTTTAGTGTTTGTTTGCGGTTTAATTAGAGTTGGTTTAGGGTTTATGTAGGGTTGGTTTAGGATCTATTTAGGTTCTGTTTAAGACTTACCGGTTTAAGTTTCGACTAAGACTCTAAGATTTGTTGATGTAGGTTTCGTTTAAGGCTTATTGCAGGTTGGTGTTTGGTTTATTGAGGGTTGGTTTAGGGTTTGTTCAAGGCCAATTTAGGGTTGGCTTGTGGTTTGTTTAAAAGTTGTTTGGGGTTTATGCAGGGTTGGTTTTAAGATTAGCTTAGGGTTGGTGTAAGACTTGCGTAGGTGCAGTTCACGATTTATTTAGGGTTAGTTCAGGATGTATTTGGGGTTGGTTCAGGGTTGGCTTGGGGATTTTTTGGGTCGGCTTAAGGTTTATGTAGGTGTTGATTGCCGCCTTGTTAGGGTTGCTTTAATGATTTATTTCGGCTGGTTTAGGGTTAGTTTAGGGTTGAACCCAGGGTTGGTTTAGGAATTATGTAGGGGTGGTTGTGGTTCAGCTAGGGTTCGTTTAAGATATATTTAGTTCGGGTTGGTTTGTGGTTTGCTTAGGTGTTATTTAGGGCTTATTTGGGTTGGCTTATGGTTTCTTTAGGGTGGCTTGGGCCCACATGGGATTGGTTCAATGCTTGTTTGAGGTTGGTTTTACGGTTGATTTAGGTTTCGTTTGGGGCCTATATACATATAAATGTATATAGTTTAATTAACGCTAAGAATGCTTTAAGGCACTAGACCCACCAAAGGACGGAAGGACCAAGGGACCAGAGGAGCAAGGGACCAGTGGACCAGGGGACCAAAGGACCAAGGGACCAGAGGACCGGGAGATTCAAATAAAACACTGCACCCGTGCAGGAAGGATGAATATTGATTTTTTTATCCTTTGCATATTTTTTGATTGAAGCAGTAAATACCTATTTTTTGATGCCTTACTTTTTTAAAACCCCATGCCGTATCTATTGCATCCCTGGTTTCTTGGCCTAGAATCCAAGATCTTTATCTGAGATAATTGACCCATGTGCCCATGCATGTGTATCCATTTGTATCTTGCCTGCAAAATGGGAAGAACCTCTTGATATGGGATACACCATCTGTCTTCAGGTGCTCTGGCAATATTCCAAGCATTGAAAGTCCGTGATGGCGTGCTGTTGGCATGTGCTCCGGTATGCGTGAATACCAAGCACAGAATTTAATCATGTGCGAGGCTTGCTGAGTCTGGTTACCTGTATGACTTTGGAACGAGAAGGTGTTGCCCATGTTGAGAGCTTCAGAACAACTATTCACCGCCACATGCCAATCTCAAACTGCATTAGCTCTCCCAGTCGAAGCAATATGGAGAACCTCATCTACGCACACACCCCATGGCCCCTCCATGGTCCTGCATGCATACTGATACTTGCAGGGTTCCAAATATAATTGTTCTACCTTGCCTTTTGTGTGGTGTCGTTAACTTGCCGTGAAAGCAAGTTAGAAACAACCACATTGCACGCCAACATCCCCTCTCCACACTTTCCAAGGAGCTCATAGGCAAATATTTCAACACCTCAGCGGCCAATTGCCAAACACGTTTGGTTCCCCAGGTGGTGCTGTAAGTCTCTCTTTTTGTTCTCTTCAAGAAACTAATGCCCACCACTTGACTTGGACAGCAAAACAAAGTTGTGGCATCCACAGTAGCAAGGCACATGCACTTTCGCTCTGGCCAAGGTGGTCACTTGCTCTGGCCAACGGACTTGCTCTGGCCAACGGATGCGGGAACTCATGACATGTCGACTCGCTCATAGTCACACTTGCACAGAACAAGTCCCCTTCCAAGGAGGAATTTTCTGGGCAGCATCCCTGCAAGGAGCTTGCACTTTCTCACGTGCAAACAGCATACTCCCACAAAGCACGCGCACGAAGTAGGTTGATACAAAAAACATGCAAGGAAAATATCACTCGCACGGAGCAACTGGTGTTAGAGCGAACCAACGTACAAGGTTTGGATACGTATATGCAATACATGTATATATATATAATATGTATACGGATACACATCTATTATATAATTATATAATGTATGCTTGCGCAATGTGTATGCACACTCAATGACCTCACATGGCATATACTTGCAATAAGGCATCACCAAACACAGGCATCTTGCAAATAGCAATGTAGGTAAAAGCACGCTGATTCATGAACACTTAGAAGGTGTTTCAAGTCAAACGACACCTAAGGAATGCCGAGGATAGGGTAAGAACCTTTTCACCATGAGTCTGGTTGAACCTCCGAGCATCCGCTGGCCTCGTGTGGAATGCAATTGAATTTCAGCCAAACAATTCTTCGCAGAGCCAGGACGTGGAGTCTACACCCACAATTGGAAACCAGAAAAGGGCAACAGGCCAACTCAAAATGAGTATAAACCACTTTGATGACAGTCAAAAGACTCCTGGCTGCCACTTCTCGAAGTCGCATGAGCAACTGCAAGCCCAGCAACAGGCAAATGCATTGACAACCCAATTGGCACTGAGCTCCACTCCAATTACTCACCAAGTGACATCGGTTCTCAGGACATCAAATTTAAGATGTTAAACATTTTGTTCCCGAGAGCGCCTGAGCGTAGGGTTCTTCCAAAAAAAGAAGCTGAGAGATAATACGTTTTCATTACATTTTCACATCTTTGCATCTCCACATCTTCACATCTTCACATCTTGGCCCTATCTCTCTCTATCTCTCTCTCTGTCTCTTCTCTGTCTCTTCTCTGTCTCTTCTCTTCTCTTTTCTTCTCTTCTCTTCTCTTCTCTCTCTCTATCTCTCTCTATCTCTCTCTATCTCTCTCTCTCTATCTCTCTCTCTATCTCTCTCTATCTCTTCTCTATCTCTTCTCTATCTCTTCTCTATCTCTTCTCTATCTCTTCTCTATCTCTTCTCTATCTCTTCTCTATCTCTTCTCTATCTCTTCTCTATCTCTTCTCTATCTCTTC
>Ga0126342_10011486_pt1 | contig 15827 bp, 12 predicted proteins | sample Cyp1metagenome_FD_92528 | JGI IMG/M metagenome (GOLD analysis project Ga0126342, IMG submission 92528) | Coral microbial communities from Lord Howe Island, Old Settlement Bay, Australia - Cyphastrea 1 metagenome | ecosystem: Host-associated > Invertebrates > Cnidaria > Coral ... | reverse complement strand
ATGCCAGAAGATATGCCAGATAGAATGCCAGAAGATATGTCAGATAGAGTGCCAGAAGATATGCCAGATAGAATGCCAGAAGATTTGCCAGATAGAATGCCAGAAGATATGCCAGAAGATATGTCAAATAGAATGTCAGAAGATATGTCAGATAGAATGCCAGAAGATTTGCCAGTAAGAAAATGTATAAATGTCATGGTGGGGATCACACGAAGTAAAGTAATTTATAATATATATATATACACATAAATACTGTACATATAAATTACATGATCATATATGTATTGACATAATGGGCTATCAACATCTATAAACCCAGACCATTCCTGTTCGATGTTGCAGAACTCAACTTGTCGCTGCGTCACAAAAAACGTTCAGAGTCACCGCTCTCTGAAAGGACGAGTTTCTTCCTTTCCATGATACAGATGGGTGGATACTGTAACAAATCTGGGTGATCCACCCATCCTTCAATTCGTTCATTCGTTCATTTGTTTAGTCACTTCGTTCATTACTGGTTGGTGGTTGACCTACCCCCCTGAAAAATATTAGTCAGTTGGGATGATGAAATTCCCAATATATGGAAAAATAAAAGCCATGTTCCAAACCACCAAACAGATTTGTTTAGTCACTGATTCATTCATTAATTGCTTCATTTGGTTCCATGACTCATTGATTATCCCCGCGGCTCTGCAAGGAAATTCCTGCGATGATCGGGTCAAACAATGAACACGCTCCAAGGACGAACAGTGAAATGGCAACACCTAGTGATCCATCAAGTTTCACCCTTGAACAAATACATAGGATGAACATGGTTCAATATCAGATATGTATTGGATGGGTTATGAAGTTCAGACAACACAAAACATGCCAACATCCAGAAATTTGAGGAGATCAGCCTAGAGGCACTGGGTCACTGGGTACATCCCATGCCCTGACACATGCTTGGCTGGGTATTACATGTTACCAGCATTTCTATCCATTTGTTGCCAAGGATTCATGACGAACAAAGCATTATCAACTAGCCTTCACCAGTTGGTTCTCACTTATATATTCTAGATATTTCAAGAATTTTCTAAATAAATAAGTATATATTCTAGATATTTCAAGAATTTTCTAAATAAATAAGTATATATTCTAGATATTTCAAGAATTTTCTAGATAAATCAGTATATATTCTGGATACATCAAGATTTCTTTAGATAAATAAGATTAAATAACTAATCCCCCAAAAAAAATGGTGGATCAAGCTGCCAAGCGCAGCTCTTAACCCCAATCATCGACGTCGACCTGGACCTTCTCGTAGATCACGCCGTCGAAAGTCATTGGTCCGCCGGCTCCGCCTCCAGCGGCCTCTCCGTCCTCGCGCAACGAAGAGCTGGATGATTTGGGGGTATCCCCCCCCAAAAAAAAAAAAGATAATTGGGGATACCCCCTATTTTAGGAAACCCTCCACAATTTCTGATACTGTATCCTCTAATTTGTTACAGTTTGCGAACTGGAAAATCAGCATCTTTTGTTTGGCAATTCATCTATAAATGGGCCATGTTCAGCTATGTTGTACACTACGCTGGTCATCTGAAACATGGATGACCATCGGTTGAACCTGCCAGGTTAGGAGCACCAACTCTTGTAACGGAACACCTCAGTTGGTAAACATTTGAAAGTCAGAATGTGTTCCAAACCACAAGCTTGTGAATGTTTGATGGCTATCCAACTCTCACAACTCCAGTTGGTTCCACCATGTTCCACCAAGCATTCGCGTCGATTCGCGTCACGTCCTTTGGAAGAGGGTGCGAGTACCACTGCACAAACGGTTTTTCTTTGGCAATGGCCTTTTCCATGGCAGTGCCTTATCGGCTGATCGGCTGGTTGTGTATCAAGCCAAGATTTGATCAATTGCGGCTACTGTAAGCCGCCGTTTTTGATTTCGTAATATGTTTGATGGTCACTAGTTGAGGGTCATCTAAGCATAATTATTCAGGTTTTGTCAGGTTAGTTGGGATCTACTTGAATCCTCGAGGACGTTGCTGGTGATTCTAAGGGAATCTCGAGACCTTGGGGTTTAGCTTTGCATGGACCAGATGTTGATTGCGCGTTTGGCTCTGCGTTATGAAAAAGAATCACGCATTAAAAGAACGAGCTTCTAAGAGATTCTGGATTTTAAGACATGAGCACTTGGGGACATGAATGCCTGTTTCTAGTATGGACTGTCAATGATAGCACGTTGTTGGTAACATTTGAGAATGTCAGAATTACATTACTCAAATGTAAACTTGACCTTTATTATCGTTCTGAAAGAACCATTGTTCAATGTGCAACAAAATTGGGACCCTTTCACTATAACGCTGGTAGTAAACATCTACCAACCTGTTCACAAAGGGTAGAGTCAAATCATCAACCTGTGCTGAAAAAAAATTGTAGCAATATGGTCAACCTCAAACAACTCCCAACTTACTGGAGCTTTTTTGTGAACGATACCCAATAGGAGTCAATGATAGAACATCAGTTTCGGATAAACCCCCGACCCCCAGTTGGTTAATACAGGGTGTACAATTTACAAGTGGAATGTTGCCAATATTTGTCTATCATATCCCTTCTCAATAAGTTATCTGTTATCTACTAATGCAATAACGAAGCATTTACCCAATTTCTATCATCTGTTGGTATGAAAATCCATGCACCCAACAAAGGTGCTTAAAAAATGGTTCACCATGAGCTAAACATCAGTAAACCATAAAGCCGGTTGAGCTGCAAGACTTCACCAACCTGAAATTGTTTGTCACTTAGGGATAGAAAAAAAAAAACAATTAACAGAAACATTCCACTGGCATCCCAAAAACGGGTTTGGTCATGTTTTTGCCTGATGCAGATCTATGGCTAATTAAACCATCCCATGAAATAGTGGTTGCTAAATAGATGTCCCGCTGATGATGGGTTGGATTGACAACCGACAACCCCCATCTCATAACCAATCAACCTAAAAAAAAAAACATCATGAATCATGACTCTCAATGATATGACAGTTGTCATTGGTTAAAACCCATATTCAGTGAGTTTGTCACCAGGTGACACACCAACAAAAATCCGCTTAATCTGATGACACCAGTCACTGGTGAAGAAAACTGGTGAATATTGGGCGTTCACATCCATTACCCGGCCTGGTTTCTACGTTTACAAAAAACTATGGAAAGATCCACCCATTTTTAATAGGTAAACCATGGGAAAACCATGGGAAAATGGTGATTTATATGGAAAGATCCACCCATTTTCTAGCCGGATAAATCAACTATTTAACTATGGGCCATGGCTTCAATGTCGCTGTAACAGATTACCAGAGGGTAACCACTAACGGATCCCCAATCTTCACCCCTTCGTGGCGCCAAGCGTCGTTCAGCGAAGTTCATCTGCGTGGCACCGGGCACAGGCTGCCACTCACAGGGACCGTCCAGGAAGATCCACTCGAAGTCCTTCAACGGCTTCCCATCATTGGAATGTATCATGATATACATGATCTCATATATCTACATGATGTGTATATCATACATACATATACAGTAAAAATCTGCGTATGATGTATAACCATATGTAATGATCATCTCTGGATTCCTTTCTACAATTCTGCAAAAAATCATGGACAGATATGGACAGTACATACCGTTTTACCCTCTGGTAATTTAACATAGCTATTGAAAATGGTCATTTATAGTGAGTTTTCCCATTAAAAAAATGGTGATTTTCCATAGTTATGTTAGTTTACCAGAGGGTATGTGTTGTTTAAGGTTGCATGCCTTCTATCCGACCACCGGTGAAATCTCCATCGTTTTCTCGCTGATCATCCCCACCTCACCGGCCACTTTCCGCAGGGCGGCGCTTTGGAACTTCCTCGCTTCACGGGTCAAAAACCGCTCTGGGATGATCGGGAAGTTCAAAAAATATGTGGAGAGATGTGGAGAGGAACTGGTATCAGCACCAAGTTCTCCACATGTCTCATTTATATATATATATATATGTGTATATATATATGTATATTTATACCATCAAAAGTCATTTATCAATATGGCCATATGATGATGTTAAGATATGGAACTGGTATATACTTGTATTATATATCCATATGGCAATTTTTTATCTCACCAGGCGGCCCATCCTCCAAGAGCCAAATGCATCAAAAATCGTCAAGTTGAGTCAACGGAAACACACCACAAAAATCAAGGGAAAATCATGGGAAAATCGGCAAATCATTGATCAGACATGGGACACATGCAGTATCCTGCAGTATCTATGAAATTCTATTAGCGTTTCTGAGTTTTGCCAACTCGCTCCCCACCGCGCAATGACGCTGTGCTGCCGCGTCACATGACGTTGGAATTGCTTGGTGCTCCATGCAATGCCAACACACGCAGCTTTCTGCTCAAAGCCCTGGCAGGATGTTGAGTTTTACTACCCTCTGGTAAACTAACATAGCTATTGAAAATCACCATTTTTAATGGGAAAACTCACTATAAATGGCCATTTTCCATAGCTATGTTAAATTACCAGAGGGTAATAGAAACTGGCTTTTAATATGTTTTAATGGATTTGTTTAATGGTCATTGAGATTCATTGAGTCTTTACGGGATTTGATGGGGGTTGCTGGGGGTTTGGTTAGTTTCACATGGTTCGATCGTCTTGAACTGATGATGTATAGTGAATACAATGCTTAAAAACTATAGGGGGGAATCTACACTTTGACTCACAAATTAAATGGGGATCTAAACATCAAGAAGCCGCTGATCTGACCAGAAAAACACATGAAATTTAACTATAGTAATATGACATAATATGACATTCAACGGAGCGGCTTTGTCAGAAGATACATTTAAACCATTGCAGATTTACAGCCCAATCTGCATGTGTCCTGCAAAATTCTGTTGTAAACCGGGTCTGGGAGGCAAGTGGCATTGCAAGACGAATATTCTCGTGAAGGTCATTTGTCCCAACATTAAATAGGTCAGACAAGCCCCACCCAAACAGCATGAACTTCGTTGATACCAATTTGATCTAGTTGGTGGTTTCAATCCCTCTGAAAAATTTGAAAGTCAGATTGGATCATCATCCCAGCTATTGGGGAAAATAAAAATGTTCCAAACCACCAACCAGTGATACAAATTTCTCTGATAGGGTGCCCCCTTCCATCTTGTGGATAATTTCTTCATATTCCCAGAAAATGCCGTCGTGTGTTGGCGGTATACCGTTATACAGTAGACCCTATTTTCAGACACATCCAAGTATCACATTGTTGATTACATCATATCCCATGTATACCACATTATCCCAATGATGTTCCCATTTCATTGATAGTTAAATCTTCATGCTTGATCATGTTTGATCATGTTTGGTGGTGAAATCCCCATTTGAAGTTGGTTATATCCGACAATATGTATTTATATTTGGTTGGTGGTTTCAACCCCTCTGAAAAATATTAGTCAGTTGGGATGATTATTCCCAATATGTGGAAAAATAAAAAATGTTTTAAACCACCAACCAGCATTCATTTAACTTTGTATGCCCCTTTTGTGCACATGACCCATGTGTCAACCGGCCAAACAAATGGAATATCCATCGATTTGCTGCTCGGCACTCCACCGGACTCCAAGAACGATCTCCAGATGCCTCGCTTGAAGCATCGGCTTCTCCTTGCGGTGGCAGGGTCAGTTACAGGTGCATCTTCCGTGTCAACCTATCCGGTGGATTGGAGATAGGGTCTGTGACAAAATCTGCCATTGATGATTGTTTATACCTGGGATTCATGAATATAAAATGACAAACATGATTCTTGAGTTCGGATTTTAATTGAATGGCATGTTGAACAATGTAGATTTGGGCCCAAGGTGCGCAAACATGATGCTCCGATCTTAGGGTTCCCAACTGTCCTTCACTCGCAAGCTGACCCATCCTGTAGGAGGCCCAGTACCGGACCTCAGATCCCACATCCCCCTCCCCAAGACTGGATGAGAAACGTTCGTAAAATTTCATGACAAATTGACTGTCGTGAACAAAATCGGAATTATCTTAAAATTGTACATGCATGGTAGATGAATTCGTGGTGCAAACATAGTAGATTTCACCGCCAAACACCGGTGCATCTCCCAGCACCCACCGTGGAACATGTCGAAGCGGAGGAAATCCTTCAAGAGTAATTGTGTATAGATGATTTCTGCCAGGAGCATAAATATATAGTTGTATATAAGAGTTATGTAATATATATATATAATTATATATATATAAGTTACTATATAAATTATAAGGCTTTTCAGAAGACACCTTGGACATCCTTGGACAGTCTTTGCTGATTTCATGGGATTTCATAGCAGGTCATGGAATGTCATGGGATTTTAATGGGATTTCAATTTGATTTATTTCAGCTGCATGAATCATGGTGTCCCTGATTGATCCCAGCTGCAGCCGAAGATATCTCAAGCGTTCACCCAAGATCTCCTGTTCCAACAAGAAGGCGCCTGAGCCGGCGCCAACTGCCGGGCTTCCACTGGTTCCACTCCAAAATTCATGTTCCCCTCCAGTAAACTAACAGTTTGCTATTGAAGCCATGGCCTATTTTCATGATGATTTACCGAACTGTGATATGAACTTGATGATTTGCCAACTTCGCAAACTGTTACAGGTGAACGTTGAAGGCAGGACCGGTGGTGCTAGAATATGTGTTCCTGCATGGAACGCCGTGGTCACGGCTAAGTCAGAAAAGGCAGGACCTGGACTATGAAACCCACTGGAAACGCATGGAAACGCTTACGGTTTGACGTGAAAACGCTCATTTCCAGAAGCCTCTTTCCAATGGAACGCCGGCACCCAAACTACTTAAACATATTTGGTTGATGATTCACCGTTCCCATGGAATGCTGGCTTCTACTGATGCTTCAGACCTTAGCAGCTTTAGCACGGCCAAAACGCAGAACGCAAAACGCGTGTTCCGGAACTTTTTCCAGGCGCAGGGCCTCCCAATACGACTTTTACGAGCTGATACGACCTAACGCTAGCGTTATAGATGATCCAAGGTCTGGCATGCTTAATCCAATGTCTGTAAAACGCATACTAAACGCTAAAGGTACCGCCTCCTCACCTGAATGTTTTCTACAAGGGAGCAGCTCTATTTTATACCACCGGTACCGCCTTCAACATCTGCCTGGAGTGCAAACCAGAGGGTATGAGATCATATATAAGATCTACAGCTGTAGCTATGATGCAGCTATGATCACCCCTCTAGATCCATTCACAAAATCAGAGAACTGGTTGGCTTATCCAAGCTCTGTTAAGGTATCACAATGATCATGACCTTGAGGAAAGTTGAAATCACCAGGATCATGGACGTGACATGATATCACATATAACCGTGAAACTCAAATGGCAACCTCCGACTTCCGACATCTTCCGACCCCTTGTGTTGTCTTTGGGGCGTCCATCTTTGCTTTCACCGGAAACCTTCTCCCCAATACCCTGTGCTCCCGAGGTGTGAACTTCTAAAACGGGACCTGTGGAGAGCCGCTCATCTTCTGCAGGGGAGGACAGCTCGCAACCTGCAGGATTCAGGTCCAGCATCCAACGAGGTTTTTCAATCGGGGATGGTCAAGCCAATTCATGGCATTTCTTCATGGGCTTTCACATGAGATTTTGGGATACTGGATACTGTTTTTTTCAGTGAAATCCTGGATGGTTTCTGGCTGGTTCATTGAAGCCACCTCCAGGGCAGGGATGAGCGAGTTGTTGCTAATTAATTATGGTAACAACATGGCACCAGGAGAGTAACCCGTGGCTCCATCGCCCCACTTGACCCCCCAAGTGGGCTTCAACAAGAACTACCCTCTGGTAATTTAACATAGCTATTGAAAATGGCCATTTATAGTGGATTTTCCCATTGAAAATGGTGATTTTCCATAGTTATGTTAGTTTACCAGAGGGTACATAGAACTACAGAGTTTTGCTTGTTCTGATTTTTTCTCCCCCAAATCCAGAAACGATGAAGCCAACCTTCACCCGTCACCCGTGTCACCAACGTCACCTCGACGCACCAGGATTCCTCCCTTGTCAGCTCCCCCAATGACTTCCCACAGCTTGCCCATGGCTGCGGGGATTGTGAACCCCAGGATGGATGGTGCCTACCCCCTTTGGAAAGTGGTGCTGCTGGGCTCATCTCTACTCAATGAAACAATTTGCATCTTATCTCCTGAAGATGGTGAAGATGACCTGATACAAACTCTGCGAATGGCTCAATGTTCACTTATACATTCTCTATTTTGGATTATTTTGGATGGTTGATGTCAAAAATGGTCAAAAACGACCCATAAATTGTGGTTCCATTGGTTACCCATTCTTGAGTCATAGCCATATCTCGCACACTTGCGTTGGAGACAGCTGGCAGACGAGGCAGTTTGTTTCATAGCAGACTGCTGATCTGCGATCTGAGGCTTCCGGTGGATCACTAGATACACCTCCCAAAACACACACAAACCATTAGAAACTATAGCTAGAAATGAATCCGGAATGGTATGTTACCCTCTGGTTATTTAACATAGCCATGGAATGCATGGAAATCCCAGAAATCAACTAGAAACTAGCGTTGGAATGCTTGGAATGGCTTGGAAAAAGTGAAAACTGCATGAAACTGCCATTGTTGGGCTCCCATATTGGTTCCATCTTAGGGGAGGCACTATTCATAGCCCTGTCACCCTGCTCCTGAACATAGCCCTCATCAGGTCCCACGTACACCTGGAGGCCATGGCCAATACTGCCATTTTTTGTTGGTGAAATCATGCTAAAAGCATGTGAAAACATCACCCATAGGATCCCTGGTGCTGGTATATATGCTAACATGACTGGGGTATATTGATGGGATCCATGTTACCATATATATATATTATATAATATATATATATATTATATATATATATTGTATATATATTATATATATATTATATATATTATATATTATATATATATTATATATATCGCACCATGGATCCGTCATGGGTCATGTTAAATTCCTTGATATTTATTCGTCGATGATCCAGCATCATTTTCCCGACCATCCTTCGGCTCAAAAGGATGGACAAGTTCTGGTATCATATCCCGTCATCGAAGCCTGTAATTTCCCATCACCAAACAACTCGGTGGGAAAAAAATATGCCCTCTGGTTATAACTAACATAGCCATGCTATAGATGGCCCATAGAAATAGATGGTTTACCTATATATTAGAAATGGTGATTTTCCATGGCTATGTTAAATAACCAGAGGGTAACATACCATACCGGATTCTTTTAAAAAAACCTGTGTCTTTGGCAACCCAACACGTAGTTAATGGAGGCCGTGGGTCACCATCCTCCGATACCCATCAACTCCCTTTCCTCGATCATCTAGTCAAATTGAGCTGGAAGATGTCCTGATCTTCATCGTATATCATATCGTCAACTAACATGTTTATCCTTCATACACCTATGGAATTTGGGCATCGATCTGTCTGCATCTATATTCTATATCTGTATATCAACCAATTTCAAGAACAATGTCATCCAAACGCATCCCTTGGATCATCCAACATGCGCCGGTAAATTCCCGTGCTTCTTGCTTTACCCAATCTTTGCTGATCATCGTATCCTCGGTCCCTCCGCCGTCCCACCATGTTCTCGTAGTGGGTCACCGTCACCCCCAGCTCGGCGGAGTACTTCTTGCCGGTCTCCTGGAAAACCAGTGGACGTTCACCATAGAAAGGGAATAATAGTGATATAATATATAGTGATAGATATAGTATTGATATCCAGTGATATAATATATAGTGATATAATAATGGTTCACCAGCAATAGATATAGTGATCATAGTGATATAATGATACTATTAATGGGTAATAGTAAAAGTAATAGGAATAGTAATAGTTTTAATAGTAATAGACAGTTCTCCTGATAATATGATGATATTAAGACTGGTAATAGTTATAATGATGATATATAGATAGCTAGTTTAGTCTTACTGTCTATTGGTAATTACTGTATAATCGTCTATATGATATATTACTAGTTTAGTGATATAGTAATATGATGATTTGTTGGATAGTAATAGTAATAACTGTAAAAACTAAAACAACATGGAATTGAGAACAATACTAGTAAATAGTAATATCATGAATGCATGATTAATCATATGATGCTTAAGTCATATTGTGAATGGTTCATGATTATCGTTTGGACATGTTGACATTCTCTGAGCTGTATCTGCATGTGTTTGCTTTCGTTTAACATTTTTTGCCAGGGATGGCCTACAGGTCCTCGCTGTCAGCGATTGGATCTCCGATTTTGATCACGAGTAATGGTGATGCTGAAGGTGATGATTGTGATTAGTCGTATTATGATGACGATAGTGATGGTGGTGATGATAATCTGATAATGGTAATGATGGTGATGATGATGATGATGATGGTGATGGTGATGGCGGTGATGGCGGTGATGGCGGTGATGGTGATTCCCTATGTTTGGAATGTCTTCCAAATACTTTACAAAACAGCAACAACTGCTGGCAGGTGGAACAACTCACGGGTGTTTGGTCCAAAATAATGCCCTTCGGCAATCAAACATAGCAATAGAACATCCCAGATAAATTGATGTTTCAACTGTAAACTAATCTATATATAAATGGTGGATTCCCATGTGCATGTTTGATTACCAGAGGGTACAGTAACTGAACATCAAACAATGAACCCGCATTGATGATGGACCATGACTTGATGGCCCTTTTATAACTTTTGAGCATGCCAGGCGCAAATGGGTCTAGCGACCCAGCAATGACAAAACAAGAACCACAAGTCCCATCAAGGCTTTTCGAAGTTTCAGGATTCCGGAAAACTCCAGAAATCCGCGGAATTTTATGGGTCCCACTTTTATAAGTCCATACATGCCTTGAGGAATCTCCAGATTTCAGCCTTTCCCCACTCTCAACTTCTCCTGAGCGTCGTATGGGCCATAGAAATCCTCGCCATCGATGGTGCTCTTGGTGCCTGGCACGTTTTGTTTTTTTTACCCCAGACACTTGCATCATTTAATGGGTCTATGCCATTGATATGTATATGTATATGCATATGCATATGTATACATATGCATATGCATATGCATATGTATACATATACATATACATATACATATACATATACATGTACACATAATATATATATACATATACATATACATATACATGTACACATAATATATATATGTATATGTGTATGTGTACTTAGATTTATATGTACACCGTCTCATGTGAATCATGGCAAACCCCTATAAATGGTCGATTGATTACCGGAGGGTGTATGTATTATTCCGCGGACACAACCTGCTGTTTTGTTTGGTGGAAACAGCTGACAGTCACAAGCCATACTTCTCAGCTCATGCTCTGTTCGATAGTAGTCCCTAGTGTTTCGTCATATCGGATTTGCTCAGAAGTAGTCCACTTCCAACACAGATTCCCCATAGATCGCCATTTGGGTTTGTGAAATCATCAGCCTTGTACAACCATGTAGAATCCATATTCCTGCTGGTTAAGTGATTGTTGCCGCGAAACTCACAATTCTTTCTGGTTGTTTGCTCAATCCCCATGTTTGTTGATCAAATCCCTATGTTTGCTGGATAAATCAAATGTGTGTAAGTTTCAGCCACATTTGGGGGGGCTAAACCTCAAGTTTTGGTGGTTTTAGCACCCCTGTTCATTGGTTCAATCTCGTGGTTTCTGAGTGAAAAAGCGTTAACCCCCCCGTGTTCTGCCTGCCATGTCACGGCCGATGATGAAGTGAGTGGCGCCATAGTTCCTGCAACCCCCAATGCGGGATGGTTTTTAGCACCACTGGTGGGACATTTTCGCTGCTACATGATACTATTTACCATGATGTTTACGCTGGTTGGTGGTTTTAACCATCTTGAAAAATATGAGTTCGTCAATGGGAAGGATTATCCCATATATGAAATGGAAAATAAAAAATGTTCCAAACCACCAAAAAGATGATGTTTATGTGTTCGGATGGGATAAAGTCTACCCTCAATAGCCTGATGGTTGAATATGGACTCAGGGACGATCCCAATTCACTCAAAATGACATGGTTTTGGTTGGGATTTTGGGGTGCTGAGAACATCACACCACAGTCTTCGAAGTTGGGTTCACCTAAACTTCATTGGCCAAACTGCTCCTTTGACGCTGAAACACGTTTCACACTAGATTCAAATCCCAAGTCTATAGAACCAGCAAACCACCCCACGGCTGCTGTCCATTCTGCGGATCATTTCCACATCGCCAAATGGCTGGATCGGTGGTTCATCCCACTTCGTAGGTGACAACCCTCCCTAAGCAGGCTTAGTCCACTCTTCAACAATTCACCAGCACATGAACCTAAAATCCATTGAGCCGCCCAAAATCACTGCTCAGAGTTTTGGCCTCCGGGTCCCAATGGGCCCCCGGCTTTCGGATGATCATGTGCTGAATGGCTTCACGAGGACCCGCCTCGCAGAAAATGGACGGGGGAAATGATGGAGTTTGGCAGCTGGGGATGCTCGCATGTCCTGGGGGTTGACCTATATACCCTCCCCAGATGCTCCATGTATGGAATATTTACCAACATTTGCCCTAAAAATCACCCAAATGTAGGTAAATATACCATACATGGAGTAATATGGAGTATATACCCTCCATAAAGAGAGGATAAGATCGGTATTTGACCCTGCAATGCTTCCCCCAAAATGACATCCATACCGCAAGGCCAAGTCGCAACTGGAGCTTCAAATCGGGGTGTGCCCCAAATCATCCAAAATTACCATCTGGTTCTTTAACATAGCCATGGAAAATGGCCCATTTATAGATGGTTTACCTATTAAAAATATTTAAAAATGGTGACTTTCCATGGCTATGTTAAGTAACCAGAGGCTGGATCAATTTAGAATTGAAACCCATGGTGACTTGGGGATCCCCCATTTTAAAGAAAGCCCCAATTAGACATGGAGCTCCACCCGCAATGGAGTTAGGGGTTAAATCCCGTCCTGGAGCCAGTACCAGCACCGTCCCACCACTGGTTGGCACAAGTTGCCACCCACATTCCCCTGGGGTCCAATCCATCTTCATGCTGTAAGGCCTCAAATGAGGCTGCTGGGCGTCCAGAGCAGTCACACGTGGCAACACGTGGAAGCCGAAATTCGTGGGGATCAAAACCAATGATTTGCCAACATGAGTCTGATGTAACGAACAAACATGGCTGGAGATGCTGATATTGACATACCACCAGTCACTCCTGGTCATGGTCTCCGAAAGAAAATATCATGGAACAAACATGAACAAACCAAGAAAAATATGTTGGGTCCATGTGTTCATTGTGTGTGAAAACCGTTGTTGATCTTTGTTCATGCTGGGTGTATGGTGATGTCATGTTTGTCACTGCTTTTTGGTTTTCAAGATCTTTCAAGATGGTATCCACCCAAAGTGGGGTAAAACAACAATAAACCATCCACCAAATCACCATACATGGGTGCTATAAACCATTCCCAAATGGGTGGTTTATTATTGGTTTACCCATTGTATCACTATTAATCCCTAGTATTAATCACGACTTACCGTTATTATTCACTATTATTCACTATGAATCACTATTATTCACTATTAATCACTACTAACCATTATTATTCACTATTAATCGCTATTAATCACTATTGGATCTGTCTCCATGACGGGGCCACCCGACAGGTAGGCCCATCTGAACATGGGGAACTCCTGCTTAGTCTCCTCCTTCAGAGCCTGCGACGCGCAAAAAAAAAAGCGTGGTTCCTAAATGGGATATTAAAAGATGCAGCCAAACATAGGGATTGATTGCTTATAATAGCTTTAGTCCTGTGTGTATATATGATTATAAATGTATATATTTATAGATACATATATGAACTCATCAGAAAATATTGAAGCAGATCAGTGAACTCCTTGGCGCAGAAATTTCCGTCGTGCCGCAGATCAGTGGCGCAGATAGCATCATATATACAGTAGATATATATCATAAATAAGCCATGAAAAAATGCCTAAAATATCACCATTTTGGAAATGTCGAATGTTCAAAATATAATGTCCTCTCTTGAGACTTTGAGATGATGGTCATGGATTTTCCGATTGTCCAATTTTCACATCACCACTGTCCCTAATGTCTGTCAGAAATCTGTGGTGTTTCATTCATGGTGACAGGCTGACAGAGTTGATCCATCATTTTCCCCGACCGAAATTCAGACAGTTTGGGGATCTCCCCTATAGACAAACCCAAATATCATGTAATTGTATGTAATTGTCTCATATCCCAGATTATCTCATTTGATACAGTATCCCATACAATGATAGTCAAATCAATCACCATTAAAAAGAATATAAATACCCATTGTTGACAATTATAACCCAATTCTTGCCAGTTCAATCCGCATAACTTCTAAGCCCATATAAAACCCCACTACTATCCCACTATTGATAGTCAAACCTAACTAACAACATTCATATCACGTTTTCGTCATCGTTTCTCCCATCATTTCACGACCGCACCGGGGTTGTGGCGAGGCTGACGTACCTCGTAGGTCTGGATACGAACCAAGCCGTCGATATCGCCCGGCTGAGTGGGGCCACAGGTAGGGTGCACCAACCTCGAAGCAGGCGATGATCGATAGGCCGCCCAATGGTGAATGGGAAACGTTGAACGGAAGATGCACTTCAATAAACTGGTGTTTAAGTAACTACGGGAATAGTATACTGGGTTCGCATTGAGGAACACAGCGGCCAAAAACTGACCATAAACTGTACAAAGTCAGTAGCCCAGTGAATGGGGAATTGTCGAACGGATTTTCCAGTTGTTCAATGGTTGGATGAACGCAAAAAGAATGGTTTCCTGCTAAGGTTTCCTTCACAGGATTGACCCTTGGACTGTTGGAAGTCTCATGGAAAGTTAAGGAGTGCTCTTGAGAGCCTTGGGATGTGTCGCGCAGTGGTCATGAATGTGAATGTCAACATTCATATTCATACATCGAAATTGAGTATATGTATACATATATGATCATATATAAGTCCATATAAATATACATATATGAATATACATACAGTATATGAGTATGCATTTAAGTACATGTATGATATGAGTATATAATAATATAATATCTTTGTATATTTATGTTGATATTCTTCAAGAAATGACACACGCAGAGGGGTGAACAGGAACCACCTATGCTACACCAGAAGATCGAATGACTCAGCTCCCCAGCAGGATGGAGTCTTTGACATCCTTCTGAGCCTCAGGGACTGCTCTAGAAACGAGGACACAATGAATGGACACAATCATATATACATATTGTATTTAATGTGAAGTCAGGATTAATCAACCCCTCCCGATTAATCAACCTCCACTGCACCCCAAAAAAAATGTAATTTAAAAACAGGTGGTCCCCCCGGATTAATAAACACTTTGGCCTACCCCCGATTAATCAACCCCCTGTGCTGAAATCCATTTTTTTATCCAGCAATTTTTATTCCCAATTCTATTTATTTCCAATTGTTGTTTACCTTTTTTTTATCATCATTGTTATACTTAAGGTTTAAGTTGATCATTGAAAATTTCAAAAAACAACTATTCCCCAAATGGTCGATTTCTAATCAAATTCTCTATAAAAATCAGTTTGGATAGCTCCCAAAGGGTACCCCCCATGAGCCCATGTCCCCCATTAATAATAATCAGGGTTTGCCCCTGATTAATCAACCACCATGTCCCTAATGTTTTTTCTTTGGATTTGCCT
>Ga0126342_10011485_pt1 | contig 15827 bp, 12 predicted proteins | sample Cyp1metagenome_FD_92528 | JGI IMG/M metagenome (GOLD analysis project Ga0126342, IMG submission 92528) | Coral microbial communities from Lord Howe Island, Old Settlement Bay, Australia - Cyphastrea 1 metagenome | ecosystem: Host-associated > Invertebrates > Cnidaria > Coral ... | reverse complement strand
TTACCAGCATGTAACCTATATATGTGGAATATGATTGTTTTACCAGCATGTAACCTATATATGTGGAATATGATTGTTTTACCAGCATGTAACCTATATATGTGGAATATGATTGTTTTACCAACATGTAACCCATAGTATAGTGTGTAATAGAATGTAATAGATACATCAATATGAATATATTCATGAACATTCTAGAACTTAGAATTTCAGACAGTTTCCAGAGACCGATGCCCGTCCGATTAACATGTTTAGTATTGCCGGAGTTTTTGCAGTGGCTCATCTATATAAAGATAACAAAATATATGTAATGCATATAGTACATGTAATGCGTACATATATAGACAATAGCAAACAATATTGTTACAATACTGTATATAACAAATTGCAATGTTACAATACTGTTTGAAATGGTTTGAATATAATAAATGACTCATGACTGACATGCCCAGAAATGGATTGCCAAATAATACTAAAAAACACCAACATCTGTGGGTTGGGTGGACGATGGTGATGTATGGGATAGTTGACCCTCATGAACTGGATCCTTCAATGGGAGCAGTGTTCTTGAATTCTTCACCAAAACCAATTTGCTATCCAAACAAGAAACTGCAAACCTTCTATTCCTGTTTTGTGGGGCGTGATACTCAATCAAACTCCAGTTCTTTGTGGTGTCGGCCCCTGGTCAGACACCGAAATAACTAAAATGGCCCGGAGCTTATTCACCCAAACCTCAGATGGCTGAGCCAAAAACTAGTACATTAGGTAATTAACCTAAAAAAATAGCTGGTTAATTGATGGTTCTTCCCTTAATATAGTAATTTCATGGGCTTTCACCCAAATATGGAAATCCAAGCTGGTCAATCGCCCATTGCCCTGAAAAAATCTTCAGCTGAGTGGCGCCGAAGAAGAACTTGAACCTTGCATCGACAGCGTGGGAATCGGCCATGACGATTGCACTCATGGCACGATGGGTGATTAGCCAATATTGGCCACCAGCACGACTGTACCCACTCAAGAATTGCCCTAATTAAACCAGTTTAGTGGTGATTTAATGGTGGTTTAATGGTGATTTAATGGTGATTTAATGGTGATTTAATGGTGATTTAATGGTGATTTAATGGTGATCTCAAATTCCGATTTCTGTTTGTCATTTCTATTTGTCACTTCCCAGACTTCCCCTGGGTGCCCCAGCGCGCAGCCCCAGAGTCCTGTAGAAGTGGAACTGCTGTCATGCTCAAGGCCCCTAGTTTGAGTCCGACCTGCTACATCTGGACAAGAGTTTGGAAAAATAACTAAAAAATAACTATATGATAATCATGTACAAACATATGGGAAAAACACGACCTTCTTGATACCAACTGATTTATTTTGATGATTTTTGATGAGATTGAGTTGGGCAGCGCGCCAGCGATTCATGGGTCAGTCCTGGTGCCTGGAGGCTTCACCCATTTCGACCTGCCCGTACTGGCAAGCAAACCACAACAAAATCAAAACAGTGAAGCATTTTAGACTAGAACTGGTATGAAATGATCATGCTGCATCAACCCCTGGCTCTGATGGCCTTGGGCAGGTAAAAACCTCCATATGGTGGGTTCATACCAGGCCTCTTCAGCGTGAGGCCTCGATGCCGAAGCTGACCTTGGGTTCCAGCAGCATCGCCAGCAATTCTGGGCAGAAGTTTTGGGGGAACTTCTGCCCCCAAAAAAGTCGGAAAAGGAAATCTAGATTAAAAGTCTCAAGAAAGCATGACATGGTCATGGCACAAGAAAATTGGCAGCATCTACAAATCAAATCAGGGCATCTGATCCTTGCTGAACATTCATCTGGGTCCTCCCGGCATGGCTCGGGCCCTGCCAGCCATCTCATCGTGGCCTTGGGAACTGGGCCGGATGCGTGTTGGCAGTTTTGCACATGACGGGCCCATGCCATGACAGTTATCAGGCTGAAAGTATGATGATTATGATAGAAATCCCATGAAATCCCAAGATAGAACCATATAGAACCATATGGAACCTATTTACTGTATATTTATATAGAACCAAGAATTTGCGTCCACAATTTTTGCTGCAACGCTATCACACTTCCAGCCCATCCTTGGCACAACTTTTTTTTTCCCGTAGCGCCCTGGGTCGTCGGGGTGCCAGTGAGAAGTTGCGCACGGCAAATCATCGCTTCGGCGTCAAAAGCGGCGTCGCTTGCGGGGTCTGGAGAGCTACGGGGTGGCAGGAGAAAGAGAATTGAAACCCGTTGCTTCACATGCATTAAAGAGGGAAACATACCACCCAACAAATATTAGCCGATATTAGCCGCAGCACGTGCGCTACACCCACAGGTACTTCACTATATACACTTTCATATGTTTTTTTTCAGGGTTTCTTTAACCTTTCTTTACATTTAGGGTTTCTGTTTCTTCAGGGTTAATTTAAGGTGTCTTCTAGTTTCTTTTTTGGGGGTGGTATGTCAAAAGTGACGAAAACCAGTTTTGGGGGACAGCAGATTTACCCCAGAGGATCATCAACGACATCTCTGGGTTTGCAAACCCAGAGTCAATCTATAGATATTAGATCCTCAAACGCTCGAAAGCCACAGCAAGGGTCGTGTCTTTCCCATCAATTTTGCCAATCAAGATATTCCCTTGAGGACGTCGAACTAGCGTAGAACTCCCATCCAAGCGTCGGGTGCGGCACTTTGAGAGGTGCTGCCTCTGCTTCTTCTCCTCAGGTGGACTGATTGGGAGGTGAATGGAAACACGATATGAATATTATTAGTCATTGGGGTCCAGGTTTTCTTGGGGGCTTGAAATGCCATAAATGTATGGAATATTATGGAATCATATTGAATAAGATGTTTCCAAGCGGTTCTTGTCTTTGCACGGGTGCTTCGATTATCTTCCCTGTAGACTGTAGATCCACTCTCAGTATCATTTCGCACTCAGTTCTGCCGGGGATCGTTCAGCCTCCTCCACTGCTAGGGCAAGTGCTGCGAATCCAGAAACCTCCTGCACGACGCTTCAAACTGTTTGTCCAACCTGGACTCCTTCCTAAGCTGGATCTTAGCCTGTCTTCTGCCCTGGCATTCCGTTCCCTACTCTCTCCAGAGTCCCATGCGTCTTGGAACCCTCAATCTGATAACCACCCGTGAGAATCAGCATACAACATGAATCTTTAAACTGCTGCAGCTGCTTGGGGGAATATGTATTCGTAATTAAATGGCATACAAACCTAGAAGCCGGACAATTGACTCTGCAAGATTTCAAGTATAAATAACGTTTTCATACATGGCTTGTCAGGCTTGTCGCGGCGCTTCTCGGGCATAAGTAGATGGACCCATGGACTGGACTGTCCCCCACTTTCAATTGCACCCTACTTGTCCTACTCTATTTGGCCTGGTTCGGTTTTTCGCTTTGATATTGCATCTATTTCTTGACATACTGTAAATATTGTTACCGTTAACATGACTTTTCCTTCAGCAAGCCTTTCGACATTTCAACTTCCACAAAGATTGTGCCAATTTCGGAACTTCAAATTCCCTTAGTAATATGTCACCGTTGCGAGGTATCCCTCATTTTCAAACCAAGCATGACTGGCACACCCCATGGTTGTTTCAAAGCCTGGCCCATATCCCCAGGCCTCGGCTGCCTCCTGAAACACTGGGCCGGTTGCATGGGCTTTTGGGCATTCCCATTTTTCCCATCAAAAAAAAAACTTATAGGACTTAGGACTTTGGTCAATGAACCAAAACATACTAAAACCAACAACGACTTTAATCCGTTGTGCTGAGTTTACCATAGTTTTACGGCACCAAACAAAATCCGACTCATTTTGATCCGTCTTGGTTCAGCCACCACAAATGGCCTGAATTTCCAACAAACACCCATAGCTGACCTTTCCCGCCCTTCAAAAATAGGTAATTTTTTGGATTGGCATCATTCTACCCAATTTATGGCTAGAAAACACCCAATTAGCCTACCTTGTCTACTATCCATTCCCGAAGGCTTGCTGAACTAGTTAGGTGTTTTTATTTGAGAAAAAAAGGGTTTACCCCAGAAAATATACTGATCAGATCATATTCCCAAATGTTCCATGTGAGACTTGCCATTGCGAAGAGTCTCCTGGAGGGAAAAAAACGCAGATATCCACACATTCTGTTTCCAATTATTATCCGAATCATTTCCACGTGTGATTATCCCAATTATTCTCCCAAGTCTTATTCCAATTGTCTTATTCCAATCATTAATCCCACAAACGCAGATACCTTCTGGTAAACTAACATAACTATGCAACATCACCATTTTAAATGGATTATAAATGGCCATTTTCAATAGCTATGTTAGTTTACCAGAGGGTATTCCAATTGGTTTTTCCAATTTTAGGATGCCACCTTCCGGGCAACCCCTCCTGCTGAAAGAGTTCATCATCCACTTGGACTTCGCCGCCATCGATGTCCTGGGGAAAAACGTCATGCACATACTGCAACATACATCCATGATCATCCGGGCATATATGCTTTATATATTGTTTTATGTATAATTATATATATGCATATATAATTATAATTACTGATAGATAAATATAAGTAAATATATATATATATATATAGTCTAGTCATATACTGTTTTAGTCTGCAGAGTCTGCGTCTCTAAAGGTTCTTGTTTCATAATGAAAATGGCTGTCATGATTCCAGGGATTCAAGCGTTCTTCTGCCGACAGATTGGGGGGAATCCCACATGTGCCGTTTCTCGTCGAACAATTTGAACCAAGTTGCATGAATTCCAGTCACACCATCAAACAAATCTGCCATAATCTGCCAAAACCTCCGCTTGTGACACAGCACGAGCCCGTGGGCATACGGTTTTTGAAAACGTACCCTGCTTATGACACTCCTGCAGCTCCCCAGTCTCAATATCTGCGAAGTCTTCAGCCTCAACCTGCAGGCTGGATACTTGACAGGAGACATGGGTTTCCCCGCAACATGGACATGAATTGGACATGATACATCTTCTTTCAGTGAGAAAGTCAATTGGCACTTCCAGGGCCCCTGGGTATCCAACCCGGCACGGCAATTGAACCCCCTATCAAAGTGTTCAGCTCTATCTTTTCTACATATGTATGATAATGTGTGATAATGTATGCACATGTTGATTTCCCAGCATGTCGCCATGTTAGGATATGTTGGGTACATTGTGGTTGTTTGTCGATTTGACCTTATTGCTTCTTGGTTCAACTTCCAATGTTCCCAGTTAAATCCCCACCTCTGAAACATTATACTTCAATATACTTCAACTCTTCACGTGTAATTCTACTTGAGACATCTTGAGACTTCAATCCACAGATGGTTTTTCCATGGCTTTCCTGGCATTTGGGACCCCCCGATGATTTTTTTCAAAACATGGCGCCCCACAGCCGACCAACGGCCCCCGGGCCGGTCCTCCAAATCGCTGAGTCCCATCACCGCTTGCACCAGCAGCTGTGCCGCTTCCTCCACGCTGCCAGGATCATGGCCAGCCTGTGGCGGCAATCTGGGACAAGGGTGGAATCATCAGGAGATGGCTTCAGTAGTATTAAAAAAAAACACTATGAAAAACTATGACAATATATGTATCTTATATTCTCTGACTATATTACTTATATGAACATATTGAACTGTATATTTGATAGAGAGCATACATAAGTCTCTCTCTCTCTCTCTCTCGTTTTTTGCCCTATTCCTGCTACAAGTAGGCAATCGTTGCATGCCAGCATACAAGTACGTGTGTACGCATGTATGGATGCATGCATGTGTATATGCGTGCAATATGTTATATATATATATACACAGTAAGTAAACTCATCATTGTGGTTAATCAAGACTAATTATATAATTTAGAGTAAGAACAGGGTTTCATTCCCCCCAAATTTGGGGGTAATTCATGGGTAATTCGCCATCATGACTCATGCAACACTTCACATGAAAACGACTGCGTCCAAGTGGCCTCTGGTGACTCTGGCAAATCAGTGACCGATACCTCCAGCTTTACCAACTGGGAAACGGGGAGGCTCTTGGAGACCAGTTGACTTGAGGACTGTCAACGGCCAGGAATTACATCAATTTACTCTAGTTTTGTCTATATTTATTTGATGTTATTTGATGTCTTTTTCAGCATATCCATGCATATCCCACATCCTGAGCCCAGCAATAAAAATCTCCAAGCTACCACTGGCATCGAGGCTACGGAATCTGCTGGCAGCTGCGGATCCTGCGGATCCTGCGGGTCTCTCAGCAGTTGCTCGGCCATGGCCAGTTCCGCCTCCAAAGTCTCCAGGTCCTGCTCCAAGGCCAGGTGTTCCGCCTCGGCGTTCACCTCTGGATCCAAGGGATCTGGATCCAAGGGATCCAAGGGATCCAAAGGATCCAAGGGATCCAAGGGATCCAAGGGATCCAAGGGATCCACATCACCATGCTCCACATCCACTTCTGCTTCTGGTGCTTCATCATCTTGTGGATCTTGTGGATCTCCTTCCTCCATCGCCATTTCCAGCATCAGCTCCGCTGCATCTCCTTCGCTGCCCGCGGTCAACAGCTTCCGCGGCTCGGGTTCCGGCTCCGGCGAGGTTCGCTCGCTGTTCCCAGCTGGGACCTGCTTGGACGCCACTGGCGCCACTGGAGCAGTGAAATCATCTTCCGAGGGTGTGCTGGGCGAAGGCGAACGGCCCGTGACAGCACCTGCACAGAAAATCACACAACTGGCACCAACTGCTGCCGAGCCATGTTAGTCAAATGGATCCTCGGATATAAAATGATATTCACATGGTAACTCATCATACAGCATCAGCCAGGTCTTAGATGCGGGTTTCCTAAAATAGGGGGTACCCCGGGGTACCCCCAGTTATCATCCATTTCAATAAGATTTTCAAGCAGATTTTCCGCGAAATAAACCATCCGGCTATTATTTGGGTACCCCCATGGCTATGGAACCCCCCAAATGAACACATCCGCCTGGATCAGCCGAAGCTGCGGTGTCATCTTTTGTCTCACCTGTGGCAGCCAGCCAGGGTCAACCTTGGGACTCTACAGTAATTTAAGGTCAAGACAACTTAATGACTTGCATATAGAATCATATAGATATATTAGTATGTCATACAATGTATATGTATATATGTATACAGTATATATATATATATGATTGTATATCATGCAAACATGTATGTATCATCGCTATAACCAGTATATCCATGAATCACATCTGTGAGAAATGTACACATATGAAGCACATCCCCACCTACAGCCGCTGGATCTTCGGATGCAGCTTCCTTGGGTCACAATTGCATCAGGATATATCAGGGTGCAACTCTCTCCTTTCAATTCAATGGGCTAAAAAAGAGGCAACAGGTAATGTACCGTATAAAGCCATACTTTGGGGGTATATCCCCTTACATAGCCATAGTCCTTACATAGGCCAAATGTATGGTAGGTACCTGCAATCTATGTACCTGAAATGGCCATTGATCCATCGCCATGGCCAAAGGCGAGCCAAGGCTGGATATTTCAAGATTAGTGTTCCTTTTTCAATGCTAACATTTTGTGAAACAAATGGGTGCAGCTCCAGAAAAAAACCGATGGACCCCACCCCCAATCTGGCGCACTTTTATCATTTGGCCAAAGACACTTAAAAAACATCGACTAATGAGCATATACAAGTCTTGTAAATACATATGAATACATGTAAATACATGTCAAACACATATATTTTAAATATAAATGCAAATAGAATCAAATAGATACATGTAAAATACATATATTTTAAACATAAATACATATAAATACATATATTTTAAACATAAATACATATAAATACATATAAATACATATAAATACATATAAATACATATAAATACATATAAATACATATAAATACATATAAATACATAAATACATATAAATACATATAAATCCACACACGTTTTTGGATCCTTTTTTTTTGGGTACCATCTCCAGGCCGTTCCGCCACGGCTCTGTTTTGGAGAAGACTTCGGAGCTCCCGGCGATGTCCACCGCACCGATCTGCGCCGTGCGCAGCAGCTGCCGCCGGTTCTCCTCTTGGACCTGGTATCAATAATAGTCATATATTATGGTTAGTTAATGTTAGTTATATTATTTTGGTTAGTTAAAGAGTCAAAGAGTATATATGGTATCACATATAGAATGAAGATTCCTATATAATTGCGGTTAGTGATGTTAGTTATATATGAACGTGGGTAAAAACAATAAACTAATGCGGGTAAACAATAAACCACCCATGACTCGGAATGGTAAACATACCACCTATATATTTATGGTGATTTGGGGGATTGTTTATTGTTGTTTTACCCAGTGATGAACTATGATGAACTATGTATAGAAATGATGGATCACATTATCACATGTGAACTTTGTTTGCTTGGTTACAGTTAACTGTAATTAATAATTAAGCATATATATTTATCCAAATAGGGGTGAATGGGGTGAAGGATGCGCACAATCGGCCAAATGTAAGTCAATGTATCTATCTATGTTGATATGTCATCACAAAGGCCGACGCATGAGTGCCGCCGAATGCTGTCCTTCCAAATGTCGGGCAACTGCAGTATCTCAAGTATCTTGCCGCGCCTCGCTTGGAAGGGTGGTGGAAGCATTCTTCAATTTAACTGAAGAATCTCTCCTTCCCCATCGCCAAAAGAAGCATGGTTCACAAATCAACAGGCAGTTGCAACACCCTGCTCTGGTAGTCAGGATGCTGATCTCAGCAAATGTACCGCATAAAAATTTAGACACATGTAATTACTCATGTCCGCAACGGGGTGTGGCACCTCCAAATAACACGCTCAGCAGAATCCAAGTCGCTGTGTGGCTGGCATGGCGATGAAACCCGTTGCTATTGGATAGGATTCGTCGGCGTCCTTGACATGTCCACCCATGGGGGCTAACATGCTGCAGTGCCCTTCCGCCCCTCCGCATAAACTGCAACGCGATGATTTCAAGAAACTTTTCGGCATGTCATATGTCCTACTGCCGCAGAATGTCATCTTCCAGTTGGTGCCTAGAACTTCATGGCCTTCTCTGCCCTGTTCCACTGCCCTGAATGAGCCTTCTAACTTCCATCCGCTGCACAAACATGCCCCTCCGGTTTGTCTGCCTTTGATAAAACCCATGGTATCATATCACATCCCATCAATTATAGTTCATCTATTCGATATTATATATATATATATATTATAAATATATATCATTATATATCTACCTATATCAGATTATCATATCACATCCCATTATATCACGTTATTATATCCTTCATTTCATGCACATCGATGATGAACTCCCCGGCCCTTGGCCGAACTCACCTTGTGATGCTCATCAGCTCCGTGCAAGGCATCGAAATCCTCCAGGTGTTGGATCAGCGAGGCCTTGTCCAAATGCCCTGGGAAGTCCATGCCACGAATCTCCTGGAGAAACAATGGACAGGGGAAACTTCGGTTGGGCTTCAAAGGGCTTCAAAGGGCTTCAAAGGGCTTCAAAGGGCTTCAAAGGGCTTCAAAGGGCTTCAAAGGGCTTCAAAGGGCTTCAAAGGGATTCAAAGGGCTTCAAAGGGCTTCAAGTGCAAACTTTTGTTGAGAGGTGGTTTGCGAGAGATGGTTGGTGGAAATTCCAGTGGAAATGTCACAAATGTCCTCAAACAAGTGCCTGCTGTGGTTCTGTGGTTTGGTCGAAGGATGCAGTATACCCATGATAGGCTCCTACCACTTAGAAACATTTGGAAACCACTTCGAAACCGAGTTGTGATTAGCCTTAGATAGCATTATGGCCATCTACTGATTACAGCTCAGCATAGCTCAACTGCAAGGGGTCCATCATTGCAGGAGCCCCATCGGAATCATTGACATCAATCTCAAAATATCTCAAGAACCAAGATTCAAAGAGTTCTCTCAGCTGCAGCGTGGAAAAGTTCCGGAAGGTTTGCCTGGGACAGTGACATCATCGTGGCAGGAGTATACAGGCTTTGGAGGCGAGATACCATGGTTTTGGACAGTTGTTTCTTACTCAACTAGTTATTTTGTGACATCTAAATCTAAATTGCATCTATATCTATATCTATCTATATATATATATTTATATTTATATAATGATATCCAATTGCTAAAATTACTATACCATCCTACTTCCTCAAAATATCTCATCACATTCAATCATTATGGCTTTGCAGGAAAATAGGCATCATCCCATTCCATCCAATGATTTGTCATTATTTTCTCTACTATATAGCCACAAAATCAGGGGGTACCCATATGGGTCCGTCTGTCAATGGGGGACACCCACTGGCAATGGCAATTTCATATGGTCAATTCGATCATGGACCATTCGAAAAAATGGGGCCATCATTCTCCACAGAGCCCCCTGGGGCCCCTGGCCTCCCAGCCCCTCGGCTCTTCCGCAACTTGGTGGGTGTCAAGTTGGGATGTCGTCCACCGGGCAGCCGCGGCTGGGTGCCACAGATCTTCTTCAAGCGCTCCCGGATCCAAAGGAGATCCTCCTGCAGGGAACTGGGGAGTTGGTCTTTCTATTGAACTCTTATTAGGATTCTTATAAGTGATATATACAGAAACGATATCTTAAATGAATGAAAAACATAACCAAGGAAACAATGGGTGCTAGCTAAGTTTTGCCAGAATTCTGGTCTACATCGTCTACATCATTCTGTTGAAAGGGAGGCCTGGCTGCGCCGATAACACACATGAACAACAAATAGTGTGGTGCGAGGAGAATACTTTTTCCGACTGCCCCATGTGGCAATTTGTTGTAGGGACCGAGATCACGTGAGTGAATGGAAATGGCCCCAGAATGCTATGTCACCTTGTTGAAATGCCAAGGCCAAGCACAAATACAGACCTCCAAATGCTCAGAAAACCACTTGCTAGACATGCCAAACAGCCTACATTTCCCTCGGCGCTTTCCAAGCACCAAGTGCCGTCCTTCGCCGGGGCAACGACTCTGGATTTCGCTGGATGCCAAATTAAGGAAATGTTCCTTGCAGGCGCGCAGGGAGCAACTGATGCAATCCTACCCGCTGTAGCGTCGCCCCCAACTACTGTAGGGAGCCTAACTGAATAGTTGTACGGTCTACAAGGTTTTCTCGGGGGGTCTTGAATATTGGGGGACCATCAAACTCATCAAACAACGTGAGCCGTGTGCATGCATTCATGGCTCTGTTTGGATGTTAGATTCAAACGATATAACCTTGGTTTGAATCCAATGCTTTGAAAGAACAAGCTGGCTGCTACTCGCCAGCATCGCCCTTTTCATGAAACAACCCTTGACCAAGCCATGCAAAAGGCTCAACCTGTTTAGGTTCACACAGGAATCCTTGATCTGCATGCCAGAAAGCAACACTGCAAGGGCACCCAAATAACCAGCCCACAGATGCAGTTGACCCTTGACATCAAGGATAAGCCAATGGGATGGGTTTAATATGCTTCATGGTCCTTCATGGTCATGCGGAGATGAACAAGAAATATATCCTGCATCGTCCTGCAGTTGCACCAAGCTTCTCATGGTTGACCTTCCAGGGCATGATAGCCGACTCAGAACGACTCAGAATGACTCACTTCATCTCGCTTCACCCTGGTCATTTGATCTTCATCACAGTCCCACAGTCAGTTCCACGGTTCTGCCCGGCCTTTTGCATGGCCATCCACTCGGCATCATAACACAAGGGCACCACAGCTGGCACCGGAGGCTTCTGCTGCCATTTTGGGGCTGGCAGACTTCGCATGGCCGAGGGTGTCCGGGGATCGATGTCTAAGACCTGGCCGCGAGGAAAGACATGGGACCTTCAAAGTTGCGAGGAAAGACATGGGATACATTGGGATACTGGATGCGATAAGATGCACTTAAGATGCTCTGAGACTCTAAGATGCTCTGATATGCTCTGATGATATAACTAGATTCACTGTAACTGTAACTAGTTTTGTTTGAGGCATTTCTGCATGGTGGTTTCACCTGATTCCCCCCAAAAGATTGGTCATCTGGGGGTAAGATCCCAAGTATATACAGCGGATTTTTAGACACATTTGAAACCAACATCCCTGCATTCATGGTATTAATAGGATATTAGTGATAAAATGGTATTTATTGATGGTATAGTACCACGCATATCCCATAATTTCACGCTGTGGCCGGTGCCTGCAAAAATTCTCGGCCGCCTCTACAGCGCTCCAGCGCCAAGAAGCGAGTGAAAGTGCCATCACCGTGAGGCACCAGGGCTGGAAAGCGCACCTGCGCAAAGGAAAAACCATGAGAAAGCCATGGGAAACCATAGGAAAATATGGAATAATGTAACTTAAGCATTGAAAATATGGGTTCTAACCGCTAAAAATGTTGGAACTATGTTGGAACTTCACATACAGTAACCGAACCATGAAACATGATCGAACATTGAGAGATAACGTGGTATAACGTGGTTCAAGCACGAAATCATACGAAATCTATCGAAATCTGATATTCCATGCGTTGAAGAGAGGCCATCATGGCTACCAATGTCCAGGCTGAGGGGCCTGCAAACTGGCGGAAAACCAAAAAGGTGGCCGAAGCTTCTTCATCAGTTCCATGGCCGCAGGACTGCCCAAGGTATTACCTGGACATGACCGTTGAAATGGATTCACATGGGCAAACATTCAGAAGTTTTTGTAAAAAAGGCATATGTTTTGGTCGTTATGGTTGGTAAATGCTGATAAATGTTGATAAATGTTGATAAATGTTGATAAACTACACCAAATTTGGAACTCACATAGCACAAAAAGCTTCAACCGGAACCGGAAGTGCGCCTTCCATTTCTCGCTTGAGGTTCTCTCCCAAGTCCTGCCTTGGATTGCTAAACGATTAAAAGTCATCGCTTAAATTGCGATGAAAAGTCATAAAACACCAGTAAACATATATATAATATACCAGTATGTTATAAAACCCACCAGTCATAAAACACCAGTATATATTCATAAAATCCAATAAACAATACAATTAATTCATTCAAGACCAGGTTTGTGGCAATCTCAAAGATCAGGAAATAAGAAGTCCTCTTTTGTAAAAGTCCACACCCATACTGAAATCTATCTCTGCTTTCCAATAAAAAATGGCTCCGCAAGAATATGACCCTGAAATACCCTGAAGAATGTTGGTATTCACACTAAAACCATAGCTGGCGTTGAAAATGGCGTTTGAAGACGAGTCACCAAATTCACGGTTTCAACAAGACTAGCATCATCTCACACAAGCAATCCAAGGTTAAAGGTACACATTCATTTAACATCATTTGACCGACCTACCTGAATCTTGGCATTCGTAGGTGATGATGCATGTGCAGGATCCTTGGCATTCTGTAGAAGCTATAGCTACATAAATCAAAAGCCTGGACACTGCTCAATGATCTTCTGGTACGGTCCGTGCTTCCAGATTCCTCACCGGAAACGAACAGGAATAGTCTCTACAACTGTACGGCGACAGGTCATGCTGAGTTATAACATGTTATATACATGTTATAACTATCTTCAAACTCCTGGTGGCAAATGCTGGTCGGTGGTTTCAACCTGTACCGGAACAAATGAGTCAATTGGGATCATCAGTGCAGGTAGGATGGAACACAAACAACTCATCAAATCACGAGCCAGAATCCTCAATCACTAGGGCCAATCTACCCGGTCAATGAGAAGACTAACTGCAAACAAACCCAAGAGTTGTAACTTGTTGCAGGGCCTGTCATGGTAGGGGGACCAACTCAACAGGCAAGGCAAGTGGCCTTAGATGGCCTTAGCACTTCACTATCTGCCGGAATCGGCTTCAAGGAAAACTCACAAAAGAACTCGACCTTCTGTAGCTTGTCTGAAGCTATGGCAAAAACACCTCTCTCCCTGTCTCTTGTTTATTTCCCTTAAACCCTTAAACAGTATAACAATGGCATCGGCATGGTGTTCCTTTGCGGCTCATCCAAATTTCGCAGGGATAGCGGCAAAGTGCATTTACAACGGGGATTGCAAACTTAGCTGAATATAACTGGAATCCATCACAGCCCATCATTGATCATCATTGACTCAACCTGCTCAACCGGCAAATATGAAAGAACAACCCTTGCCACCCCGCATTTCACAGCAAAACACGGAAAAAACACAACATGTCATGGATATTCACTCCCCGATTCATCTACAAGAAAAGCATGGGTTTTGGCTCTTCTACATGCCTCACTGCCTCATAATCCTTCTTGGCTTGTGGTGATCGATGGTGATCGCCAACAAAACCGGGCCCCATCAGATCAGCTCCTCGTGGCCAATCGTAGGAGATCACCACATCCACTGGCTCTTGCAACTTCTCGAGGCGCGCAGCATCCCACTCCCGGGCATGGAAGGCGCTCCGCTTGAACTCCTAAGGAAGGATACGGAAAGCAGTGCCGATGTTCCATTGATGTTGATTCATTAAAGCAATAAAAGTAATATAAGCATAGTCAGCATAGTTACATGATGTTACATGGGAATCATCTTGGAATATCTTGGAATACTCTGCTGTTGCTCTTGCAATGGTGGATTTAATTAGACCTCGAGTGCTTTTGAAAATATCAAGTGGGGCCAACACAATCCAAAAGACACACCTGGCAGCCATTTTCTTCCAGGACCAGCCCATGAAACCCAGCTGGATGAGACCAGCTCCTCCGTGTATGGTGGACACTCATGCCGTCCTCGAAAGTAATCACCTGAGACATGGCTTCAAGATGTTGAAAACCCCACAGAAAGCAGAATAACATCATAGTCAGCGTCCCACACCACCATGTCCAGACTCAGTAACTGCACATGCAAAATTGATAGTACAAGGATGTACATCACACACACATTGAACATCACACACACACACGCACATATACATATAAGATTATATAAGATCAGTTTCCAACATATATTATATATGCTTTCAAGACCTTTCACCAAGTCGCCTGAGGCAAAACTTCCAGAGATGCCTGCAATGCGCAAACAACCAACACGCAGCACGCCAGCAGCACCCATGTAATAAATGCCAGGAGCAACCCAGCCGCCATAGTAGTGTTCCCGAAGCCTGGCGATGACTTCTCATGTGGGACTCGCCCTGGCTGCCATTTCAACCATCCCAAAAAAAATCACCATGTATCACCATACATGGGTGGTAAAATCCATGGTAAAACCCATGCCCATGATAGGTTTATGATGGTGCAGATGGCATTGGTTGAATCCCACAGGCATTATTTGGCTACATATGGGGCCATATGGCCATACCATGGCAGACCATAGTTTGGTTCCCAGAAGGGGTACCAAACTCCAAGAGTAACTCTGAAACTTGGCGAAGCCAAGGATGCCAAGGCACAGGTTTGACGCTTCATTCTTCCCTCCGATGAACACAGTGGTCACTGGAGCCTCACAGGATCTCACAGGATCAAACAGGCTCTGGTTGCTGTGACTTTAACATACTTTAACCCTTAACCTGAACACTGAGCAAGACTCAAGTGCATTGAACTTTCAATAACAACGTCAAGAAACTGTTTTTTTTAAATATCAGTTGCTGAATCCGACCAAATAAGTTGCGGAATCATTTGTTGCTGAATCCACATAAGTTGCTGAATCCGAATTTGTTCCAAGATGATGCAACCAGCACAGCCGACTGTACTAGACTGCGCATGACTGCACACGCATCGTGGAATCGTTGAGATCGAGATCAGGTTGCCAGCATTGCCAGCATTTGCCAATGGCTTTGCCAGCGCATGTGTTGCACACACACTGCAATTTAGCCACGCGAAGGTGCTAAGA
>Ga0126342_10011484_pt1:10000-15827 | contig 15827 bp, 13 predicted proteins | sample Cyp1metagenome_FD_92528 | JGI IMG/M metagenome (GOLD analysis project Ga0126342, IMG submission 92528) | Coral microbial communities from Lord Howe Island, Old Settlement Bay, Australia - Cyphastrea 1 metagenome | ecosystem: Host-associated > Invertebrates > Cnidaria > Coral ... | reverse complement strand
TATCATATATCATTGTTGCATCCTCGTTGGGACGAACAATGCCGCGACACGATGATGACAGTCCCTCCGCAACTCACCTCTTCCCTTCCTTCTTTCTCCTACCCCGCTAGCTTTCGTCATCCATCCCCGGCCTCAAGTTCATTCAACTTGATTTCACACAAAATTCAATGGTGATGATATGGGCATTATCCCTTCCCGGGATCTTAAAGAGCCTCCCACCGAGCCCGGAGGAATGTTGGGGGATTCACTGTAGCTGGGAGGCTGAAAATCACACAGTGGTCGCTTGACTTTGAGATCACTGGTGATTAATGGTGATTAATGAAGATTAATGGTGATTAATGGTGATTAATGCCAATCAATTTTCTAAAATGAAACGATTCAGATCACTGCATCTATACTTGAATTTGTTGGCCCCAGGCACGGAATATCTTGCTTAGTCTTAGCCTCCTGTGCTCTGTACGTTGCACGCGTGAGTGTGCTGCTGCACAATCAACGGCTGTGGTGGTATGAAGCAGTTTTAGTGGCCATCGCTACGTTGCCCTCCATTGTGGCCATTGGAATCATGCCTCTGGATGTTTGGGAGAAGGAGAGCTGGGCTTCACACATTTCGCGACAGACTTTCTCACTCAAGTTTTGACACCCCAAAAAGGTTTGCGCTATATGGCTACCAATCATGGCATCATTACCGATTCATATGTCACACTGTTTCACCCAATCGCTCTTGGTCAACCCCTGAAGGAGACCCTGTTTTCGGAGCGCCAGCCCGGTCGAAACTCTCGTTTGGATGAGGTGAATGTTGTTACCCCCAAGTCCTCGGCTGGGCCAGCAAGGCCGAAATCTGCAAGCCTTGCTGCATCGCCAAAATCCAGTCCTGGGTTTCTGGGCGATGTGAGCCGGGCCAGTTCGGGTGCTTTGCAGGGCCCAGCACGGATGTTGCTGGACGATAGCTCGGTGAGTGGCTCGCCTCCCAGACTGCAGCTGCCTGGGGTGGAACATCGGCAGGCGCGAAACCGGCAGTCTCGGTCACAGTCAGCACCTCCACAAGTACGAGAGCGGTCGATGGTGCGGAGCCTCCAGAATTGTTGTGCAGACATTCAGATTGGGGGAGAGCGCTGCGAAGTTGTGGGGCACGAAAGGCCAGAAGTTACCATCAGGAACCTTCGGCAACAAGTGCCTCCACCCGCGCCTTCACCACCTCCGTTCCATGAGGAGCATCCCATGCCTCCACCAGAAACATCTCATGAAGCGGCTTTGTGGTCTGGTGGCTCTCCTGTGGCTGTACAGAGCCCTGGAGCGCCTCATTCTGCAGATGGCTCACCAGTCGTTGCCCTTCCATCTGCTCCGTCCAGCATGGAACCCATTTGGTCAGATCTGGCATTGATCCAACTCGCCAAGGCATCCACTCAGCAGTCAGAAACGCCCAGCTGGAGACGGAAATTCCGTTGGCCCAAAATCAGCTATGGTTCCCTGGGCTGAAAGCGATTTTTCCTCTTCATAATTTTATCGTATTTTGCCTTTTCAAATCCATTATTGATCCAAAATTCACTCAGAAATGCACGGGGAAAGCTAACATCCAATCAATTCTTGATTCCCATCTGTGAAATTTGTCAGCTCCCAGGTTCCAGGGTGGTTTTAGGCGCCCGTTTCCTGGAGCTGCTGGTGGCCTTGAGCGCCCTGGCGGTGTTGGCCACGTCTCCGGTCCTCTTCGGCTTCCCCGAGGCGGACCCGGCGCCGCGGCTGCCGTGGACCAAGGGCTCCTTCGGCGCCGTGCCGCCGCTGTTCCAAGGCACCGCCGCGCTGCTGGGCAGCACGGGGGACCTCATCCTGGCCGCGGGGCCGGTGCTGAGAAGCTTTCGGATGGTGGAAGGGCGATGGTCGGCCACTTGCCTTGCGAAATAGGATCTAAATCTGCAAGGTTCTGCATGTATTTTAACATATTTTAACATATTTCATCTAAATTTGAACATATTCTCAACTCTCATATCCTTCACTGCTTTCCCTCATGTCCCACCTTGGCAGGTAATGGGTGAGCCATTGCTGTTGCCACAAGCCGTGTTGGGCCTGGCCGAGTGGGATGGCCAACTGGTTGCTTTGAGCTCGGATGGCTTGCGACTTTTGGGCAGCATGGCCATGAGCTTTGGGGTGATGACGCTGCCACAAAGATGGCAGAACCCACTAGAGCTGGTGCAAGTGCAGTTGGAGGCCGTGGGGAAATCATTTTTTTGGGTGAAATCTTGTAGATTTGGATGTGGAGCTGGCAAGCCAGCTGCTTGCTAGTCAAGTAGTGAAGCATTCAGGAGTTGCCTCGTGCTTTTATCTGCAACACATTACCCGGCTAGCTGTGCCACTTTATCTTTATGTCAGATATCGAATCCGAGTGCCCAGGCAAACCCAAATTTTGCAGACTTAGACGATCCCCAGTTTGATCTGAACGCTACTTTACTCCCCCGAGTGGATTTTCAAGACGCAATAACTACAAATGTAACAGACTACAACTTTCATTACCTTCAAGATTTCCAAACACGAACTGATCCCTTCCCCCTAATATTCAAGACCCCCTGAGAAATCCTGGTTTGGTAATTGTTGGACGTTTTCATTCCGGGGGATGAGAGGTATTCGGTATTCAATAATGGGGAAAGGACTATTGGAATATAACAACTTTCCCAGGCAGCACAGCATGCGGCACTGCCCTCCCGGGCCTCGCCACCCACCACGGCGGCCGCGGCGCTCGTTGGGAACGCCATGGCCGTGGTTCTGTCGGGGGCCGCGGGGCTGCAGCTGTGCCGCGCGTCCAATGGAACAGTGGGGGAGCGCAGCTGGTGATACCCTCTGGTAATGACTAACATAGCTATTGAACATGGCCAGTTATATATAGTGGAATTTCCCATAAAAAATGGTGATTTTCCATAGTTATGTTAGTTTACCAGAGGGTATTGGAGGTGATATTGAAATTCATGTTGATGCACGTGCCATCTGACTGTTTATCGACATTGCCTTGTACGAACAGGAGGCATGAATCATGAATGCATATGAAGGCGTAAAATCTATAACATGTTGACCGACCACAATGCGGGACTATTATAGTGGTTTATATAGTCCTCTCAAAGATACAATGCCCCCATAAACCTGCTTCCAGGCCCTTGCCCTGAGCTTCATTTCCAGCCTGAAACCTGTGGGTCTGCTACCCCCAGAGACCACGGGTCTACACCTCAGCACTGGGGGCAGCGAGCCCGTGGTGCTGTGGACGGTGGGGAAAAACCGGCAGCTAAGTGCCGTCGGCTTTGACTCTGGGCGGGTGCTGGCGACGTTCCAAGCTGCTGAGGCTTCTTGGTGGCCATAGGGCCATAGGGGCTGGGATGTGGCTGCAACTTTGGTGCTACAGATTCAAAGAAGGAGGAACACTGGCAATATGTAGAGGGTGATGAGTCATTTCGCCTTCTCTGAGTGTAAACTTAGAGATGAATTAATCCCTGAGGGTGCTCAGACTAAAGGACAAAATGTGATTGGGCCGGGCTTCATTGGTTTGCAAAGATAAGATATTGAACAAGTCATGGTTCAACAAGTTTTTTAATGTGAATATACCTCCTACGCTGCATCCATGGAATTTTCAGGGTCAATTCAGGCCATCGCCATCCATCCCATGACCAATCAACACACCAAGGACTTGTCAATAGAGGCTTCAAGTGCGATGTTTGTCACTGGAAATGGCAGTCATTTGCTCCTGGTGACCGGTGGACCATCGCTGGCGATCTTCTCCACACCGTATCCAGCGTTAGATTTCCGCTAATGATCACTATTTGTTGGTCTCGCCCGAGCGAATATGTGGATGTGTGAAGCAGTATGATCGATCGACCCATAGCAACACAATATAACACAGTGATTTCAGTGCTAGGATGTGCGATCGGTTCAACATGGTTCAAACATCCATTGATGGAGAGAGGGAGTAGGCGTTTCCAAGATCTTGTTGCAAAACCTTCACGTCTTTTCCTTTTGGGAATGGGGTAATGATTCTTCCACACTCTTGGGGGGAGACAAGGGCACCCGAAAGACCCTCTGTACAGATATCGGCTTTCACCATCCTGGTGTCAGATGACAACCTGGATGAGTTTCACAAAAGCCTCTTAGTTCGCATGGGCCAGTGCTGAATGCAAAGCAACGCCACAGCGCCTTTGCGTTTTGCGAATATCGACAGGGTCAAGGTTCAACTTCAATTTGCAACAAGTGACTGGTGGAAAGAAAGCAAGTGACTCAAGTGATCCATGGAAACCCGATATTTTTAAAATGACCTCCTTTGGGATGGCATTGCACTTCGGCGCTTGCGCCCAATCACGCCGCACACAGCCGTGGTCCGCGGTGAGATTTTCTTCCAATGGCCTTGCGTCGCAAAGAGCCGCGAGTCGCCGTGGAGACTTCAGCGAGGAAAAAGAGCACTGGCTGGGCGGTTGGAGATGATATCCCCAATGCTTGGATGACGTTGAAATAATCAGAATGATATGAAACACATTTCCCCACCACCCAGAGGGCAGCATCTCTTTTTGGCGTTTTTTGTTTCTGAGTGCTCCCGGCATGAGTTCAAGCGATGGCTTTGAACCAAAATGGCCAGGTGTAGCGCCCTTAGCCATCCTGGACCAGCCGGCGCAGCTGGAGGTGATCCTGCCATTAAGGGAGGGTGACCTGATCTGGATCTGCCAGGAATCCATGTGGGGTCCTGGGCCCTGAAAGAGGGCATTGATCATCGATCAACATCCCAATCCCCTCATGTGGAAAAAAAATCCTGGTGACCTCTGGTGGAGAGAATCCAGCCGCGATTCCTGGGACAGCCCGAAGGCCCTTGGCGTTCGCGCCGTGGTGAACCTTTGTGAGGAGTACGCTGGGCCACAGGCAAGCAAACCAATGCGAAACGGGGTCTTTCTTGCGTGTTTTGCCCATGCCATAGATGCCAGGAGAATTTTTTCTCCATGTTTTCCCATGCCAATTCGGAGAACCCCATGTCAGTGACGTGCAATGTAACAATTGAACACACTTGTCAAGGTAGGGATTGAATTGTGAGGTGTTTCTTGTGATTTAGACTTTTAAACAGAGACTTCATCTTTCTCCTACATATACCATTGAGCCTCAAATCTTGCCTTAGATATCTTTAGATAAACCTTAGATCCTTTCAACCAACAAGTAGAACGACTTGAACGCCTTTCAGTACGTAGATCCTGTCGTTTCATCATATCATCATATTCTGCATCTCCCCATGGTGCTTTTTTGGCACACTCCAGGCCGAGTACTCACGGCTGAAGATCACCCAGTTGCGCTTGCCGACTGTGGATCACCAGCAGCCACCGGTCCAGGACCTGTGCAAGGTGGGATGGTGTTGACTGACATGGCAATGACCTCACTGTGACGTCTCTGAAACGATGCTTAGTAGAGGTACTGCAACTAACGTAACATATAATATGCTATTATACTACGTCTGCGTATAATATATATATATAAGTTATCCACATTGTTGCGTGGTGATCTTGGATATTGTGTTGTGTGTGTGTGTTTTTTTTTCAATGGGGAAGCGGAAGTGGCCAAATCATTTACTCAGTTGATCTCAATTCAGGATCCCATTTTTTGCATCATCAATCATAGGCACCTTGCACTTTGTCCAGGCAGTGGCTTTCATCGATGCCCAGCGGAAGCTGGGCCACAAGGTTTATATCCACTGCAAGGTGGGTGGATGGCAGATGTGTGTCCGAGCAAAGATAGGACTTGAGAAGCTGGTGTTGCACTACTGGTGCACCAAAAAACTGTTCAATGATAAAAAAGATGATGCCTGCAGTCCTACCAAGAA
>Ga0126342_10011484_pt1:0-5000 | contig 15827 bp, 13 predicted proteins | sample Cyp1metagenome_FD_92528 | JGI IMG/M metagenome (GOLD analysis project Ga0126342, IMG submission 92528) | Coral microbial communities from Lord Howe Island, Old Settlement Bay, Australia - Cyphastrea 1 metagenome | ecosystem: Host-associated > Invertebrates > Cnidaria > Coral ... | reverse complement strand
CCTGCGGTCACGATGCGTGGAACATCATTCCGTAACCACTGGTGGGGCACTGCCGGATCCTACACACTTTGATGGTGGCTCACTCTTCACCATTGATGTGATGCTGAACACGCCTGGGGTTGACTTTCAAGGCGGTGAATTCTGCACTATGGACACTGGGCATGAATTCAACTGTGCGGCCAGAATACGAGGCAAAGGAACGGCCCAGATGCCTTTCACATCATAACATGCAACATGCTATACGATTTCATGAGAGTTTAAGGCCTTCTGCCTGAAGCCTGCAGTCATGTTGTTGCTGTTTCTTTGTCCTCATGTACCTTTATACCTTCCCGCAGCTCAAGTTGACCGCAGTTGGAATTCCTTCGCATCACCTCAAGGATCACAAAAACCATAACCTCAAGGGCCTTTGCTTCAGGAAAGTGATGACACCCTCCATCCTCACCACTTTGGGAAAGGCGATGCCCTGGTCTTTCTGTCCCACAAGGCGCACTGTGTGCAGCCGGTGACCAGTGGCCTCCGGCAGACATTGGTCATGGAACTCTGGGAGGGCGAAGAGAGGCGAGAGATGGTGGTTGGGATGGTGACTGCAGCTCATACCCATGTAGTGCGTAGACATATGCAGGGCAGGTATTTAACGGATTTTATTGGTATTTGCATGTTATATTTGCAGATTTTTGATTTTGCATGTACTTGGTAGTATTTGCAGTATTTGCATGTGGTTTTGCATCTTTTATGTCACCCACCATCGGTTTCTCCCAAAAAAAGGTGTTGTAACCACCGCTGTCAGCAACGTTGGGGCCCCTGCACCGGCAGCAGCAGCACGGCTCCCAGCCTCCAGCGGCTGCGGGAGGAGGGTCCCAACCTCTTCGCAGCCACGGCCTTCGACGGGGTGGCGTTCTTCCCGTCCCTGGGGCGGATCCTGCGGCAGAGCGCCAAACGACGCAAGGCGGAGGCGAACGTGGAGGTGCTGTTCGAAGAGGTGAAGCCCAAGGCATTTGTGACCTGGGCTGAGTCAATGCATTTTTGATTTAGACACACGACAAGCAATTGCCATTGATCAATGTGGGATAATGTGGGTCCATTTGGATTTAATTTTTTTATTCTTCCTCCTTTTTTCATTTAAATGCAAGTTCCCACGCAAATCCAAGGTTAGGACCACACGGAAAATTCGGAAGGGAGAGATGTTGGTGCTGAAGTGAAAAATGGGGCGACTGGATGGGGGATGTCTGGTGCTTGAGATGACGACATGCCATGCTCTTTGTCAATGACAAAGAGTTACAGTGCTGAAGAGCTGCTGTGTGTAGTGGTCCTCAAGGGAACGGGGTCAGTATCACTCCAGTGATGAAATCCTTTGGTGGAGTGCTGAGTTTCGGTGTATAGAAAGAATCAGATCGAGAATCACAATCCAATGGTTCCACATGGTTCCACTACCTCACTTCGTGCAAATCTCATCCAGGTGTTTTGTGCCCTTTGCATTCACAATTCACAGCCTCTTCAAATCAGGAATGGTCAGCGAAGAATCGGATGTCTCTAAGGAAACAAGACATAGCAAGTACCCTCTGGTTATGTCAAAATAGCTATTGAAAATGGCCATTTATAGTGAGTTTTCCCATTAAAAATGGTGATTTTCCATAGTTATGTCAAATTACCAGAGGGTATATGCAGGCATCAATTAAATACCTTGCAAAGCATGTCTCGCAAATACCTGACCACCCTGATCTCAATAATCCCTTCCAGTAAATATTAAACATCTACTAACATCTATAAATACCTATAAGATCCTATAAGCATCTATAAACATCTATAGACATCTATAGCATAAATATTTCAAGTATCCACCAAACGACACCCTGGTTGGCTGATCTTTCCACCGAGGAGGACCTCCAAAAGCTCAATGCCGAGCTCCTGCAAAAGCGTCACGTGCGAAGGTCACTCTACAGGCCACGCTGGATCCGCTGGAGGTTTCGATGGGAACATGGGTTTTCCCATAGGAAACTCATGGGGAAATAAACCAAGAGAGACATGGACATCTGAGAGAATCCTTAGAACTACAATGGGTGATTTTCCGGCAGATGTTTACATATATGCGACATTATACGCGACGTAGAGAGAAACTATTGTATGTGAAACTATGTGACTCCCTCACATTTTGGAAAAATTGGAAATCCGAGTTTTTTTCCTCACATGTTATATGCATTTATAAATATGTATAAGTCCCTGTGAGATATTGATATAGAACAAGGGTTTCTCCTGGGTTGAGACTCTAGGACCCTGTTGATATGCCAGGCAATTGAACTTGAAGGACTTCGCATCGCAGCTGCACTCCACAGGTGGCTATGGGTCAGAAAGCCTGGTGAACACTGGTACCCCTATCGAGTTTATAAAAATAACTGGCAAACGGATGTTGAGGTTTTATCCCAATTTCTTGGCAGAGTTTGTGCTCTTGTTTTTGTGGTTCAACGTCCGTTCAAAGTTGGATTTGGACATATTTGGACATATTTGGACATATTTGGACTTGATATCTGAAAAGATCTGAAAAATATGGAAAACCCAACAAGAAAGCTACAATTTGGGGATGTTTAACCACCCATTTACCTTTCATTTGATGGGTGATTTTGGGCAGTGCAGGCCGCCTGCACCTCGCCACGACCTGCCTCGCCAGGCGGCGCTTGCGTGAGAGATGCCAAGGTACAACTGTCAAAGATGGCAGCTGCCGATCTTTTCGGACCACTATGACACTATGATCCACTAGGATTTGTGTCATATATATATACATATATATATACATTTATTTATGTTGATTTATGTTGATCTATATCCATATATATATAATTATCCATATTCAAAAATCATGAGTGAAATGAATCTGGGAAATGATGAACTATCAGCCTTGATATCTTCTATCAACACAAACTTGTGGAAAAGGAGAACATGAAACAACGAATCCTGTCTCCCATCCCTTCTCGGCCCATCACCCAACAGCTCCAGCCAAGCTGCAGGCCGAAGCCGACGAATGTACAAAGAAAGATCGATGACGCCTACGCCACGGCTGATGTCCGAAAGATTCCATGAAGATCAGAAGCAGCAAAAGTCATAGACTCATAGACCCAGGCAAATTCATCTCAACTGATCATCACTTTTGGCTCACATCATCATTATTGACTGCAGTAGATTTGCTGACCGATGTGTTGGATCATCGAAGGGCATTCCATGCGTTTCCGTTGGAGCGGCTTCCGGGCGGCAGTTTGGTGATCAAAAATGTCCATTGCTGGACATGCTTGCATCATTATGATTCATTATGCTACATTTTAAAGAAGTTAGAATATGTGAAACAATCTACTTACTTGGTTGCTTTGAGGTGGACCCCTTTACTCAACACATGTATATAGTTTGATGATGTTTGACGATGTTTGATGATGTTTGCTGTGTTTCAAGCCATGTGAATGCCTCAGTTGAGTTTTTTTTGTTTGAAATGCAATCCAGAAAAAAACATTGCTTTTGCCATTCTTTGCCTCTAGACTGCGGAGTATCTCAATGGTTGTTATCTCAAAGGTTGTAAAACAAAAATGGTAAGTGCCAATGAGCCTGCCCAAGTTTCACTCATCAGAAATCTGGTTCATGTTTGGGGGGGGGGGCAGGGCGGCACAATAAATCACAGTCCTCACAGCAGGTGGTGGCCATTCTGCGAACACGTCCCGTTGGAGATGATATGATCAGCCGCGATGCTCAGGGCAGCATGGTACTGCCAAAAATTGAGGTGATCAGTTGAATCAGTTGAACGTTGTTTGCATAGAAAAATGGTTGAATCACTTACAGCACAGAACATGATAAATATTTGTGACCATTTTTTTGGCAAGGAATTTACTCGACCTGTCCTAATGTTTGTCCCCAAACACTTGAGTTCTGAATCTGTGACCCACATTGCCGGGTAAATGTCTCAGGCTTCACTGACTTTGTTGCAGCCACCCTTTCTGGAGCCCAATGCAAGGTGCAGCTGACACAACGATTGCGTGCAATCGACTTGGTTTAACCAAATGTAAGTCTGTACTGAAGCAAAATGACAACGTCCGCATGATAGAATGATCGAATTGATAAAGGGTTTGACATGGTTTGGGTCTTAACATCTTTGATTCACCAACTTGGGTCAGTTGGGAATTGTTTTCTTTGGGACCTTGATTGGTACAGACCGTGAACGATCTGTACTTGCCAAGTGTTTGTCAGCGACGCCAGTGTAGTTTTGCAAGACCGACCTCTTCACCTTTCTCGCCTACGACAGCAACATCAATTGCAATTTCGATGGGATACCTCAACATATTGCAAGGCATGAATTTTTTTTTGAGTGCCTGAAATGTGACAGATAGCACGTGTCTTTGCATTTATGATTTCTCAGGAATTCTTGAACTTTGGGTTCCCTTCTGCCCAAATGTTCTTGTCCTCGTTTGGTTCCATCCCATGTGAAATTCGAATCGCTGCGTTGTTACTTTTTTTCGTCATTTGTACGGCAAATCGTGTCTACCCAATTTGCAGAAATCCAACTTGCGTATCCTTGTGCGTGTGTGGGTGCAGGAAGCTTGTTGGTTTCCCAAACCTGGCTCACATTGCTTTCGTTGATTTTCGTTGTCAAACTTTCCAGTCGATGCTCCAGTGGCTGTGCTTGCAGTACCTCTCAAAAAAATATTGTATTTGTATTGTATGTATTTGTACTATTCAGACCAGTTCTTTCTGTCTGATACTGATACCTTCCTGAAAGCCAATGTAATGTGAAATGTGCAAAGATATCAAAAATGCGTTGAAACTTGGACACTGAAACTTCTTTGAGGTGCAAGACCTGTTTTCCACAATTGTTCGGGACCCACAGCGAAGAACCACCTTCCCCTCGCTCATTCTGATCATTCTGGGCGCCTTCTGCCAGTGCCAGGATGGCCATTGTCGTTCCGCGTTTCGGATCTTTGATCGCAATGCTGATGGGTGCCCATGTGGCAAAGCCTCGATTCCATGTT
>Ga0126342_10011483_pt1 | contig 15828 bp, 15 predicted proteins | sample Cyp1metagenome_FD_92528 | JGI IMG/M metagenome (GOLD analysis project Ga0126342, IMG submission 92528) | Coral microbial communities from Lord Howe Island, Old Settlement Bay, Australia - Cyphastrea 1 metagenome | ecosystem: Host-associated > Invertebrates > Cnidaria > Coral ... | reverse complement strand
GTCACCCAATTGCCACCTGGTACATAACCCTAAAAAACTTTACCTGTGGCCACCTTTTTTACCACCTAATTTCCCGATTTTTGGCCAGTTCGGGGCGCTCTGCCCCCAGACCCCCTTAACTCACTTTGTTCGCAAAAAGAACTTCGCCTAGCCTAGCGGCTGGCTTTCGTGATTTATAGAAAATCCATGAAAATGCCATGATTTCTTAAATGATTTTGGGGTACCCTTAGTATAGGAAACCAACAAATGGTGGGATCCTTGAAGTGAATCTTGTGAGATCTATCTGAATTTATGAGTTTTGTAAGGTATCGACATGGCGGGAGCTACACTCACGGGATCTGGATCTTGTAAGTGGTGAAATGATGGCAGGCAAGCTGATTCTAAATGAGAGATTAGAGCCAAACATTTGAGGATTGACATGTAGTACCATCAAGACATTATTGCATGTTTGTTCACACAAAAAAGAGCATCCACCCACACCTGTGAAATCTAGGATTGAACTCTGCCAAAATAGAATTTGGATAATAATATAAATGTGGCTATACATAATTATACAGTATTTGTTTACTAGATCAAGACTGCCACATGTGGGGTCCCAAGATTTTGTTGCGTTAATGAAGGTCAATGACGGGGTATAGCACCCAAAAAAAAAACTCCCAAACTGAGTGCGCGTTCGCGACAAGTTCAAGTTTCAGTCTCTTCTTCTGCAGCTTGAATCTTCCCCCAGGTGACGTACATTCGCACCACCTTTTTCCTGATCCAGCTGGGAAGGGTGCAACGAACTCATCGGGGTCCGTGGTCAGGCTGAAACCAATCAGATTGAAATCTTTAAAGTTTCGAATCCAACCCCCCAACTATCCCCAAATCATAAGTATGTGTCTATATATTATAAATAAATATATATATATATATATGTGATTATGTGTGTGTGTGTGCGTGTGTACATATACTTATTATATACCTATATAAGTAAAACTTTAGTCATGGCTCTAGCAGCAGCTGAACACAATTTCACAGCCCTTTTTAAATAAGATTGCAATAGAATCCTGAAACTTTGTTAGTGCAAAAATCAAGTCAATGCCACCCTAGGCCACAGGTTCACTGTGCACTGCCAAACCGCAATGACCCCAACTCTCTTTCCTGGCAAATTTGGCTACATGTGTATCATGATTCGCCTATACCTTTACCACGCCACCATGTAACCCAACAATATATAGAGTCTAAATACCATACCCTCCAGGGAAAATACATGAATCTACCATATATCAATACACCCGCTACAATAAATATTGAAACATATGGTCAAGTCATATGGGTTTGTCTCAAAATAGCGCACCCTAAATCCACTGGCTAATCCATGTTGCTATTAAAATGACAATTTTGACACTCCACTTCACGACAAACCCATAATACAGCATCATCATACCATGATTATCAAGTTGGTGATATCATGATATTCCCCAGAAAATGGTCGCTTTACCCATTGAATCACCAGATATCACCAGTAAATCCTTCAAATGTCCAAGTCCAAGGTTCCCACATCTCACGATCTCACCTTTGGCCGAGGGTGATCCACCGGAAGGCGAGGTCACATCATCGCTTCGTGGGCTTCCAGCCGAGGCTGGGGTGCACTCCTACGGGGAAACCCTGGTCTGATTTGATGGGAACTGATCGAAAATTTAGAAACGGTGGTTGTTTGGGAAACTCCAAAAGCCTATGTTTCAAGGTTTTGAGGTGGAAAAAAAGGCTAGATTTTACACAATGGCGCAGTTCGGCATTCTATACACAGTTTCGCTTTCCACATCTGCATGAATTATCCATCCAATGAAGCTGGAAAAAAACCTACAAGTCCGATGATCACCCACGGTTCCCCTAGGGAAAACGATCGACAAATGGTGGGTTGTCCATCTCCTCCCAGTATCTCATAGTATCTCTAGTCTGGTACAAATCAACGACTCCTGTGCGGATGCCAGCTTCTCATACGCTGTATTCAGCTTCCTTGGATTTGCAGGGCTCTGGAGAAATATTCTTTTCGTCATATATAGATTCCTCCAATGGTGGATATCCTCAAAAGCACCATGAACGAGTGGTGCACCCACAATGATGGGCCTCTGTGCTACAAACGGCATCCATTCACTCCGAAGTATGCTATATATTAGGGGCCTATCATGGAAAACATCATCAACAAATCACTTTAAAATACAAAGGTGGTACAAAAATCCATGATAGTCCCGATGCTCTTGGTTGTTAGTCCCGATGCTCTTGGTTGTCAGGAAAAAACACTTCACGGATACTATCATAGCTCCTTAGCTCCTTCCCAACCACAGGATAGTCCCCCCCCAAAAAAAGATAACAAGTTTCCGGTTCATCTTCTCGCCATATGGTTCCAGCTGCCCACTGGGCAGTCGGAACCATGTGGCACGCCGCACCGGGAAAGGCCCAAAGCGTTGCAGGCAGCCGCCACCGTAGCGCGCCACCAGCCAGGAGCTGCCGCTGGTTCCGTGGCGTGGCAAATGCACGGCGGCGCGGCCGAAAAAAACCACCACCTGGATGGAGGATGATGGAGGTTGGGACAAGGCTCATTTGGAGCAATCTGGAAGAGAAAGTCTGGAATTTAGGACTGCACCACTGCACGTCCACCTGATAGGTACTGGCTCAGGGCCATGAGATGTTCATTTCCGCTCCCCCCACCTTTCCCACCACGCCTTCGGTAGATCATCGCTCAGTGTCTCATCGGAAAATTCCGGCACTTCGGTGCCTGAATTCCATCTCCACGGTGGCTGTTCCCCTCCCTCTCATGCGTAATATTCCCAATTTTTTGGGAAGCTGGGATATCTATGTACCTATTACCTTGCCATACCATACCCCAGTAGTTTACCGGTCACTATAGCGGCGCAGGCAAAAACTTGAAAAAAAAGTGTTCATCGTCTGATGTGGCACAGCCAACGACAAACCTACCATGTCGGGGGATGGCCCGGTTTACCCTCTGGTAAACTAACATAACTATTGAAAATCACCATTTTTAATGGTAAATCAACTATAAATGGTCATTTTCAATAGCTATTTTGACATAACCAGAGGGTATACCACCCAACGCTCCCCATCACCCGCCTTCCTCGTCCTCCTCCTCTTCCACCAGCTCCTCCGCCAACGGCGCATTCGCCTCCAAGCGCCGCTGATCTGCGGCGCTGAAGGCCTTCCAGCGGCGCACGGCGTCGACACCGCGCTCCAGGTAGACCCAGTAGCCATGGCCGCAGGGCGCCATGGCTGGGGATGGTTGGGGATGGTTGGGGATACGGTTAGGGATGGGGTGAGGAGACGTGTGAGGTGAAGTGAGGTTGGGAGGTGAGCTGGTTTGAGGCATGTTGGGGCTGATGTTTTCTGAGATATCTGAGATGTTTTGTCCAACATTTAGGTCTCAAGACAGATTCTTTGAAGGGGGGTCTAGACCACCGGGGAGGCATTGAGTGCTGAGAGATGCGAGAGTATCTCAAAGTGATCTGATGGTTCTGCCGTGCACATGGACAGGAGCTGCCTAAAAATCCTTGCAGACGCTGCGAAACATAAGGCCCATGTAGAGGAGATTTCCATTCCGTCAAACTGTGGCCTCGCCTATGGCACAATGTTATGTGTATATTATATAATTATATATAACAATGGGGAACGCCGTGGGTCAAGATTGGACAGCCTCATACCTAAAAAGTCCAGACGGTTTCCTATCAGGGAATATGGATACAACTATAGCTCAGCTCACCGCTCCCTCTTAACGGCTGGATGGCAACCGAGTTGCTTCTAATTAGATCTCATTGATATCCCATTATAATATGCCCATTACTACCCTATGCTTACTTGACCTGTATTGACTTATAGCTGTAGAAAATTGGTCATTTAATTTGATGATTAAAAATGTGGCGACTTTCCAGTTCGCAAAGCATTACATTACCAGAGGCTAACTTGATTCAACCATCATATATGATAGCCATTAAGCACATCCCATTACCCTCTGTTCATTTAACATAGCTATGGAGTTATTGCCCATGTAGTTCGATCATTGACCTATCACTAAATGGTAATCGTCCAGTTCGCTATGTTAAATTACGAAAGGGGTATACAACCCCCTTAAAAAACGCATCAAATCCCAACTTTTGATGGCTAATTCCCACCTGTTCTGGTTGAAATCTGCTTCAATCCTCATTTTTCATAGGTTTTCCTAGGTTTTCCTAGGTGACCTCGACCCATCCATACGGCTTACGGCACCAAAAACGCGGCCCAAAAAAACAAAGTCCGCCTGGGTGGAGCCCCAAGAGCCACAGCGGAAGTCCGAGGCCGTGATGCTACAGCAGTCCTTCCCTGGCGACATGGGTGACTTATGGAGATCGTAGAAACAAAACCATTAGATGAGATGATTATTCCATTGATTAACCATTAGATTATTCCATGACTGATCGTATCACCCATTATAGATTATTCCATGACTTTGATGTATCCCCAAGATAGCCATGACTTTCATCATATTTCAGGTGAGTGACTGATAGTACCCTCTGGTAATTTAACATTGGAAAATCAGCATTTATAGTGAATTTTCCCATGAAAAATGGTGGATCTTTCCATAGTTATGTTAAATTACCAGATGGTACAAATAAAACCAGGGAATGTGATGGTAACTGGTAACCCATCATTTTTGTAAAGTCACTGGTTGATTGATAGGGGGCTACCAAAATCTACCCTCTGGTAAACTAACATAACTATGAAAGATCCACCATGTTTCATGGGAAAATTCATGATAAATGGTGATTTTCCAATGTTAAATTACCAGAGGGTACAAATAAAACCATATATTTCACATATGATTGGTGTAATCCTAGAATAAAAATAGAAGTTGGCCAAATCCCGCAATAAACAAATAAATTATTGAATTCTTATCTTTTTGGGTGTGACTAGACCTTCAATTCAAGAGGTTTGAGTCAATGGAAGTAGGGATTCTCAATGATTCTTATAGATTTTTGATTTATCCAAACATGATTCAACCATGTAGCTGACGAAAGCAACAATGAGGCTTGACTAAACTTTAAACAGAAGCCCACAATATCCCTCAACAATGAGGTTTTGCCGTCAAGAAAGGAGATTCACGGCCACGTTATCCCTTGATATCTGGAACTATCTGGGACTACAGCATGTTCCAGGGCCGAAATTACAAAATCCCACTTTTAAAAGTGGTACATACAACTTTCATATCTGTTTTTCTCTATCTTTCGGAGGTTACATGAGGTTGCTATAACCATCTATACCCTCTGGTGAACTAACATAGCAATTGCAAATGGCCATTTAGAGTGGATTTTCCCATGAAAAATGGTGGATCTTTCCGTTGCTATTGCTATGTTAGTTCCCATATAATACCATCCGACTGTAGCTGCCTATGGCCCAGAAGTCATAGGTTTGTCGCATTGGCACCGACACGCCAGGACCAAGGATGGGCGCCACCTGAGGGGATTCAAACATCCCAATTTCGTGGGGATGTTGATGCAGGATGACCACACCCATATGCTCCATGTATGGTATATTTACCTACAAAACTGGGTGATTTTTAGGGCAAATGTTGGTAAATATTCCATACATGGAGCATATGGGACATATGACTGGTTGGTGCTTGACCTACCCCTCTGAAAAATATGACTTCGTCAGTTGGGATGATTTGCCATTCCAAAAAAAAATATGGAAAATGAAAAATGTTCCAAACCACCAACCAGCCATATATATATATCTATTCATAGATGACACGATGCATTTTTTCAACCATATTGGCAGTTGGCAGTGTTTTTTGAGGAGAATCATCCTAATATGGGATAGAATCATCCTAATTTTCTGAGAAACTTTTGACATGTCCATAATCTATCTGCTCCAGGATGAACGTATATCTATGCATACTAGCATGTCTGGTATATTACCCTCTGGTAATTTAACATAGCTATTGAAAATCACCTTTTTTAATGGGAAAACTCACTATATAAATGACCATTTTCAATAGCTATTTTGACATAACCAGAGGGTAGATAATTATATATATTTCTCTCCATCGCCATCTCCACGAGTTCAGCAAGAGCTGGGGGGGAGACAAAGTATGGTGTACAAATGCCAAGAAGGGGCGCGCAACAAATGGCATCAGGTATCTATGGCTGTGGGTTTTTCGCTGTCCGAGCATGTCATTCCGAGACCTGCTAGCCATCCCTCTGAACAAAGGAACCAGTTTTGCATGGTATGCATGCTGCAATTGAATTGTGCTGATTCAAAATAACTGCTTAAATTGTTCACCCCCTTGGGTGTGTCTGAAAATGGTATATTCACCCCGCAGTTCCGGTAATGTTCAAAGGGAAATGGTGGAATTATATATAACTATAACCATGGAATTAACCATGAAATCGAGGAAAGTTCCCCGAAATGTCCCAAATTTTCAGAGAAACCCATTCTCCACCATTCCAGGCATGGCATTAGGGCTCCTGGCACAGTACAAGGTCCCCTTCCTTGGTGCGGTCGTTGGGTTTGGTGTGTATATATATATGTGTGTGTGTGTAATTGATTAATTGAGTAATTAATGAATTTCATGAATTGGTTCAGGGGAAATCTATGGAAATATGGACATGTATGAACATAGGAAACCATCAAATTGTGATGGTAAAACAATGCACATACGATGCTTTCCTGTGAAAATATTGATACATGGTGGGTAAAGTGGGGCGTAACCTCCAAATTCTCAGGGGCGACAAATCCCAGCCACTAATCTGACTGCGTTACTTGTGAGATGAGGCACGCTCCTTTGAACCCAAACAACAAATCCTCTCCAAACTCCGTTGGTTCCCATTTGATCAACCACATTTTTTCCCGGAATCATCCCGAATCAGCCAAAAATAAGCCATGCAAGCTGCAGCCCTTTTTGGGTGCCCTGCCACCAGCATCTTCCCGAGGGCTCGCCGAGGCGCATGAAGTGCCATGCCTTCGTGGCATCGAAGGAGCTGCCAGCCTGGAAGGTGATCAGCCCCGCATCCATGACCTGCCGCTGTGGCGATGTTTCATGGCTCATCATGGATCTGATGTTCTAAGAGAAGCCCCCCAAGTTCCAAGATTTCCAAGAAAAACTCACTTTCCAACATCTTCCAGAAAAATTGAAATGCTCAAACTGGTGAAAAACAAGACTAGTTGAATAGCCATTGCTGGGCTTCCAGGCGTCTTCGCCCGAGATCACAGAGGGGTTGACGCCGGTGCCGTTGACCCCAGTGGCCACCTGGCTGAATTCCAACGAAACCAGCCCTGGATACCCCAAGCCCAGCCCATCCCATTGCGCACCGACATCTCCAGCAGCGTGAAGTAAGGAGCTTCGTATTTGTGTAGGTTGGCTAACCTCACTTTACCGGGTTGTTGGCACTCCCATAGGCATCGGGGCGTGCAAGAGAACCACAAAATACAACAACTACAGGATCATATAGCATGGTGCATCATCAACATCTCAAAGATTCTAAACTTAATCCTCACAAAAAAGATCTGCAAATATTAACCCCGGAAAGAGCAGTTTCCTCTGATCGACCCCTGAAGGTGCTCTGATATTCAAAACAAGCCATCGAAAGTTGGCGATAAAGTTTGAGACATGTTGGTGGTGTTGTAGGCTGACACTATGTGAACCTGCCACGATTTGCAATGTAATATCAATGGTCGGGCCCAAGGGAAATGTACAGTTGCGTACAGTTAAAACCCATTGTTTTTACCCCGAAATTTCCTGCAGGTTCCTGCAGATGTTCCCTTCAATCAATTGTGGGAATATGTCCCAAGGTGTCCCAAAATACGGGTACCCCCAAATCATCCAAATTATAGATCTTCCAGTATTATAGATAGACCATTCATATAGATAGGTACCCCCAATCATATAATATATGGATTCCAGTATTATAGATAGACCATTCTAGATATTCCAGTATTGAACCCTAAGAAACCTCCTAATATGGGACAGCCAAGAGCACCATGTGACGCACCAAGGCCGCCGACCCCGAGACGATGCCCCAAATGACGCAAATCAATGCCTTGCGTCGCGGGGCCAGCGGGGCAGATATATTTTTGTTGCACCTGGGGACATCTTTGCATACAAATCTCCACTAATTATACCCTCTGGTAAACTAACATAGCTATTGAAAATGGCCCCTTTATAGTTGATTTACCTATTAAAGATGGTGATTTTCCATAGCTATGTTAGTTTACTAGAGGGTAGGTGCCCGTATGTGCTCGTAAGGGATAATCAATACTGGTAATGATGATAATTATAGGGCTTCCTAAAATGCGGATACCCCCAAATCACAAATTTTAATGGGATGTTCTGTTATAAACCATCCATTTTAGGATAGCCCCAAAATGGGAAAACCTCCATCTAGATCCACAAAAAGCATGTTACGCAGCCAACATCCCGTCCATCCGCAGCCAACATCAGATCCCGACTAAAATGCTGAAGAAGGTGAACCAGGTGGGGTCCTGAGCTGCCGTGGAACGGGTGGGCTCACTACGTAGAGGTTGACTGAGCAGTTTGGTTCAGAGCTCAATAGATTTCATGGTAGATGTAATGATCCTGGGGTCCCTATCAGATGTGGGTGTGGCTTCAATATGGTCCAATAAATTTCAATGGAGCTGATTGGAACGGGTTTTTTGAGTGGCTGCAGCAGTAGCAGTGAGGCTTTGGCGGGGTCATACCTACGAGCGCAGAAGGCCACGATCACAAAGAAGATCCAAAAGATGAAGATCACCGAAATGCCTTGGGGTGGAGGATCACTACACATATCAGTACCATTTCTGTTCAGATGGAAAGTGATGGTACCACTATCACTATGGGACACTGTGAGATCCTTGGGTCCTGCGGATTCCTCCAAGGGCTCCCGGCAGATCCAAGCAATCAACGGCGCCCTGGCGATGGAGCGTCACTGCTGGACAGGGTCTCTGAAGAAAGTGCGTGAATCATCAACCACTCAACCTCCCTGCCAATTCGGGTCACCATCCGGTCGCAGGTTCTCATGCTATACTCATGGCAAGCATGTGCCAAGAACACACACCCCAAAGCCACAAAGGTCTAAGGGCCCCGGCGCATACATCAGGTAGAAGGAGCTGAGGCCAAAACAATATACGAAGATCTCAGTTCAATCAGGCGAAGTTGATAGAGATTTTCACCCCTGAGCATTTTCACCCCTGTGGGCAAGTGTCACCCGCAATTAAAGGGGCCGTTACCCTTAGGTAGCCATCTAGGGCCAAAAGACGGCCAAAAGAAGCAGCAACTTGTCAGAGTTCAGCATTTTGCAAGCGCAAACGACTTGAGAATAGCAGCTACCCTCCAACAATATCCAACAATCACACCCTGATCTACCTGCACTACATGAGTACTGTACTCGGTGCAACTTGCCATCAAGGACCACGGCAGTTGGGCAAATGAGATGTTTTTTCGGTGCCAAGCCACTCCCCAGGGGATAAAGATGTTGAGGAACATCGGCACAATGTTCATACGCCTGAGTCCATGGCCCAGCTGGGATGATGTAATGGTGGATCCAGATGATTTCCCAACTTTCATGGTTTAACCTTTGGTTTCTATATGGTGTATGTATATATATATATATGGTTTATATTAAGTTTATATCAAATTAAGATGGTCCATGCGGCTTCTATCTTGGTTTCCACATGTCTCCAGCATGGATTCCATCCAGCTTCGGAACGCGCCAGGGCACATCCGGTGGCCCGGGGAGAAGAGCGCAGCTCGCGGCTTCTAGGCAGCGGCGGATCCCCACCCAGGTTGGGGGTGGTTGGGGGATCAACCAGTGGATACCAGTGGTCAATGACCGACCCACCAGTGGTCAATGGGAAAATCACCATGCTATTCATAGGTAAATAACATGGTTATTATACCATCTGAGAATAGGAAAATAACATGTTTAATAGGTTAATTGGAAAATGACCATCTGGTTATTTAACAGTTTGCCATGGAAAATCACCATTTTTAATAGGTAAACCTTCTATTTCTATGGGCCGTTTTCCATGGCTATGTTAAATAACCAGAGGGTACTATAAGTAACTAACCTGAAATATGATGAAATATGGCTATCTTGGGGATGATTCCCCTTACTAACCCTCATCTATGGTGAGGTCATAGTGAGGTCGTTGTAATTTACCCAGATGTTTGGATTTTGTGTGGCTTTGAGGTGACACATGGTGAAAACTGGTAATATTGAAATGTTGAATCATGGGCATCTCAAAGATGGAAAGAGAAAATGGTAAGAGATGGAGAACTGTGGATCGAAAAAACATACATGTAACGAACATTTTGTGAAAAAATGTGAAAAGCAGGAGTGTGCGGCCAACCCGTCTCGCTGTCATGTTGCAATTATGTATGATCTTTGAGGGTCCGTTTTCAACTTATCTGGCATCTTCAGTATTCTTCATTGGTCAAATGGATCAAGGTGTATCAATTTATATCAACAGCTTTAAGCCGCAGCCCTCATGTGCCTTGAGCAGTGGGGTTATCTCTGCATCCATTCCTTGACCGCCATTCCTCAGCGAATGGCGCTCGCTTGAGATCAGCTGAAACCGTCTGGACATGGGATGCAACCCACATCTAGGATCTATGATTGCTCACTCAAAGGGTATGGCCTTCTTTTACTGGAATTCTGTGGAGCTGCTTCCTCCTCCAGAGATTATCTCATATGTTCTCATCTTGAGAATGGCGTCGAGTCTTGGTAGCTCATTGGTTGTGCAAGAGACCCTAACACCATTGTGATCCTTCGTTGCAAAGCATCCCAGTCCCAGGCCCCAAAATCTCAGATGTTTGAATGGATTAAGCTCTAAACTCAAGGATTTTTATGCTGAAAACCCTTTTACAGCAAAATACCTGAGGACCCACACATTGCCGCCAGCACACTGTAAGGCAGGGGCCTATCGGCATCGGTCAGGGCCACTTCCCCAATAAACTATGTCCTTCAGAGTGGTTCTGAAAAGTACAGCCCTCTGGAGGGATTACCAAGCACATTTCAGGAAGCAGTTGGGATCTAGATAAATGCAAGAGTTGGGTACCAAAACTCAAAACATCGATGTTTATCACTGCTAAGGGTTACTAAGGGCCTCTGGGCGGCCAACCTCCTCACAGCCCTGCCGGGCCCTGCCGGCCCAGTGACGTGGATTCACTAACGGAAAACCCTGAAGCCAATGGCTTCAACAAGGCGTTTTCGCACGGTGACCAACACCCAAGGGTGCACACAAAAAGGGGGAGGCCACGAGGCCGCACCATGGGTTATTTTCCCGCCACTACTGAGAAATCATGTCAAATCTACTGTGAAATCAAACTGGTTTTTTTTTACAAAGGGGCGGCCATTCTCAAACAATGCATGTTGCAGGGCCGGTGGGGGAGAACATTCAAGGATCACAATTGCTACGTTCAACGAAGCAAATATGAATCAGCCGGAGGAAGCAACCATTGGACCATCAGATTAGCTCTGCATAGCTCTGCATAGCTCTGCTTTCTACCCTTGCGGCCAATTGGAGCCAGGATTTGTACAGTCTGGACAGCCGCATGCAACAGGCCATGCAAAGAAATTGCGTCTAACAACCGCTGGAGCCCGGGCGTTGTTCTTCCAAGTTTGGGACACGCTATGACAAGCTGATGTTACTCCAAGCTGTTTGACCACACCACACAGAAAACCTGGATGGCTGGCCCCTTCATACTGGTTTTGGGAAGACCTGTTAAGAGGAGTCTGAAGCCGAGCTCGAAGCATTGTGTTTCAAGCTGCCAAGGCATGGCGGTATCTTTTGTGTGAGCAGGAAAGCAAAATGTGAGGAGGGCATGAAGCACATGGGGTGCTTGTCTTTTGTCCCGTGCACTATGGCCAAAATTCCAAAATCCTTCGATCCACACCCCGTTTGATTGTATACCAATCGCGGGTGTCCAAGCATGAGCCATCAAAAAACGTCCAAATCCTATGTGCAAATAAATATATGTAGTTTTGTCTCTCGACCTCAACAAAATGGATATAAAGGAATGTGATATTCGACTACTTACACAGTGGCAAATTGCGTGTCTATATTTTGTCTATTATCTTCTTGGGTTCACTCTATTTATATATATATATATATATGTGTGTGTGTGTATAATGTATTATAATTTGTATCTATATATCTATATGTGTGTGTAATTACTGTATGTTTATATATATATTGGAGGTTTCCAAAAATGGGGTATCCTCAAAATGGTGGGTTTATAATCGAAAATCCTATTTAAAATGGATGATTTAGGGGTACCCCCATTTCAGGAAACCTCCATCTATATGTACATATATTCGTATTAGCCTGGCATGGTCTGGCTATGATGGTTTTCTTCTCCGTCCAGGGAATGCATGATTGGGGATACGGTATCCACTGTTCCTTGCTTTTGTTGGAAAAAACATGTTGAGCTCAGAATGCGTGGTGACAAGAAAGCATCAATGATATACTATGCATGAGTCAAAGTTGGGTGAACCAACAAATGAATCAAAATGACACGAGATGATTAAGCCATATTAATCCAAATCCTTCAAACGAATAAACATTTGGCCCTTTGTTGGGCCTACATTCCTCGCCAATATGAGCCCAATGATCATGAAAAAAGTCAGGTTTCCCAGACTCCGGCAGCTGCAATCTGTCTATATTAATCGTTGGATCGGCTGACAGTTTCTGCCAACAACAATCCCTGATCCTGCGACTGGCATTTCTCTAGCCAGGTTTAGATTTCATGTATGAGCCTAATGGTTCGTTAATCTTTTACTGTTTATAAGTTCCCCTAATCATAATGACTAATGAGTACTAATGGTTATTTAACCACCAGAAAATTCGTTGCAAATTGCACACGGCCTTGAACTCTCTAACTGAAAAGAGGCTGCGACCCATGGCCCCTGCCAAACCCTTGTATCTTGGAATCAGGGCGATGGGGGTACCTACTTATAATCCCCAATGGTTGCGATCAATAACCACCTACAAGTGGTTGCAGGGCCTATCATCATAGTTGTTGTGGAGCCATGACAACGTTTTCTGAGTGATTGATCCCCTAGCCAATGCCAGTCGACAGGCTGACAGCGGTGCACTCGTGCTCGGTATGTGTGTCGAGCACGACTGGACTGGGCACAAGATTGGGCCTCTTTTTTCAAGAGTTGGATGCCACTGCCAGACGCAAGGCAATCTGCCGTGTCTGCCAAAAGTAAAGCTGTTTTTCCCAGGCTGCTAGTTGGAGGATCATACCATGTACGAACGGGTTAGGCCTGGTTAGGATTCTCCCAGTTCGTCGGATTGCCCCTCTATTAAGATCTATTAGGTAACTATACCCCATAGAAATGCCTATAATCCTGGCCATTTCCCATCTCTCTCTCTCTCTCTCTCTCTCTCTCCCTCCCTCCCTCCAAAAATTAACCCATTACATTGGGACTTGCTACAGCCACCCCCAACAAAAAGGAAATCCTGTAGCCCCAAATGGTGGGTATCCCATTGGACTGGCAAAACACACACCATCCACCATCCATTAGAAAAAAACAACAAAAAAACAAAATAAAAATAACCATCTTAGCAAACTCAGGCAATTGTAAAGCCAACAGTTTTCCATGATTATAACCTTATGATGTTCCCTAACCATCCCAACAATTAAATCATGGTTAAATCATAGATACCTGCCAATAGATAACATTTTAAGCTGGGTAGTACATGTTACATCGTGTTACCATATGTTACCATTGATAGCTTAAAAGATGAAAGTACTATAAAGTATATCCTAAAGTATCTAGCCAATGCATTCTTGCGGATAGAGTTACCATTGATGGCTAACACCACCATTGATAGCTTAAACGTTTAAAGTATACGGCAACTGGCAGGCTCACCTTGCGGCAGCTCCTAACCCTTTCTGTTCGCGGCGCTGGGCTGGTGGCACCCTGCGGTGAGCGACTCAGGGGCGCCGAAACGGCCGTCGTTTTACGTCGTTTTCTTAAGCACCACCCCAAACATTTGGACAACCAGAACCTGTCAGCCTCTGGGTGTTGATCCAAGGGCCCCTAAAAAATTCATCACATGACGCTGCACATGAGCCCAAAAGCTCTCCAAGCGCCACAGTCGCCAAAATCCCATGAGCCCAAAAATCTCAGGTACTTTTCGGCTGGGCATTTTTCGCTTGAACAGGGTTCCTTCCATCTCTTCCAAAATCTCAGCTCTCTGTCCCTCCATCGCCCTCACCTAGACGATATGATTTCGATATGATTTCAAATGATATATAGTTTTGTATATAAATATGTAACAAGCCAAATTTTGCAAGTCTAAGACCCCTGTTCAAGACAGCGAACCTGCCGTGCTCGGACGAGCAACATGCAGGGTTTTTTTCCGTCCTGAGGTGTTCGAGACAGACCTGGCGTGGCGTGCCACTGGCGCGCTCAAATGGGCTCAGTGCTTGCCAGACCTCAGACTTTGAGCATTTCATTTACGTAAAATGCTTGGCTCACCATCCAACATTCACCACACCTTCTATGAAGGTGCCCAAAAAAGTGAAGAACCAAACCACAAACCTCCCTTTACCTTGAAGCCTCAAGTCTTCCAATCCCCGATTTTGCCACTGGTCCCCCCACGTCGAATGCGATTTCACATCGCACTTGGGGTTGGATCCAGAGCTTCCGTCCTTAGCCAGTTGCAAGCAGTATCCTCCTGAAGCTACTGCAGCCATTAGACTCAGCCACAACGCGCACCAAGCAGGGGCCCGTAGGGGCCTCTTCGCCTACACTTGGAGTCTGAGGAACAGACCAATCTCGTGGCCATGCATTTCTCCACGTTCTTCTTTAACACCTGAACGGCCTTAGACATGTTTTGGGCGGGCAGGGCAGGACTTGGAATGAACCTTCTGTGGACATGGCAACCTACAAGCGGGTCAGGCACAAATATGGTTGGGGCCGCGTTTAGCTTCATCAAACATGATCAAACCATCCAATTTCAATTTCAGGGGATTTCAGGGGTCAATACAGCAGTTAATTTGGATTTGCAGCCAAATCAACAGTGCTGAACCCAAGTGGAGTTTCCCACCCCCTATACACTGCACCAGAGGCTTTTTGCCGGCGGTGGGGAAGGTACAGTAACCAACACGGCCTGCCCTGCTTAGCGCAGAGCTGCGGAGTCGTCATAGTTTGTGAACCACACCTGGTCATGGCCGCATGTCAGGGTCAGGAAGCAAGCCACCAAACCTTAATTACCAAAGACAGTCCACAATGAAAACAGATGCCGTTTCTACTGAAAGCCATTCCGTTCGTGCCGAATTTCAGGGTGCCAAACTAAATAAAGGCCCAAAGCCGTATTGATCACGTTGCTTCATTTGCAATGATCCAACAGGCTCAAAAAGCAACAATAGCCTGCAACTAACTCTAACACATGAGCCACTGACAAGAAATGTGTCCTTGCTGTCAGGAAAAGCGGGAAAAGATTGGAGACATTTGGAAACCCTTACCACATCTTACGACCTCATGATATAGTATTATTGGTTCATTATATTATATACCTTATACGGTACTAATTGCCTCGTTATATGTGGTAAACCGCCATTTATAAAAAAACAAACGCTTGCCATGAAAATCATTTTGTTTTAGACTCATCCCCAAACGGTGGTTGTTTAGTCGATGGCACTGGCTGAATCCCACAGTATTATATCATACCAGTAGTACCGCACAAGGCGGTGGCGGAAGTTTCAGAACAGGAAACCTATAGGAGACGTTGGTTGTTGTGAATCAGGGATGGCAGAGCGAAGCCACTGATTGACCGAAAGGTGGTTGG
>Ga0126342_10011482_pt1 | contig 15828 bp, 15 predicted proteins | sample Cyp1metagenome_FD_92528 | JGI IMG/M metagenome (GOLD analysis project Ga0126342, IMG submission 92528) | Coral microbial communities from Lord Howe Island, Old Settlement Bay, Australia - Cyphastrea 1 metagenome | ecosystem: Host-associated > Invertebrates > Cnidaria > Coral ... | reverse complement strand
TGGGGCAGCTTGCTGGCTGCGAGATGGGTTTGACCTTGGAAAGCGAAGAAGGAGAAGTTCCACACCTGCGGTGGTCCCAGGCGCCGCCCCTGCCTTGGCCAAGGCCGGGGTCGGCGGATATATTATTTATATTATATTATATGTTATATATATTTTATATATAGAGACAAATATATACTGTAATTAACTATTTAGATATGATGAAATCAAATTCATATGTGCCCACCAACATCTCAACATCACGTGACGTCACCGCCAAGTTTGTTGGACCTCCTGGGATGAGTTGGCGGCCACATGTGCCCCACACGTTACCCAGTTCTTTTGATTATAATATATATGTAATTGTTATAATTATATGTATGAAACTTATTATAATTAATTTGATGAATTCACTTGGATTTGGGCTGACTGTCAAGTTGAAGAATTCTGCACATGACCTGCCTGCATTTGCCAAATCAGGTCTGAACCTGATGAATTCCCCCGCTTTGCAGAGGCTCATGCAGCTGAGGACGGGGAGAGGGATGAAAATTTTTTGAGCCCTGACACCTGGAGTCATGGGATATGGCCAAATATTTGCTATGGTCAAGGTTGGCGTAGGATTGCGAAGGGATTTGCAGCCGCATTGCCTCTTGCTTCTTCAGCTACACACATGACACATTTGCAAGCTTAGCGGGTTCTGTACGCAACTGACTAAGGCTGTAGACTTTGAGATGCATCGATTGCATGCCATGCAAGAAATTGGCTCATTGTTTCTGGAGGGCATGTTGAACTGATGTTCCATTTGGGAGTCGCCACGCAGGAGGTGAGGGACAAGTGGAGAGCAGTTGCTTGCCATCATTTTAGAATGATTTTATTTCATCTCTTGTGGTGTGATTGCTTCTCTTGCTTGAAGTGGTTGCATTTCTTTGCCCTTGGCTTTTGCAACGTTATTCCACCATATTCATTCCAACTAAGTGCGTGCCATTTCTCAGGCTGGCCCAGTGTACGATGAAGCCCACCAAAGACGGGTTTACCTCAGTGTCTTGACCTTTTCGGTGCAGTGGGGAGCAGTGACCGTTACCGTTGCACGCAGTAGAAGGAAGCCTTTCAAAGTGCTACAGGAAGCCTTGAATTGAATACGACGATATCATGATGGTATTGCCCCGGAAAGAACACAAAGATTAACAATGTCAGCAGGTAGAAACAACGCCTGAAGGAGCTGTGCTCCCCCCAAAAAAGGAGAAACAGAGAAGCACTTTGTGATGGCCATGGGCGGCTCATTGACTTTCTGCATTACTCAGATCCTGTCATCGATCCAGTCTTCCACTCTGACGATGAGCTGGCAGAGGTGAGGAGATTGGTTCTTTTCACATGCCAAGGAGATGCACCAACATGACAAAATGCACCAATTCGATTAGACCATATATTCATTAGATCATTGGATCCAATGATATTCAATGTATGCATTTGCAGATTGTGCAGTCATTATTTCAGGCTTGGAGGTGCAGGATGAAAAGGTCGATCAAACCGCAAAAACATATTGACAGGTGGCAAGCTGCTAAGCTTCAGCATGTCACTCATAGAGAGCTGATAGATTCGGCCTCCAGATGCCACGCAGGCCATGGATGAACACTCCAGCTGGCGGGTGGAAGCAAGGAGCGCAGTGGAACACTGAAAACCAGTGAAAACGAAATACACCACTGGCACGATCCCAGTTGTGCAAGTGGTTTGTGATTTGGGGAATCGCCCAATTCTCAGACCAATATACAATTATACCGAAGAACCAGAAAAGGCGTGTAATTCAGGCACACCTGGCATTTTCCAAGAAAAGGGATTTATGCCAGCAGGATCCAGCAGGTATGTATATATATATACTGCATGTATATATGGTATGATCATTGGACTGGACCAAAAGTATCCAAACTTCACGTAATGTCATGTGTATTCAAGATAATGCAGGCATCCTTTTGGTATTTATAGGCATGCTTTTGGTATCTAGCTGATTTAGCTGATGGCTGATAGCTGCTGCTTTTCTGTTGTGTTTCGTGACTCTGGGCAATGAGATGGAAACAACGTGACACCTCGCAACTCTCACCTGAGCAGGAGCGCGAACAAGGACAGCGTGGCAGAGTTGTCGTGAAATTTGTTGATCGTGGTCAGCACTGTTGGCCAGTAATATCTGGTAATAATTATTTGGTATTTAAATGTATTTAAGACTAAGACCTCGCAGTTGGGTTGAGAATTGTCCCAAGTGTTGCGCAATGTTGCGCAGGTCAGATGTTATATGCTATTGTGTGGCTTATCGCAGTGTGGGCTTTTGTGGTTTAATGGAAGTTTGAAGTTTGCCAACTTTGGAGTTCTCAAACATATTCCACGCAATCCATTGCATTCCTGCATTGCATACCTTTCAGTCCTGTGAGTACATATAGCAAATAAGCATATGGTATATCACATTTGAATCGAAGCATACCGAGCCAGGAGAGCTCACCAGCGTGGTGGCCTTATCGTGTGATCATCCAGCTGTCCCAGCATGGACGACCCATGGGCTACGCTATTGAGCCTGTCTCACCAAGGCCGTGGCAAGATGTGCAGGTGCCCGTCAGGCCGGTGGGTAAAGACATCCAAAACATGAGACAGGTTGTGCTGATGTGCTGGTTGTGTTTCCAGCAATTTGCATTTCCTCCAGAATGCCAGTGGTATGTGCTTTCTAATCTTTCTCTTGCTATTTTTCCTTCCAAAGACAAGGGTCATAAATTAGTGGAGCCCCCGCCAGAAACACGTTCATCCACTTCGACTGTCCCGACAAACTCGCTCTCTTCGACCGCCTCGCTGGTCGGAGTTCCTTGGCCGAAACACTGGGAGTTCCCTCTGGGGAAACGATGGAAAACCTGCAACGGGAGACTATTGAATTGGTCAATTTTGGTATTGACAGTGTGGCCAGTATGGCGCATATATTGATTGTGTTTCCAATCATATATGAGTTTGAAAGGATCCCAAGTTTGAACACAAGTGTGCATCCCCATTTTGTGAGCATTTGCTATTAAGAGTGGATGCCGCTAGCCATTCCCAACTTGAAACTTTGAACCACAGCGTTTCAGCCTTGGATATACTGTTTGATTGTCTAGAAATATAAGACTATTCATAGATTGTGTTTCTCATCCATTCTCATCCCTATTTGGCTTGGGCAAACTCTGGAGCATTTGTAGCACTGACTAGTCATGATCTCTCACTTTCGTCAAGCTGAGTGCTGTTTGAAATCCAAGGCCCAGGTGGTCCAGGTAGTGAAGGGCAAAGTTCATTGCAGCTTGGATCAAAAGTTTGAAGAACTTTGAAGATCTTTAAGGCTTTGGACTGTGTAGTATGTCAAAGTCTATTAAGATTGGACAGATTTGGACAGGATTTCTTTCATTAGCCTTCACACCGCTGAACTGACGGACGACCAGGGATATGTTCAGATTAGATCAGATTTGCTCAAGTTGGCAGATGAGCCAGTCGACAAATTCAGCGGAAGTATTGCAAATATTTGCAAATTGGAATACGTTCCTTGCACGTTCTTAACCCAATTTTTATTGGGGTAGACGGTAGAATCAAACAGTTTAGTTTTTGGATGATTCTCAAAAAATGTTTTATAAAGACCGGGCGTTCGCCCATATTTCGGCCGTTAATTGACTCATATTTATCTGTAATTTCGAGATATTTCGAGTAGCCAAGCCTTGGTGGTTCAACAAACAAACCTGTGTTTTTTGGCAACCCCCCCAAAAAGTAGGTTAATTATGGAGGCCGTGGGTTGCAATGAGATGGCAGCAAGGAACAGAAGTGCATCTTCTCCCATGCTGCTCAGCAGAGAGAGCACGCCAATTGCATCTACAGATCTTCCAGACGACCAGTGGCTTGACTGCACAAGGGCTATTGATTTCCAGCAGAGAGTCCCAGAAGTGTTTGAAAGATTGATTGATTTTATATGATTTTATGATGTTTTTTTCCACAGATTCAGGACAGGGTTATGGTCCAGAGCGACCATTAGGCAAAGACATTGAATGTAACAGACATTTAGTGTGAGAGGTAAAGCCGTTCTATCTGGTGAAATTGCACCAGGAACAGGAAGATGTCAATTTCGCACATCTCCCCATGCTTCTACTAAAGGGAACTCCTTGGTCCTTCGGAGTTTGTTATCGCATGTGTGCTGCTTGAAACAGTGGATCCAGGCTTTCTGCTTGTTCAGCTCCATCGGGAATGCTCAGTGAAAAGGAGGCGAAGCACATGTGCCTTGGATGGACCAGAGTGCCTCAAGGTTGCTCCAGGTCCGTTGGCCCGTTGGCCAAAAGCAGACTGTCGTTTGTATCGGTTGCTCCCTGTGGCGATAAACCTCTAAGAGGCCCTAAGACACCTAAGACAGAGAGAGTGAGAGATGTCAATGTCAGGCTGTGTTTCCACTGCGGTGACGATATTGGATTGCGATCCTTTATGGGTATGTTCATTATTTCAACCTGTAAGATCTGTAAGCACAACCAATCAATAGATCCAACCCGCCATTTTCAACCCGTTTAGAAGCTAAGAACTGATACCACTTGTCACACGGATGTGCTCTCTGTCAGAATCCGCAGCATGAGATCACTAGCTCACTAGCTCAGTGTAAGCCTGAGCCGAGGCGAGGTGAATGTAGCCTTGGACTCAGTTAGAGCTTGTCACAAAAGGAGCTGTGATGCGAAGAGGTGAGATGAATCGATGTGCTGATGCCTTTAGAGAATGCAGTGCGCAGGGAATTGTGGGATTCTGTGGGTGTAGGGAAACCGCAAGACTTGTGGCACAGTTCTCCCCTAAGGACCATGCGCTTACTTCAATTACAAGACTCTTGGCTGTATGGAAGAGAGCAACAAAAGCCAAACCTTCACGGGTGAGATTCCCTTTTTGTCATGGGTATGCATAGCAATCATAGTATTTGTGATTTTGTTTGCAGGGAGCCTCCATTGCGTTTCTAGAAAGATCCAGTACTTTGTTGCATCGGTTGGTTTATCATGGTTTATCCATTTTTATCATTTTTTATCTATAATTTGTGCCAAGAGAAGCTGGAAATCCTAAACCCAATGGACTTCATTGCTACACCTGAGTCCATGAGGAAAGATGGCTGCCGATTAGGTGAGAATTGTCACTTGCCTCAGAAATCAGAAGCATGGTGCTGGGGTAGAAGTCACCTTCAGGGTATTTGGTTTGTCCTCAGCCTCTTGCCCAGACAGCAGAAAGCATGAAGCAGTGACTTAGTGATCGAGCGTGAGCTCATCAGTGTTACAGCTCCAGTCGTATATCAATGTCTATCCACATTATCCACGCCTTTTCCAGGTGAATTCTGCCATCTATGCTCGCGTGAAGCGCGAAAAAAGAAGGAAAAGCCGAAGCGATCCAGGCCGGAAGCGCACGACATGGCATACCATGGCATACCATGGCATCGGTCCATGGTCAAAGTCAGCTCAAAATGCCCTTTCTGATACAAAACGTAGCGTTTTTGTGTACTTCTTGAGCCAAGTTTGCCAAGATTCGCTGCGTTTCGCTGGTCCAGGCAGCGGCACCCAAGGAGCAGAAAGGCAGATGGTGAGGATGAGTGAAGAGGTGACGATGGCAGACTGCTTGATGGACGACGGGAGAATATGGAAGATATATGAAGATATATGAAGATATATGAAGATATGGTGATGGCTAGGGGGCTAGGGATGGCTGGAACTCGGCTGGGATGGTTTTGAATGGTTTTGATATACCCTCCGGCACTCCAACCCGAGCAATGGAAAATCCATAGGATCTTGCCGTGAAAAAAAAGGTGATTTCCCCGAGTTTGGCTCCCAGAGGGTGCTGCTCATATTTGCTGACCAGGAGTGATGAGTGACGCGGCTTTACCTAAAAAGGTTGCAGCACCCTTGCTGATCACGAGTTTGAAGCTTAGAGGTAGCTGGATCCTGCCGAGTGTCAGAGAGATTTTGGTTGGGTCATTCCAGATCAAGTGGCGTGTGGGGTAGACAATTGTCATGAAACGTCAATCGATAAACCAATAGTAGTTGAGTGGCAACACTTTATAATAGTCACCAAAAAAGTTATTAATATATATATATATAAATAGGATATAATTTGATATAATTATGTTTGCACATGTCATATATGCAGATAAGTTTACACGCACACACACACATATATATATATATGCATATATATATATATATAGGCATGTAGTATTTACTGTATCTCTAGTGCACGTTTGTATATATATATACGTGTGTGTGTCAAAAAGTTATGCTTATATGTAGCAAACACAATCAAATAGAACTAAAAAGGCAGGGCCGTCACAGCGCAACAGAGTTTGCGGGTACCAGCATCCTTGGGTGCAATGCATTTGGTGATGTTCCAATCTCAAGCTACCTGCTGTCACACCGAGGATGTGCATATGTTGGGAACTGAGGTACTCCTACCTGCAGGCTGTAGGCATTGTTCTTAATCATTGCAATTCTTACAGTGCCATCAGAAGACAAGGCCCAAAAGGTGCAACTGAACTGGCGCAGAGTGCACGTATGCTATTTCCTTCCATCGTTGTTTACTTGCCCCAATTGGGTTGATTATCTACAAATCTTCGAGCACATCCCACAAGAAAAAAACAAACAAACCAATAATAGATGCACAAGTGAATGCCATTTTGCCCGGCCAATTTTTCTCCACCCATATTTTACCGCCCAGTTGCATTCGTTCAACGGATCCTTGGGGCTTCAGAAACGCCTTAAGAGCGGATCTCGCCTCCACGATCCAGGGCCGGCCCCATGGGCTAATGGCAACGGCAATTTTTGGTTGGGGTTGGCGCAGTAATGCACTCCCCTGCATTTCCAAACATTTCCCACACTTATTTATAGGATTTGCATAGAGTTGATGTAGAGTCTTCTTCTAACTTGAAGGACCTGTGTCGGCACAAGTTCCATGGTTGCCTTGAGGCTGTTTGGAGCAATTGCTTGTTGGGAAACAACAGTGATACTATATATATAATTACAGTTCATGGTGATTTATGAGTTATGAGAGCCGCCAGTCAGTCGCTGTCATGAATCAAGTCCAACAATATGGACTGAAACTATTCGGAAAATGAAGCAAAGAATCATCAAATTGTTTGCTTCACAAACTAAGGATATGAGAATGTAACATTTGGACATTTTTGCTACAAAGCTATCTTCGAACCCCACAGATTTGCAATGTTACAAGTCAGATGTCCTGTCTGGTTTTCGTACGATCAACAAGGCTGCCGGAATCCTTCAAACAAGGTCCTTCAAGCACTTGGATGGTAAGAAAAGGTGAGTCATGTTGGGGTCGAGGTGGTCGCGGAGGGGGGCACATGAGAATCATGAGAAAGGATGGTTTTCAGCTGGCAGACTGGAGAGCCTTATAAGAGCACAATGGAATGAATTACCCGTTGCTCATTTCCAGTGGTGGTTTTGTAAAGATGTCGTAGGATGCCGTAGGATGCGTAGAATTTTCTAGAGTGAGAGGTTTTCCATTTGCGATGTCAGATGGTCTTGCGTGCTTTATAAGAAATGAGTCACTATAGAAAAGGATTTGGGCATGCAGAGGGCCAATATTTTTTTTTAGTTTCTTAAAGAACAGGTTGTCGTTCACAGCACAGCAACGATTGACAGGGTGTCCCTTGGTGTCCTTGTGGTTCACTGAAGCAGCCTCAAACCTTAATGCCTTAAGTGCTTGAATATCACTAACTCCAATGAGTCGCACGATCTAGGCGTTATAACTATGACATTACTATGACCAATTGATGACATTTTAGTGCAAGATGCTGAGGCAGTACCCAATGTTATCAATGTTGACACAGTACCAAGAAGGCTAAGAAGGTCACACGAGTCACACCTTTAGATTATTTTTTTTCATCACACAAATATCTCATCCTTTCTCCTTGATATTTGAGAGAAAGATGAAAAAACTGTGGAGCTCTTTGCTCTTTGGACACGTGGTTGGACACGTGGAGATTTCGGAGTGCCATGAGTGACGCGGTTGACCCGGTTCCCACGGAGCTTCGGGCCTTGAGCCTAGACTCCTAGACGGCTGAGGCTTGTCAGGCCTGTCAGGTACCATGGCTGCTATTTGCCAAATCCTACTGAAAAAATCACTGCACAATAAACTTAGCATACTCAGCTTGGAATGGAATTTGCAAGATGCATAATGTTGCATATTGATCCATCCAGTTAAGTGCATTTAAGTGCCTTTCCGCCTCTTGTAGTTTTTTTTGCTCAAGTTGCCCTTGCGAAGATGTCAGACCCTCACAGCAAAATCGAGGATTGCTGAGGGTCGTCATCGCTGGTTGTTTTTTGTTGTTGCTGCTGCTGCTGTTGTTGTTGCTGTTGCTGTTGTTGTTGTTGTTGTTGTTATCCCATACCAGTTGGTTGATCAGGGTTCCCATTTCGCAGTAAATCTATGCATTAATCTTAGAACCCCCTCAAACGAGTTAGCCACTGAAAACAATGGAGAGACTGTGATGATCCCTTTGTTCCTGCTCTAGGCCAGTCACACGGGGCAAGACTTGATGTCACTGCAGGACGTTCTGAAGCTGAGTCTTGACGCAGCCGCAGGAGCTTGCAAAGTAGTTGTGTTGGGATAGTTGGGTGTAGTTGGATATTTTTCTGAAAATGAGGGGATATTCTAGCCAACAACATGAGGCTTCGGGCCCGCAACATGTGTTGGGAGAAAACTCACATCCACATTGTTCGTTTCGATCTTGGTTTTTGCATTGTTGCGGGCTCCGCCGATTCATCCATTTGTGTTGCTTGACCCCTAGTTTCGGACAAGATTCATGGTGTGGCAGTTAAGTAGGCTGGTGCGCTTCTTTGGTTGACACTGCGAGTCACTTGAATGTGCTATTGAGCTCTCGTCTGTCGGTTTTACAGATCTTCTGGGTGGCGTGCCTCATTCAGAAGTGCAAGTTTCCAATATCCAGGAGAACATATAGATGTCTCATGCGCAGCTGAACGAGAGCAGGTTGCACAGCTGCAAACCTGAAGAGTGCTCATGAAAGGCTCATGAAGGGGTTTCGCAATCACATCCTATTCTTCTTTCAAGACAATTTTGCTAGTTCTCCATTGGGTACAGTTGCCAGAATAGCCAGTTTTCAGATTCTCACCCCCCAGGTCACCCACTCATTGATCTAAGGTGTTCCAGATCCTCCCGGGCCTTTTCTTGGGCTCCGAGTTTGGTGCTTCCAATTCCTTTGTGATAAACAGCTGCAACATTCGTGTGATCATCAATCTTACAAGCCCCTTGGCCACAGAGTCAGTACAAGATGAACATTGATGCATGGCTGGACGGTCGTAATGAACTCAGCTTTTGACTCCTCTTCGCTGTTTATGGGATTTTATAGGCGCATTTTTGATCATACTGCAAAGTCTTCAAAGGCATGCAACGGGGCCTGGGAAAAAAAACAACAACTTTCCATGGAACCTATCAGCACAATAATATTGGTATATGATATATTATATGTAAAATTGAGTGGAATCCACTTGGCTTCACTGAGGCGGCCATGCGAAGATCCCGAACCATTTCGACAAGTGCAGGCGATGCTGGCTGAATATCGCCCAGATGTGGTAAGACTTACTGCTAAAGATATGATGCTAAGACTGCTAAGATATGCTCAGTGTGTTCAGCAGATTCCAGCTGAGTTAGACCGTTAAATGCAATATCCAATTGGTGGTGACCATCAGAGATGCTGGTGTAAGTGGCAGTCACCCCATTGAGATACCGATGACTGGAAACTTTTGCTTTCAGCTGTCCCAAATTCAGCAGAGAGGTACGTCAACTACGAATTGGTGGACCAACCTGGGGAAGATATTCTGAGCCATGCAATTCGAGAAGGTGTGAAGGAGCTGGGGTTGCATGGAGGGTACATCGAGGAATATACAGTTGACCGATGGATGTGTTTTGAATTTGTGAGACCCGCTTTCCCGCATGGTTGAAGTTTAAGGAACCATAAGAAAACGTGTGTTGGGGCACCTCCCCAATTTTTTGTCACCCATGCCATTCATCGTAGCCTCAGAGGAGATCCATTCTGCTTTACAGGCCAAAGAACCTGTCCACGGCTGAGAGGTATCTTCTGGCAGCTTTAATCAAATGTAATCAACAAATTGTCAAGGCCCAAGACAGACTTTCCTCCACAACCCCCCGTCACCATGGTGGCGGTGGGACTGGGAACGTAATTTCACTCTGGCCTGGAGTCGACAGTGATGTGTTCAGACTCGATGCCAATGATGCCATACTATTCTCACATATTGCCATACTATTGCCATACTATTCTCTGGCTGCTAGGTCATGGTCCATTGCTCCGCAGCACTCAGTCGATCTGCCACTGCAACTTGCTACAGGGAAGCATTCACACCTCGAATCTACTCGCTTAGATTTGACTAGTGGATATTCGGATATATTATATATAGGATATCTTGGGGATGTTTGTTCCATTCTCATTGAAAGTGCTCCAAGACCCTCAATGCATCTCATTGCCTTTTCTTTCGCACTTTGTGTCTATATGATGTTTGTTGGCAGCACCTCTTGTTCAAGGGTGTCTCCTAGTTCTCCAAAGTTTGCTTGATTTTGCTTGGCGGTAAGGCCAAACATGCCACAGACTTTTAGAGACAATGAGTGAATGACTTTCTTTAGACAAATTATGTAGACGCCTATATCCTCAGTTACAAGTATATGAGTTACTACATATCACTAAAAGGACCAACTGGGATTCACTCACACATCCGAAAGGGGTGGTGATTTGGTGGATTCTGCTCAGGTGGTTGTGGCGTACGTCATGTGCTACGAGGGGAAGAACTTGTCTCAGGCCGTGGAGCACGTCACGCGACGCCGGGGCAGGCGCCTGCGCATCAATCCGTCCTTTTGGATGGCACCTTGACTTGGCTAAACTTTACTTCGATTTACAGCAAGTGTCAATATACGATAATAATAATAATAATATACGTATATATATATATAGTTGTTATATTTTTTAGTTGTTCTATATTCTTCCTATGAGACACGGTCAGATGGTCTATCCATTTCTGTTTCAAGCAGGATTTCAGATCATGAGATGGCCATTTGACTTGGGATGGAACATCAAATGCCCGTCTTCAAGGCCTTGGCTCAATGGGAACGAGAGCTCCAGGACGATGACTCGGCTATGCCAAGTTTCGATTTTACCGATTGGTGGATCGAGGCTGGATGGATGTGGAGGGAATTTCTGTGACATTATGAGATGTTTTGATAAGTTTTGATGATTTAGAAGGTGTATCATCCAACAAATCCGGTCATAGCTTGGGATTATTTCGCTTCTGCCATACCACAGCATTATTTCAATCTTGAACAATGTGTAGCGAGGTGTCTAAGTGTCTTTGGCCAGCTTGGAGGAAAGCTTGCTGTGCACTGACTGATGTGTTCTTGATTTATATAATCAAGCCAAAAGCTGAGACTTATTGGTCTTTTTATGTCTTTTTCAGACAGTGTGAGATGGAGTGAGGTCTTTGGCAATATGGGCATCCCTGATTCTTGGCTGAACCTTGAATGTCCTGACATCAGCGGCATGCGATGTACATTCCAAACCTCGAAAGACACACCTTGCCCAGGAGGACAAGATACGTCAGGCGCTGATCATTGGCAACTGGACCAACTTTGAGAAGGCGTTTCAATCGATGCTGGAAACTTGAGGACAACATTCTACAATGATACAGGCTTTGATTTGGTCACAGGTGGTGGGCTTGTGCTTCGGAGAAGCGAGGGAGCCCAATATAGGCTGGGCCTTTGGCAAGTGGGCATCCACAAAATTCAATGATGGGAAGCAGACCACGGTCATCTTTATTTGAAAGAACGTCGCTGCCACATTGGACGAGGGGCAAGTTGCACTGTGGAAGCAGCAGTCTTAGCTACAATGACCATCAACCACCACTTCGAGTTCTTTATCGAAGGATTCAAAGCAGACAGGTGAGCCCAAATGCCTCGTAATCCAGAGCGACAAAGATGGCATTGACCATCCAAGGAAAGGAAACTGTCCTGCATGATCTGCATGGCAATGGCATCATTTGTATAGAATTTGTATAGACCTGCAAGATGTTCACCAGGTGATCCAACAAAGATGGCGGCAAATTTTGACGTTTTCTGATTTGGGACGCAGCTCTGGCTTCAAATGCAGCAGCAGGACTAATGAAAAAAAAACGGCGCTGCGTAGGGCACTGCCATGAGGTTGACTTGATGCGGTGTGTCGAACTTGGTCCAAGCCAAGCTTGGGCTACAGCTGGAAGTGAAGTCATGAGGAGCTCATGAGTGGTTGCGAGGGCATAGCATAGCATAGATGAGTATTGGTTCAATACTGTTTCCTCTCACTGACTTGTGCTGGGCAGCTGTGTGCTGCATGTTTGACACAGATGTGCCCCTCAGACACCGAGATCGAAAGCAGAGAAAAATGTTTGGCACCCACGTTTTGCCATGCCACGTTTCTGAAAGAGCTGCTTAGCCTTTAGAGTCTTGTTGAAATGGAAGGAACGCTTTGATGCTGTTCTGGTTGAAGATTGCGTCTGTGGGATTTCCTTGGACAGCAATCTGGAGTTCAGCCAGAGGACGGGATGAATCACTGACAACGATGGACCCGTTGTTGCAAGATGTTGCAAACATGAACTGAAATGCGTGTGTTTACAGCTCCACTTCAGTCTAGATGACGGATGAATATAAGTGTGGCATAGTGAGGCTACGAATGGCTGCAATGGGATAATAAAGGCAAGAAGACTGCACAAGCTGCAGAATTTGAAGCCACACTGTCCGACAAGAAACATGCACTGAAGCGACTGCGACTGAGGCTCGCTTCACTGCAGCTGGTCAACAGCAGGCAGAAGTGCTGTCGTGTTATGATGGTTCATCGATGTTTCTATCTGAAAATTTGACTGTTTGATTGCAGTATACTCGGTATATATTTGGAGGATGCAAGATTATACGTGGAGTTTTCATTCTATTTCATTCTAAAGTGCGAGGTCTTTCACTTCATCGACTCAAAGCTTAGCTCAGAAGATGAAGTCAAAACATTGCTGTCACAGTGGGGGGCTTGGCTTCGGAAGCTAGCTGAAGCAGAGTCAGGCAGAGAGAGAGAGAGAGAGAAAAAAAAATCTCTGTTTACATTTTTCATACAAGAGTTTTCCCAGAGCAACAGTATCAAGATGGACCAAAGTGAGGATCCATAATATGGATCCATTGGGTTGGAAAAGGATGAAATGGGGAGGCATTCTGAAGCTCATGAGGTGTGCGTGAATAAGAAGAATGGTTTGCCAAGCATTTCTTTGCGAGTCGCCATTCGCTCACATTCATGATTCTCATTGATTCACGAATCGCTCATGACTGTGCATTACACTACAGTATGCGTGACAGACTGGTGCTGGAAAATGTGCAACCCAAGGCTTGCAGATATAGATTTGGAGTATGTGGCAAATAGCTTGAAGTGCGCCCGTGGGCTGATGATAGCCGTGTAGCGGGTCATGCACAGAGGCTAAGACTGGGCAAGACCTTACACAGTGAAAAGACATGAGTAGACTTTCTCCTATAAAGCAAAGATGGGTCTTCTATATACAGTATACAGTTTGCTTTGTTGTTGTTTATGTTTTTTTGTTCTGACAACGCTGATGGCAAGCTGGCATCCGTTAGACACGGAGGATTCCCCAATGCAATTTGAAATTTTTGATTGCTGAGGGCAGTTCAAGCATTTTGATAGCTGTTGGGCAGCTGTTGGATCATGCAGGAGCGCCCAAGCAGAAGTGGCTGCAATTGCTGAGGTCCCATGGAAGGGTTGGGAGGTCCATTGCTGGCAAAATCCTCATGGAGCAACGAGTCAAAACGCTCCAAAACTTGGTAGGTGAACATCGAGGGGGTATCTATTCAATCTATTCCACGCTAAGCTATTCTCGCGCTCACTTTCTGGTTGCAAGAGAAAGCGAGATCGAAAGAGATGCCAGCAAACAACCGCACAGGACAGTGTGGGAACATCTCGAAACCTTTGAAACGATTCAGAAACTTCTGGAGTGAGTGACCTTTGTCCAGCACATAAACACTACCATGAGTATTCCATGAGTAGTGTTTGAACATGTTGCATCGAGATGCATTGAGAGGCGAGCGACTTGGAGCCATCTGACGACTTCATGTGCCAGGGAACTTGGACCAGTTTGCTGGGAAACGGATGGGCCTTTGGGCCGAAGATGGGGGAGTTTTGATGTGCTTTCATGTCATCATGGATCGACCCACAGATATTCCAGTGGTGAGGAGATGTGAGGAGAAAATATAGCAGCAGAATGTACTTGTAGTTGGGCTTGTGGCAATGGATGCTGATGTCTTCACAGACTGTGACATAGATGTTTCATGATAAACTTTTTGACAGACAAGACGAAGAACTGGCCAAAGCGGAATGGAAGGGAATGATGCCGATGCAAGGCAACAAAGCATGACAATTGCTTTATATAATTTATATGGTTTTTGGTTCATATGCTTGATATGTTTGATCTGTTTTACTTATACGCGGGTTCCATCCTTACAAATTTGGGCACTTCCGGATACAGATTGAGAGCAGTTGTTGAGGATGATTTCAGGACGATCTCGTGGAAGCCAAGCCGTGCTGCACAGGTCTGGCGGATGCTTCGGCAGATGACATCGCTGTATGGGAACTGCAAGGGCTGGAAGCTGTTGGCCGGGACCACAGATGGGAATCACTCGGCTGCACATCAACTTTCTTCTCAATATTTCAAATGTATCTCAAATCTCAATGTCATTGTGCTCTTACTTGCTCTTTACTACCTGAATCTAGTTGAGTCCCTTGACCTAGAGGACCTAGAGAAAACAACTGATGAACATCGATTTTCGCAAACTGATTCTGAGGTCGTGGCGAGGCAGGAGGGCTCAGAGCAAGCAGGTGTCGCTCCAGCAGTAGTTCACAACAGATAATTAGTAGGTGAGGATGGCAGTCCATGCAGATGGCAAGTCCGCTCTGCAGGTTGCAGCTTGTGTGCTCGCTGGAGGGCAGGGAACTCGCCTTGGTTTTGTCCATGGCTGAGTTGACCAAGGCTTTCAGCAGTGCGTGGCCATGAATTCATCGTACTTCATCAAGTCGTTATGACTTGCAGTCTCAGTTGCCCTTTATATAACTATATATATACATATACATATACATATGTAATCATATAAGATCATTATATATCCTTTGTGTGGCCAGATTTGTGTCAGGATGCCAAAGATTGGCTGATGCTCAATGTTCGGGTCGGATTAGTCCAAAAGTTCAACTCGGAATGGTCCATTGTTTTCATGTTCATGGTGATCCGTTTGGCTCAAGCAATTTTTGGTCATAGCTGCGCAGATATTTCTTACATTTCTCGGCTTTTCCTTTGACGGCCATGACGACTGAGACTTTGAAGATCAGCGATGGCACCATCATGGAGATCACCAGGGTCCCTGACATTGACGACGAGACTTGGGGTGAGGTAAGAGGAGTGGCCAAAAAATGCCAAAAACAAGATGGACAATGATCGAGTTTTGTGTTCTTAGATGTTCTTAGATTCAGGGATTGTGCTATGATTGTTTCAGACTCTCCTTGATATGGACTCCGACTCAGTACATTTTGAATACTATGATGTAAAGGGGATCCAACATTGCCATGGATGGTTGATCCCAATGATCAAGCACTATCCAACCAACCATGAAATCATATTATACCAGTAGTACCGCACAAGGCGGTGGCGGAAGTTTCAGAATAGGAAACCTATAGGAGACGTTGGTTGTTGTGAATCACGGATGGCAGAGAGAATCCACTGATTGACCGAAAGGTGGTTG